>OGDY01000102.1_pt1 | contig 103884 bp, 81 predicted proteins | sample 1570341 | NCBI WGS metagenome assembly OGDY01 (sample SAMEA2581972, study PRJEB24529) | metagenome | biome: Human gut stool | place: China | collected 2011 | reverse complement strand
CTATTTGATTTTTTTGCGGGGTAAATGCCAATTACGCTTAAGTTGTTGGCATTGTTGCCCCGCACCCCACCAGAGGCTCTGCCTCTGGACTCTGCCAAAGGGTTAGAAAACCCTTTGGCAACCCTTTTTTGTGCGTTGTCCCTTAATTTATACTGTTAATGCTTGTTATCTCAACCGAATTTATCATGTATCCGCTGTCAGACTTCTTCAGCTTATATTTCGCAACCTTTGATACTTCCCTGCCTGCATTTTTTTCAGATATCATCCATGACGGCTTATCCTGAATATATTCCACCTCAACCGAATAAGTATCACCATTTTTTGAAACTGACGTAATATCAGGATAATATGAAAATACAATAGGATTAACAGGAATATTATATGACTTTGTGTCCGCATTGTAATAAAACTTTACATCACCCGAACCAACCGTCTGATGCTCTATTTCAGGAATATCCGAACCAAATAAATTTGCCGCATATTTTTCAATGTCAACAGCAGGAACACTTACCATATCAAGATTTTGCTCGTAATTGTCAATGTCATCAGACAATATAAGCGACCATATTGCAGCAGTTATTATTCTGTCTGAAGCCAATTCTGACGGCGACTCAAATGAGTCTATATCCATTATTACAGCAGGATAAACAGTATCAATAAATCCGTCTTTTTTGTCCTCACCTGCCGTAAAGCTTCTTACACGCTTAATTCCCTCGCCAACCGAAAATGTAAATCCGATTATGGCAAATCCAAACAAAACTATGCCCAAAATTGCATAAAGATGCTTCTTGAATTTGCTTTTATTGCTTATTGAAACGTCTATATCATCGTCTTCAACGTCCTGAACCTTTGCCTCTTCAAGCTCCTTCGGACTCTCGTCAAGAATATTTTCCAATGCGGAAATAATCCTGCCCTTCTTTTTGGCAGACGGTTCAACATCTATATTTATATTACTGTTTTCAGCAGAATCATCATTTTGCTCTATTACTTTTACATCTTCTGCTATTTCAGTATTTTCCGAACTTTCACCGCTTTCAGCCGTCTCATCAATTAACGGCTCGTCTATTGCAGGAACAATCTCACTTGAAAATTCCTCGTCCGACTTCTGAACCTCATCAATATTCAGCGTACTTTCTGTTTCGTCAACATTGCTTTCCGACAGCTTTTCCTCTGATGATTTTGTATTTGTTATACCATTATCCTCACCCAGAACTGCATCAATAAGCTCATTTGTAGTAAGTGTTTCAAGCTCCTCAAGAGTATAATCCTCAGTATTTTTTACTTCATCTGCCGAATTATTTTCATCAGAATAATCCTCTGTTTCAATTTCATCTGAACTTTCAGGTTCTTCCTTATCTTCATCATCGTAAGAATCGTCTGATTCAGAGCCTTTATCAAAAATTTTCCTGAACTTCTTGAATATACCGCCCTTTTCAGAGTGGCTTGACTCCTTCTGTTCTTCTTCGGAAATACTTGAAATTTCCTCATTTTCCAATTCAGTTACAGCATTATCTGCTGAATTGTCATATTCAGACAAAGGGTCATTAGTAAAAGCATCAGCGGCAGTCTGCTCCGAAGTCTGATAATTATCGTTTTCATTCATCAAAGCGTCATAATCAGGAAGTTCGTGATTGATAACGATTTTCTTATGCTTTTTAACCTCAGGCTCAGCCGCTTTTTCTTCCTCAGCCTTTTGGGATTCAAGAGTTTTTACCTCTTTGATTATTTTTTCATCGGGAACAGGAAACTGATGTGTAGACTTGAAAAACAGATTTTCTTCTGTATTTTGTTTTGGCTGCTGAATACTAGCCTGCGGCTGAGGTCTGCTTACAGATTTATTATTGGAGTCTATAAGCTTATTTAAATCCTGAAACTGAACTGATGAAAATTCAGATTGCTTTGTATTTTCAGATACAGCGTCAGCTTTTTTTGCGGCAGGCTTATGCGGAACAGTCTGCCTTGGCATTGCAGCACTCCTATGACTGCTCGCCGACGCTGAGTCAAGCATATTAAGCAGATTTGCAGGTATAGAGCCTGTATTCGTACTTGCAGGCTTTGGAGGTTCTGCTTTTTTGGGAGGTGCTGACAGTGCATTTATAATATCATCAACCGACATGCTGTCAACCTTTTTTCCCGCCCTTGTTTTTTCAGGTTTAACAGGTACTGCCGCCTTTTTAACAGGCTTTGAAGAATTACTGCCGCTCTGTAAATTATTCAGCATTGCGTCCAATTCATCTTTTATATCCATTAGTTCCTCCGATTATTGTATTATCTTATCTGACCGTCGCCGTTAATAAGGTACTTGATTGTAGTTAATTCAGTAAGTCCCATAGGCCCTCTCGCATGGAGCTTTTGAGTTGAAATTCCTATTTCCGCACCAAGTCCGAACTCTCCGCCGTCAGTAAATCTTGTAGACGCATTTACATAAACTGCGGCTGCGTCAATTTCCTTCTGGAACTTTCTTGCACTGTCAAGCGACTTTGTAACGATACACTCTGAATGATGCGTTGTAAATCTTCTGATATGACTTATAGCGTCATCAATGGAATCTGCAACCTTTACGGCGATTTTATAATCAAGAAATTCCTTTGCATACTCCTCATCCGAAGCAGGAAGAACTGTATCACCGAGAATTTCTCTTGTTTTGTCACAGCCGTAAATAACCACGTTATGAGCCTTGAAACGCTCGGCAATCTTCGGCAGAAACTCCTCGGCACAATCTTTATGCACAATAAGGTTTTCTATCGCATTGCATACGGATGGACGCTGAGTTTTTCCGTTATCGGCAATATTTACTGCCATTTCAATATCAGCAGATGCATCAACGTAAACATGGCAGTTTCCAACTCCGGTTTCAATAACAGGTACGGTAGCGTTGTTTACCACAGCGTTAATAAGTCCTGCACCGCCCCTTGGAATAAGAACGTCAAGATATTCATTCATTTTCATCATTGCAGTTGAGGTTTCTCTTGAAGTATCCTCAACAAGCTGAATTATATCCTCTGGAAAGCCTGCTTTTTTAACAGCTTCACGCATAATTGAACAAAGGCACTTGTTGGAGTTTATTGCCTCCTTGCCGCCTCTTAAAATAACGGCATTTCCTGCTTTAAGGCATAATGAAGCCGCATCGACCGTTACATTCGGTCTTGACTCGAAAATAATGCCTATTACACCCATAGGAACTCTCGTTTTGAGTATCTGAAGTCCGTTTGGTCTTGTAAAGCCGTCAACAATCTGACCAACAGGGTCTGTAAGCTCTATAAGCCGGTCAACGCTTGCAGCAATGCCCTCGATACGTTTTTCGTCAAGGCTTAATCTGTCCTGCATTGCCTCTGACATTCCGTTTGCCTTTGCAGCCTCAAGGTCAAGGGCGTTATGCGATTTTATCAGTTCAACATTATTTCTTAATGCTGACGCAATTTCAGCAAGTGCATTATTTTTATCCGCAGTTGAAGCTGAGCTTATAAACAGCTCAGCAGCTTTGGCATTTTTACCAAGTGATTCTATATAGCTCATATTTTCCTCCGTTCTGCCGCTTAGTTATTATGCGGCACTGCCTTGAAAATCGTTCCGATTTCTTTATCCTCAAACAAATCATAAATAAGTTCAGGATTTTTACCGTTCATTATGACCATATCAATGCCTGCATCTGTAGCAATTTTTGCCGCATTTATTTTTGTAGCCATTCCGCCTGTTCCAAGCTTTGAACCCGCACCGCCTGCGATATGCTCTATATAGCCTGTTATCTCCTCCACTACGGGAATTGGTGCGGCATCAGGGTTTTTATGCGGGTCCTCCGAATAAAGTGCGTCTATATCCGAAAGTATAACGAGCAGGTCGGCATTTGCGGTTTTAGCAACTATTGCCGCAAGTGAATCATTCTCTCCGATTTCAAGCTCAAGCTCATCAATGGCAACTGTGTCGTTTTCATTGACAATCGGTATACAGCCGAGTGAAAGCAGACGTTCAATAGTATTTTCAACGTTCTTTCTGCGTTCACTTTCTATAATTGTTTTTGTAAGCAGGATTTGTGCTACCGTAACACTGTATTTTTCAAACATATCGTCATAAATATGCATAAGCTCGCATTGTCCGATAGCTGCAACAGCCTGTTTTGTTGGGGTATCCTTCGGCTTTTCCTTCATTCCCAGCTTGCCTGAGCCGAGTCCCATAGCACCTGATGAAACAAGTATTATTTCACGTCCTGAATTATGCAGGTCAGCAATAACACGAACGAGGTTATTCATTCTTCTTATATTAAGCTTGCCTGTTTTATGAGCAAGAGTTGAAGTGCCCAGCTTGATGACTATTCTCTTTTTTTCAGATATACTACGCATAATTGCTCCTAATCAGCAGACAGCATACTGACTGTCCCAAAGCCCGTATTATCGGTTACGGATTACCGAATTTCTTATACTTCCCTTTAAAAATCCATCAAGATTATCATAAACTATTTCAAGGAGTCTTTTTCTTGTTTCATACGCCGCCCACGCAATATGAGGTGTTATGATGCAGTTTTCAAGAGCTTTGAGCGGAGTATCCGCCCTCATAGGCTCATTTTCAAGCACATCAAGATAAGCTGCACTTATTTTATGGTTTTTCAGGGTGTCTGCAAGGTCTGTTTCATTCACAACAGCTCCTCTTGACGTATTTATGAGTATCGCCGACTCCTTCATCTGCGAAACAAGCTCCTTGCTGACCAGTCCTTTGGTTGCTTCTGTAAGAGGACAGTGAAAGGTCAGGACGTCCGCCTGTTTTACAGCAGTTTGCAGGCCAGTTACGGTATACGGACAGCTTTGCGGTGCTGTCCTTGTATTTACAAGCACATTCATGCCAAAAGCAGAGCCGATTTTTGCAACAGCCCTGCCGATACTTCCATATCCGACAACAGACAGTGTTTTTCCAAACAGTTCATCTGTTGCATACGGGAAGTATGAAAATGATTCCGAGCCGATCCACTCGCCGTTTTTTACCGCATCGTCATATCGGCTGATTTTATTGTAATGATGAAGTATGTAGGCAAAAACCTGCTGTGCGACTGCCATTGTGGAATATTCCCCCGCATTGCAGACAACTATTCCATTTTCAGCCGCAAAGTCAATATCAATATTATTATAGCCTGTAGCAAAAAGTCCGATATATTTCAAATTTGGGCATTTTTTCATTACTTCGTCCGTAATAAGCACCTTATTGCAAAGGACTGCTTCCGCATCGGCAATTCTTTCAGCGGCAAGTTCATTCGGCGTATAATCATAGCATGATACTTCCCCCAGCGATTTAAAGCAATCAGGAGAAATATCATTATTCATGGTCATGGTTTTCCAGTCTAAAATTACAATTTTCATAAGTTATACCTAAAGGAGCTGACAGTTTTCTGCTGCTCATAATTTATCAGTTATTCTGTTTTATCTTCCGAATTTTCTGATGAATCAGCTGAAGCTGTCGGTTCTGTTTTTGCTTTTTCGGTCTTTGACTTCTTTTTTGATACAACGGATAAAACAAATGCCGTCACAAGCAGTATAAGTTCGATTGCACCTATTGTATAGAACAGCACACGGCTTTCAGAAATCCATATTGCAAGTGAAAAAGGAATAGCAATTGCCATTACAAGCTGATATGCTTTTTTTGTTCTTGAAAAAAGATAGGCAAAGAAAAATAATGCTATGCATGAAAAGACAAGATGTACAGGAAATGGAAATGGGAACAGATTAGGCTGTACGATTTCATTAGCGTTCATTTAAAGCTCCGTTTCCCGCTTATGCGGTTACCGCCTATTTCGGCTGACGGCTGCCAAAATTAATGAGTCAATATTTACAGTATAACATAAAATTATTGTCATTTCAAGGGGTGGACTTTATTTTTCTGAGATTTCTGTCGGAGCATCATACAGCGATGAATAAATGCTATTGAAAATGGGTTTCCAAAGGATTTGTTATCCCTTGGCAGAACCTTAAAAAATGGGTTTCCAAAGGGTTGATAACCCTTTGGTCAGGTCAAGGGGTGAAAGCCCTTGCAGGGTGTGGGACAGAGTCCCACAGATAGCCGCAGGGCGCTCTGCAAAGGGTGAATTAAAAAACAGTCCGGTGGACTGTTTTTTAAGAGGGAACGCTCTGCAAGAGAGAGCGTTCCCTTATTCTATTTTTTTAAATAAACAACTGTAAAATAAAAAAGGGGCAGCCTTCACTTGTAAGGCATGCCCCTCTTTTAAAACAGTTGAAACTGTTTTAAAATTCACCCTATGCGAAACGCTTGAAGGCTTTATGCAGGGCTTTGCCCCGCACCCCACCAGAGGCTCTGCCTCTGGACTCCGCCAAAGGGTTATCAACCCTTTGGAAACCCTGTTTTTCCTATTTTATGTAATATCTCTACTTGTTCTTTTTAATAATCGACTTGCTGCAAAAATATGTAATGAGAAAATATCCGCCGTAAATAAACAGAATGATTAATCCTGTAAATATAACAGACTTTGTAAGATTTTGCGTGCCGAACATCTCAATAATATACAACGCAAACTTCATGCCGAAAATTGAATGAATTATCGCAACCAGCAGCGGCATGAAAAAGAATATGCCTGTCTGACGAAACAGTGACTTTGAAATGTCACTTTCATCTGCTCCTATTTTACGCAGCATCTCATATCTCGGAATACTGTCCACACTGTCTGAAAGCTCCTTTAATGCGAGAATTGCCGCACAGGTAATAAGGAAAACCAATCCGATGTATAAGCCGAGAAATGTTACAATAGCTCCTAAACCAATGCTTGCAGCTGCAATGTGCACTTTAGTATTAATATTGTAAAGCATATTACAGTCTGCATCTTCATTATACGGATAAGACTTAGAAAACTTTTCAGTAAATTCATCACTCAGTTTATCGTCAATTTTCTCTTTCTCTTCGTCTGATTTTGCCTTGTAATTGCCTATAATTCTGAATGAACTTGTACAACTTTTATCAATTACGCTGTCCGCTACAACAAAAATACCTGTATTTTCATAATTGCTTGATATGTCAATAAATCCGTCTGCACACTCAGAATATTTTGGAGTCAGTTCATGCCCGAAAACATTTATCTTTTTATTTGTCGAAAGAATCTTATTTCTTATTTTTGTCATCTGACTATAATTGCATAAAATTATATATTCATTTTCATTCAATGAAAGCTGTTTTTTACCGTAAAGCTTCATAAGTGCATTATAATCGCTCAAGCTTATGATATCTTCATTATATGATGCTTCTATTATTTCATCAGCATATTCCCCTGCAAAATCACCTATGGTAAAGTCCTCATCATGATATTTATTTACATTAACATATTCATCGAAATAAGAAGAAACGTCAAAGTTCATTTCACTGCAAATGTCAGTGCTGTTAAAGCTATCGAAATATTTTTCAGAAAAAACTGTAATCTCTGCATCAGCCGGACAAAGCTTTTTCAGGTTGTCATTCATGGAATTTCTGATTGAAAATGACGCTGAAAGTGCACATATAGTCACAAAAAGCATAAGGCATATAACCGTCATTGATACTACCATAGTATTTACCTTGCTGCTTATCTGTCGGAATGTAAAACTGTTCAGATTTCTATAATATACGCCTTTCATTGACATTAATATACGCAGCAGCATTCCTGAAACAGACCAGAAAATAAGAAATGTAGCAGCCGCACCAATTGCTATTGCTGCATACATCTTGTTTTCCGTAAGTTCATTATAATTCCAACCGACATTATAATATGCCCAAACCAATCCGCATACGGAAATAAGAAAAAGTATTACACATAGAACAGGATTTTTAAGTTTCAGCTTTTCCGACTTTCTGCCCGACTGTATAAGGTCTATAAGTCTGCACTTTCCTATCATAAAGCTGTTGAAAAGCATAACGACAATATAAATAATGCCAAAATAAACAATGGTTTTCAGTATTGCCTCTCCCGATACGGTAAAAGTGTAATCGGTCATATCGGCTTCAAAAAGATTTGCAACCAATGCACTCATAAGCTGTGAAAGTCCTATGCCGATAACAAGCCCTGCCGCAAGTGAAATAAGTCCAATAAATATTGTTTCAATGAAAAGTATTGCTGAAATTTTCCCCTTCCCCAGACCGAGCAAAAGATAAAGTGCAAATTCCTTGTTTCTCCGTTTCATCAGAAATCGGCTTGCATAAACTATAAGCAGACCAAGTGTTACAGATACAAAAACGCTTACTCCTGAAAGCATTGTTTTCAGCAGTTCAACAATATCCCTTGTATCCTTTGAAATTTTCAAAAATGAGGTTTGTGTGCCAATTGCATTGAATACATAAAATATCGAAACGCCGATAATCATGGTGAAAAAGTAAATAGCATAGTCACGCATGCTTTTACGGAGATTTCCTAACGAAAGCTTAAAGAGCATCACTGACATCACCCCCAAGCAAAGTTACAACATCAATAATTTTGTCGAAAAACACCTTACGGCTGCTGTCGCCTCGGCTTATCTCGTTGAAAACCCTGCCGTCCTTGATGAACAGAACTCTTGACGCATAGCTTGCTGTAAATGAATCATGCGTAACCATCATTATAGTTGCGTTGTGTTCATTGTTCAGATAATTAAAACGCTCCAGAAGCATTTTTGCTGACTTTGAGTCAAGTGCACCTGTCGGCTCATCTGCAAGAACAAGTTTTGGATTGGTAACAATTGCTCTTGCTGACGCTACTCTTTGCTTTTGTCCGCCTGACATCTGATAAGGATACTTTTTCAGCACGTCAGTAATGCCGAGCTGCTGTGCAACCTCCTTGACAGCCCTGTCAATCTGCTTTGCCGACCTTTTCTGAATTGAAAGTGCAAGAGCAATATTTTCATAAGCTGTCAGTGTATCAAGCAGATTAAAGTCCTGAAAAATAAACCCCAGCTTTTCACGTCTGAATTTATTCAGTTCTTTGCCTTTAAGCGTGGTTATGTCGATATTTTCAAGGTATATATGACCTGCTGTGACCTTGTCAATTGTTGAAATGCAGTTAAGAAGTGTTGTCTTTCCGCTTCCTGATGCACCCATTATTGCAACAAACTCACCGTTGCTGACTGTAAATGAAATATCGTCTATGGCTTTTGTAAGACTTGATTTGCTTCCATAATACTTTTCAATCTGCTGTATTTTCAATAATTCCATTTTTCTGCCTCCCATTAACTCGCTTGCATAACGAGTTGTTTTTTCTAAGGCAACAAGGCACAAGCTTTGTACGGTGTTGCCCTCGATTTATTTTGTAATCATATTATACAGCAGATCTTTTTACTTGTCCTTGTTTCAATGTTACAGAATATTACAATCTTGTAATAAAAAAGCTCATATCTTATCAGTTCATTTTCAGAAAATCATTTTTACCGAATGTAAGAATAATCTCCGTATATTCTTCTCTTACGGAATATGCTGAAATCCCGACGCCAAGCTTTCCGCAAAGAGTTTTTATAATGTAAAGTCCCATTCCCGTTGACTTCGCATGAGTTCTCCCGTTTTCACCTGTAAAGGACTTTTCAAAAATATACGGCAAATCAGATGTCGGAATACCTATTCCGTTATCACGAAAATGAAGTACAGTCATGCTTTCATGAACTTCTGCATAAACCGATATTTCAGGTTCACGCTCCGATGAAATGTATTTCATGCTGTTTGCCATAAGCTGTCCCAGTATATATTCAAGCCACTTTCCGTCCGTCAGCACCGATATATCGAGATTTTCCGTTTTAAGTTCAACATTGTTCTGCTGAAGCTCCTCACGATATTTCATAGCTGTATCAGCAAATGCCTTTTTCAGTGAAATTTCCTTAATAAGATAGTCCTTTTCCGTATTTTCACTTCTTGCATAATACAGTACATTTTCTATATAATCATCAATTCTTTTAAGCTGTTCCGAAAATTTGCCGCTGTTTTCCTTTTTGTTATGACACATCAGCATCATGCTTGATACAGGCAGTTTGACCTCATGAACCCATATCTCAATGTATTCACGAAATTCCGCATAATTTCTGCGATATGAAGAAACATTCTCACACATAGACTTATTTGCTTTCTGCAATGCATCATAAAAAATCTCACCCTCATAAAATTCAGGCTTTTCGACTGTTTCTGAAAGCAGATACTTTTTATCAAGCTTGTTGGAATTTTCTGAAATCAAGCTGTAAAAGCCTCTTTTCCGACAGTACTCCAATACAATTCTTATAATTGACGCAATAAAATATATTACGCTGATAATTACAACCTGATCGCAGCTCATATGAAATGCTCCGAAAAATATAAGCATGGCAATCCATGCTGTAAATGTAACGGCAATTGAAATAATGTGGTCTTTAATAAACAGCGAAAATCTCATAGCAGTATATACCCCTGTTTTATTCTTGTTTCTATAGCATTTTTGAAGCCAAAGTCACCAAGCTTGCTGCGGAGTCTGCTTATATTTACGGTCAGTGCATTGTCGTTGATGTATTCTGCATTGTCCCATAGTGCCGTCATTATTTCGTCACGAGTTACTATCTCCCCACGCTTATCCAAAAGCAGCTGAAAAATTATCATTTCATTTTTTGTGAGAATAAGCTCTCTTGTACCGTCCGAAAGACTGCCCTTTGCAGAGTTTACCTCTAAATTTTCGTACATGGTTTTAACCGCAGACGTACTGCATCGTTTAAGTACGGCTGAAATTCTCAGCAGAAGAATTGTCGGATTATATGGCTTTGTAATATAATCATCAGCACCATAGCTCATTGAAAGCACCTCGTCCACTTCAGAGGTTCTGCTCGTCACCATAATTACAGGCATACTGCACCTTTTACGTATCGTTTTAAGCAGCATTTCACCATTTATATGCGGAAGATTTATATCAAGCAGTATAAGGTCAGCAGAAATACAGGATGCCGCCTCCTCAGAATGTTCAAAATCTGTAAGGCACTCTGTTGCGTACCCTGCATTTTCCAACAGCTCCGCAAGCTCTGTACGGATAGATTTATCATCTTCAACAATATATATTTTACTCATGGAGTTTCTCCTGTTTCAATTATTAAGGCAACACCACATAAATATTGTGCGGTGTTGCCTTTTAATTACATTCTGAGTTCTGCACCAATGGCTGAAAGTGCTTTAAGTACCTTCTTCATTGCACTGTCTGCCTGTTCATCGGTAAGAGTTCCGTCATGTGAACGCATTGTAATTGAGTAAGAAACGCTCTTTTTACCCTTTTCTATCTGTTCACCCTTGTAAACGTCAAATAAAGTAACCTTTTCAAGTATTTTTCCAACTGCTCCCTTAATTGCCTTTTCAAGCTCTGCAACAGGAATTTCATCATCACATATAACGCTTAAATCTCTTGCAGCAGCAGGGAATTTAGGCAGCGGCTGATATGAAACCTCTGTAACTGCACACTTCATCATTTCAGGAATATTAAATTTGGCAACGTATGTTTTTGTACCTATTCCGTAATTTTTCTGAACAGCAGGATGAACCTCGCCGAGAATTCCGAGTACAGTGTCATTTTTCATTACAACCGCACTTCTTCCGGGGTGCATTGCACATGCTTCGTCAAAAGCATCACTGTCGCAAGCTCTGATATATTCAACGTCCCTGATACCCATTTTACCAAGCATTGTGTCAGCAATTCCCTTTATATCATAAAAGTCAACATTGCCGCCATACATACCGATTGCAAGCCGGTCAGGCTCATTCGGGAGCTTTCCGCTTTCTGTCGGAATATACTCCTTGCCTATCTCATAAAGCTTTGCAGATTCATTTCGGTTGTTGTAGTTTGTTGAAAGAATTTCAAGCATTGAAGGAATTATTGTTGTTCTCATTATGCTTGTATCCTCTCCAAGCGGATTTGTAATTTTTATTGCATCTCTCAGCTTGCTTTCAGCAGGAAGAGTCAGCCTGTCAAAATGCTTTGGAGAAATAAATGAGAATGTTGCTATTCCGTAACAGCCAAGTGCAACCATGTTGTTTTCAAGATTTTTTGCAAACTTCTGTTCCGGAGTAAGCTCTGCTTCTGCAACTCCTCTGAATTCTGTTGACGGAATTTTATCATATCCGTAAATTCTCGCAACCTCCTCTGCAATATCAGCCTTGCACTCAATATCAATTCTGAATGACGGAGCATATACCGTTCCGTTTTCAACCTTGAAATCAAGTCTTGTAAGATATTCAATCATATCAGCTTCAGCAATATCAGTTCCGAGGAAATTGTTTATCCATTCTGCATTGAATTCAACAGCGGCAGGAGTTTTGTCCGTATAATCCTTGTCAATAACCGTTCTTACAACCTCTCCCGCACCAAGCTCCTCAACAAGCTGGAATGCTCTTTCAAGACAAGTCATGCTGATAAGGCGGTCTACACCCTTTTCATAGCGGATTGACGCATCTGTACGAAGTCCAAGCTTTTTTGAAGTGCGTCTTACCTGTACAGGTTCAAAGTAAGCTGATTCAAATACAACGGTAGTTGTATCTTCCATAATGCCGCTGTACTCACCGCCCATTACACCTGCAACGGCAACAGGCTTTTTATCGTCAGCAATAACAAGCATTTCTTCTGTAAGTTCACGTTCAACGCCGTCAAGAGTAACTATTTTTTCTCCCTTTGCGGCATTTCTGACATTTATATGTGCTCCCTCAACATATCTGAGGTCAAAAGCGTGCATAGGCTGACCGTATTCAAGCATTACATAGTTTGTAATATCAACAAAATTATTTATCGGACGTACTCCGCTTGCACGAAGTCTTTCACGCATCCAGCGTGGTGAAGGCTCAATTTTTACATTTTTTACAATGCCTGCACAATATCTCATGCATTTTTCAGTATTGTGAACATCTACCTTGAGCATTTCATCAATATTGCCGTCAATGCCCTTGAATGACGGTACAGGAATGTTAAGCGGAAGATTATATGTTGCCGCAGTTTCCCTTGCAAGTCCTGTTACGCTGAGACAGTCAGGACGATTTGATGTAATTTCAAATTCAACGGAAGTATCGTCAAGACCAAGTGCAGAATGAATATCCTCACCTATCTGACAATCCTCCTGAATAACAAGAACACCGTCAGGGTCTGCATAAGGGAAGTCATGAGCAGTAAGTCCGAGAGTGTCAAGTCCGCAGAACATACCGAAGCTCTCAACGCCTCTGAGCTTGCCTTTCTTTATCTTTCCCTCAGGAAATACAGCACCGTCCAGAGCTACAGGAACAAGGTCGCCCTCCTTGACATTCTTTGCATTTGTTACTATTTGTACGGGTGATTCCTTACCTGCGTCAACCTGACATACAAAAAGTGCATCTGCATTTTCATGAGGTCCTTTTGAGAGAATTTTTCCCACTACAACATTGGAAATATCCACTCCCTCAACTTCATATCCCTCAACCTTTGAACCGCTCATTGTAAGAGCGTGACAATAATCCTTTATTGGCATATCAGCTTTAACGTAATCGTTAAGCCATCTCATTGATAAATTCATTTTTTATCCTCCGTTCAATTAAAACTGCTTTAAGAATCTCATATCGTTCTCATAAAGCAAACGCATATCGCTTATATCATAACGAGCAGTAACCATTCTTTCAAGACCAAGACCGAAAGCAAAGCCTGAGTAAACACTGCTGTCTATACCGCAGCCCTCAAGAACCTTAGGATGAACCATTCCTGCACCGAGAAGCTCGATATAGCCCTCGCCCTTACATACGGAACAGCCCTTTCCGCCGCACATATAACAGCTTATATCAACTTCACAGCTTGGCTCTGTAAACGGGAAGTGGTGAGGACGGAATCTCAGACGGCAGTCATTTCCGTAAAGCTTTTTCATCAGCATTTCAAGAGTTCCCTTGAGGTCTGACATTTTAATGCCCTTATCCACAACAAGTCCCTCAATCTGATGAAATATAGGTGAATGAGTAGCGTCAACAGCATCTGAACGGTAAACACGTCCCGGAGAAATAATTCTTATCGGCGGCTTCTGGTTTTCCATTACATGAACCTGAACGGAAGATGTCTGAGTACGGAGGAGAATATTATCTGTAATATAAAATGTATCCTGAGTATCTCTTGCAGGGTGGTCCGGAGGAAGATTAAGTGCTTCAAAAACGTGGTAATCGTCGTCAATTTCAGGACCGTCTGCAATATTAAAGCCCATGCCCATGAAAATGTCCTTGATTTCATTTTCAACTATGGTAAGAGGGTGAAGATTACCGATAGTCTGCGGCTTTCCGGGCAGTGTAATATCAATTGTTTCAGCTTTGATTTCAGCTTCCTGCTGACTTGCCTTTAAAACAGCAAGCTTTTGTCCGACAGCCTCCTCAATATCAGCACGAACCTTATTTGCAAGCTGTCCGATTACAGGACGCTCCTCGGCAGAAAGCTTTCCCATTTGCTTTAAAATTGCAGTAAGCTCGCCCTTTTTTCCGAGATATTTGATTTTAAGTGCTTCAAGCTCCTTGATTTCGCCGCATGAGGAAAGCTCCTCTTTAGCCAACAGCTCAATTTTTTCAAGTTGTTCTTTCATATATTTTTCACCTCATAATAAAATTTGTGCAGGCATAAAAATAGTCCTGTCCAACAGGACAAGACATAATAAATCTTGTTTATAAACCACCTATCAGTCAGGAGAGCCGACACTCTCTTGTCTTTAACGCAGACCTACGTCGTTCCCTAATCGCAGTGCTTTCAGGACGCCACTCGTGAGTGAACTTCAGCAAATCAAAATTTAACCCGTTCTCAGCCGCTGACGGATATTCTCTGAAAATCTACAAATCTGCCTACTCTCTCAGTCTTAGTGTTACTAAAAAGATTATAAACCATAATTCAAGAAAAATCAAGAGTTTTCTTGAACTTTTTTCAGCTTTGTGCTATTATATAATTATTAAAGCAGCACTGCACAAAGATTGTGCGGTATTGCCTTAACTTAGAAATACAATAATTTAAGGAGAATTTTAATGGATAATTATGCAGAACAAATTGTTAAAAGGGAAAATACATCATCTGAAAGCACCAAAAAAAACGGAATTATTGCAGCCGTAATTATAATCTGCATCATTCTGGGGCTTGTTTTCATTTTCACAATCGGAACCTTCATCTCACTTATCGCCCTGATTCTTGCCGCAGGAGCTGTTTACGGTTCTTACATTCTGCTTGAGGGACTTAACGTGGAATATGAGTATATCATGACAAACGGCGAACTTGATGTTGACAAAATTATTGCAAAGAAAAAGAGAAAAAGTCTTATTTCAATTGACCTCACCAAGCTTGAGGGCTTTGGAAAATATAGTGAAAATATTGAGGAAAAGGACGGTCAGACTCTTGTAATCAGCTCTGACAACATTGCATCACATGAATATTATGCCGATTTCAAGCATGATGACTACGGCGACGTTCGACTTATCTTTGCACCAAACGAGAAAATGCTTAACGCAATAAAAATATATCTGCCGAGAAATATTAATTTTCCGCAGGCATAAAAAGGAGGAGCAATGAAAATAATCACAACAAAACAAATGAAGGCTCTTGAATCAGAGTCGGTAAATCACGGAGTTTCTCTGGCAAAGCTTATGGATAATGCAGGAAAGGCTCTTGCTGACTTCATATGCTCACTTTACGATAAAAAAGAAATAAACTGCGGAAAAAACATAACCTTTCTTGCAGGCAGCGGAAATAACGGCGGTGACTGCTTTGTTGCCGCAAGAGAACTTGTCTACTGCGGATTTAATGTTTCGGTCGTATGCGTATGTGACAAACCCCAAACAAATATTGCTCTCGATGCATTTAACAAGATGCCCTCAGACCGCATTAATATAATTGAGGGATTTAAAAGCAAACACACTAAAAAGACAATTGAAGCCGCTGAACTAAGTTTTATGAGCGTTAACGGTTCATCAAATGAAAACAGTGCTGCAAATCAGGCTCAGATGGAGCAGATTCAGCTTGCCGAAAAAAAGAGAATAGACGCCGTTTTCAATACAATTTCAAAATCTGATGTAATAGTTGACGGTGTTTTCGGTACAGGCTTCAGAGGTAAGCTTGACGAAGAAATAATATCGTTTTTTAAAGCAGCAGACAGCAAAATCAAAATTTCCGTTGACGTTCCAAGCGGCGGAAACTGTACATACGGAAGTGCGGCAGAGGGTATTTTCAATGCTGATTACACTGTTGCCTTCGGTTTTCTGAAATCAGGTATGACACAGTATCCTTTAAAGCAATACTGCGGAAAAATCAAGGTTTGCGAAATAGGTATTCCTGATAAGGCTCTGGAGCTTTTAAATGATGAAGCTGATATGCAGCTGGCAGACGAAAGCTGTTTTTCAAACCTTATAAAGCCTCGCAAGCCTGATTCACATAAGGGTGACTTTGGCAGACTCCTCATTATTGCAGGCAGCCGAAACATGAGAGGTGCTTGCGTTATGGCGGCAGAATCAGCTTTAAGATGCGGAGTCGGAATTGTCTGCACTGCTTCCGTTGAGGAAACCATTAATACAGCGTCAATAAAAATTCCCGAATCCATTCTCCTTCCGCTTGACTGCGATTATGACGGCTTTATGCTTTACGAAAATAATCTTGACCTGCTAAAAAAAGAGCTTGGCAAGGCTGACGCTGTTTTATTCGGCTGCGGACTCGGTGTAACAAACGATACAATAAAGCTTATGGAGTTTATAATAGAAAACGCTGAATGTCCTGTTATTATTGATGCTGACGGCATAAACTGTCTTGCTGCTGACTTAAAGCTCCTGAAAAAGAAAAGGTCTGACATTATCCTTACACCCCACCCTGCTGAAATGTCAAGACTTATCGGAAAAAGCGTTTCCGATATACAAAGCGACCGCATAAATACTGCATTAAGCTTTGCGGAAGAATATAACGTCACTGTTGTCTTAAAGGGTGCAGGAACTGTTACGGCACAGTCCCAAAAGTGCATTGTAAATACAACAGGAAATTCAGGAATGAGTAAGGGCGGAAGCGGTGACGTGCTTGCAGGTATTGTTTCATCACTTTCAGCTCAGAGATATACTCCGTTTGAAGCCGCTTCATTCGGTGCTTATATTCATGGAATGGCAGGAGATTTTGCCGCTGAAAAGCTGGGTGTTCAGTTTATGCTGCCGTCTGATATTATTAACGAGCTGTCAGCAGTGTTTAAAAACCTATCATGAAACAAAGGCAACACTGCACAAAGTTTGTGCGGTGTTGCCTAAAGCCTATAGCAATACAATAATTTCTTGGACAATGTCATAAAGTCTGTCTGATAATGCATATTATGTTGTAAATATCCATTATGAAACGGAGAGGTTTTATGAAAAAACTTTTTAAATCAACTGCTGCATTGTTGAGTATTGTAATTATGACATCATGTTCAGCCCCCGGAAAAAACAGTATGGAAAGTCCGAACGGACTTAACAGTTCATTCAAAGCCAATGTGGCAATAACTCTGGACGAAATGAATTCAGACGGTACTGTAAGCAGATATGGTACAGGTATGTGGGACGTTGAATTTGCGTCACCAAACACCATAAGCGGAGTTACTCTTTCGTTTACAGACGGCAATGTTGAGGCATCATATAAGGGACTGAGCTTTTCAGTGCCGCAGTCAGCAATGCCGATAAAATCAATGATGAGCAACCTCATAACTGCCGCAGATGAGCTTGCAAAGTCTGAAAAGCTTGAGGGAAATGAAAAAGACGGCAACATTGAAATAAGCGGAAAGCTCGACGGCGGCGACTATATTTTAACTGTTGATAAAAGCGGAAATATCCTGAAATTTGAGATGCCGAACAACAAGCTTTCCATGAATTTCAGCGATATTGCTCCGATAACGGGAAAAGAATCAGATACTCCGGAGGAAACAACTGAAACAGCAAGTGAAGCTGTTCAGGAAACAACATCAGCAGAAGCTGAAACAACCTCTGCTGAGCAATAATTATGAAAAATAATAGTCAAGCAGAAGATTTACAATTCTGCAATAGCTTTTTGTACCGTCCTCAACGCCGTTAAGCTTAAGACTTGTATCAGACGTGAAATCGGAGATTGTTTCCACTGTTTCGGTGGATATGATCTCCTTTTCTTTGTTTTCCTCCCAATATTCTTCCGGAACAAATAAAAACCAGTCTTTTATTACATTATCCGAAACCTTTACAATATTCGGAGAGGACATGTCTATTCTCTGCTTATACATTTCGTTATGTACATACTCCAATGCATTTATGCAGCCGCTGTACTGAAATTCAGCATTATCACTGTTGATGCACGCAATAAATGCAATAAAGCCTGCCTCGTCCTCCTGAATAATGCCTTTGAGATGTGCAAATTCATGACAGACCGTATCCGGCAGATTTATGTCATAAACATCAGGATTATAATTTGCTTCAAGTGAAAAAGGAAAATAAATTCCGAGCAGATTATTCTGACTCATAAAAAATGACGAGCTTATTGCCTTGGCGTTCGGATAAAATCCCTCCAGCTGAGAATACTCTCCCGAGATATTTTTCATTGCTTTTTTTGCATTTTCATTTAAATCAGAGGTAAGCTTAAACATTCCGCTGCTGTCACGTTCAACCTTTTCTGAAAGTTCATTTGCTTTTTCTGCAAGTATATTGTAGAGCTGAACAAGCTGTTCAGTATCATGCTGCCCCGCACTGAAATATTTCTCCGAAAACTTCGTACACTGATACATTATAAAGCAGTTTGTTGTTTCCGTTGATAATATGAATGTCAAAATCCACAAAGCTGCTGTACAGTATGCAATTGCGGTCTTTTTTCGTGACCTTTTTCTGAAAATCATAAGAATTATAAATGAGGGTATTCCTAAAATAACAGCAATTATGCCTATTTTTATAAGCAGCTCACCTACTGAAAAAGGAAACAGTCCTGTAATAAATGAAAAGCAGGTCATTATATAAGGGAATATATATTCAACATAAAAATCCGAAAAAGCATTACTGCATCTGGCGATTATATTAAGCAGTATCATTATCAGAATTATTACTATCGGAATTGCTATGGATTTTCTGATTTTTTTCATTATAACTGCTCCCTTTCAGCAAATTTTTTGTACAAAATCAGTATATCACATAATCCATTATTTTTCAATTGGAATTTTATAGGCACTATTAACAAGCTGTTACCTGTATGCTATATAAGTTATCATTGAATTGACGTCAAAATCCCCAATTTTTCGCAAAAATGATAAAAATATAAAAATTGTATGGTAATTTAAATTTAAATGTGATATAATAACTTGTGTATTATTTTATGAGTGCTTTTGGAAACGCAGTTCATGTTGACTTCTGAAAGTCTGATTAAAGGAGAGTATTTTTTAATATGACATATAACAGAGAACAAATTGCCGGCAATATAGGCTTTACCTCAATAATTGACAGCAAGTTCAAAACCAATACCATTAAAATAAATTTCATTACCAATATGTCCGCAGACAAGGCGGCTGAAAATTCTCTTGCTGTCGGAATACTTGCAACTTCAAACAGTAAATATAAAACTCTTGCTGAATTGTCATCAAAGCTCGGCTCTCTTTACGGTTCTTCGATTTATGCCGACGTTAAAAAAAGAGGTGATATTCAGATATTAAGTTTCGGAGCATCATGGCTCGATAACAGATACGCTCTTGAAAATGAGGATATTACCGCTGAAATGCTTGAAATTATATCCGACTGCATTTTCCGTCCTAACTGCAATGACTCTGAATTTGACAGCACCTCATTCAGCATCAGAAAAAATGACCTTTTGGATAAAATTGAAGCTGAAATCAACAACAAAAGAGGCTATGCAATTTCAAAAGCATCTGAAATTGCATTCAAGGGCGAACCGGCAGAATGCTCATGCTACGGAAAAAAAGAAAATGCGGAAGCTGCTGATTCATCTTCAACTTACAAGGCTTATCTGGATTTAATGAAAAATGCCCAGATAGAAATATTTTTCGTTGCTCCCGAAAATAACCCGAAGGTCATGAAAAAACTTGCCAATGAGTTTAAGGCTGTTGAAAGAAATGCGGATACTAAATACAATTTCACAAGCAGCAGTCCTGCAAAGAAAAATGTTGAAAATGTAACAGAACAGCTTGATGTAAGCCAGTCAAAGCTTGTTATGGCATTTAAATCAGACAGTGATGATAAAATCGCACTTAAATTTCTCAGCACCATTTACGGTGAAACACCTTTTTCAAAGCTGTTTGCAAACGTTCGTGAAAAGCTCAGCCTTTGCTATTATTGTGCAAGCAGCTATGCAAACTCCAAAAACGCTCTTTTTGTTGACAGCGGAGTGGAAAAAGCAAATGTTGAAAAAGCAAAGTCTGAAATTCTCAATCAGCTTGAAGAAATCAAAAAGGGAAATTTTGAGCAGTCGGATATTGATAATTCGGTACTCAGTCTTGAAAATGCACTTATTGCTGTCGGAGATATTCCGTCATCATATATCAGCTGGTACTTCAACCGCTTCTGTGAGGGAGACAGCATGACTCCTCAGGAAATCTGCAATAAATATAAAGCAGTAACAAAGGAACGCATTATTAATGCGGCGGCTTCTTTAAAGCTTGATACTGTATATCTTATGACTCAAAAGGAGGTTTAGCAGAAAAATGGAAAAGAAAATTATAAACTCAAAACAAACGGGTGACAGCTGTATTTATGTAAAACACCCGAGCGGACTTGACATCTATATATGCGAAATGCAGGATTTCAGTACGGTTGAGGCTCTTTTCGGAACAAAATACGGCTCGATTAACACCATGTTCAAAACTAAGGAGGATAAGGAATTTACAACAGTTCCTGAGGGTATTGCTCACTTCCTTGAACATAAGCTCTTTGAAAATGAGGACTGTGACGTTTTTGAGCTTTATGCCAAAACAGGTGCAAGTGCAAACGCATTTACGTCCTTTGACAAGACCTGCTACCTTTTCAGCTGTTCCAAAAATTACAGGGAATCTCTTGAAATACTGCTGACTTTCGTTCAGGAGCCTTATTTTACCAAGGAAAGCGTTGATAAGGAACAGGGAATTATCGGTCAGGAAATAAAAATGTGCAACGACAACCCTGAATGGCGGGTTTTCTTCAATCTTTTAAGCTGCCTGTACGAAAATCACCCCGTAAAAATAGATATTGCAGGCACTGTTGAAAGCATTGCCGAAATAGACGCTGATTTGCTCTATAAATGCTATAACACATTCTATAATCTCAATAATATGGTTCTTGCAATTGCAGGTAATGTTGATGCAGATGAAATACTTGCAATATGCGATAAGTGTCTTAAGCCATGCGAAGATAAGGGACTTGAAACTGTATTCCCAAATGAACCTGATACAATTGTCAAGAAGGAATTTGTTGAGGAACACCCCGTCGGTACGCCGATATTCAATATCGGATACAAATGTTCTCCCAAAAAAGGTTATGAAAACCTCAAGGCTTCTATGGAGGCTATCGTTGCCGCCGGTCTTATCGCTGACCCTTCATCTGCACTTTATCAAAGACTTTTATCCGAGGGGCTTATCAATTCAGGCTTTGGATTTGAAGTTTTCAACGGTGACGGCTACTTCTCCGTAATATTCAGCGGTGAATCGGTTGACCCTTATAAAGTTCGTGACGCAATTTCAGAAGAGGTTGAAAATACAAAAACAAACGGATTTGACAATGAACACTTCCTCAGACTTAAAAAGTCAAACTACGGTTCATGCATACGGGAGCTTAATAACGTTGAGGCTGTTGCAAATCTCCTTATTAATTCAAGCATGGAGGACGTTGGACCTTATGACGCTATAAAGGTTATTTCAGAAATGACCTGTGATGACGTTCTCAGCTTTATAAAAAATGAACTCTGTGCGGATAAGCTCGCTATTTCAGTAGTGAAAGGAGCTGCTGAATAATGACGGAAGTTGAAAGCATAAAAGACCCGTACAGAATAGTCTTTCCTAAACTTGATATTGACGTTTCAATAAATCCGACTGCTTTTTCAATTTTCGGATTTGATATTCAATGGTATGGTATAATAATTACTTTCGGACTAATTCTTGCAATGTTTTACTGCTTTTCTAAAATGAAACGCTTCGGAATAGACTCCAACAGAGCCATTGATGCCGTTATCGGCGGCATAATTGGCGGAATTATCGGGGCAAGGCTCTATTTCGTGATTTTTTCATGGGACGATTATAAGGACAATTTAAAAGAAATTTTCAATACAAGGAACGGCGGTCTTGCCATTTACGGCGGTCTGATAGGTGCGGTTCTTGTGGGAGGAATAATCTGCAAACTCAAAAAGGTTCGGCTGCTGCCTATGCTTGACATTGCTGTTCTGGGCTTTCTCATCGGACAGGGAATCGGCCGCTGGGGCAACTTTGTAAATCAGGAGGCTTTCGGCACAAATACAGACTGCATTTTCGGAATGACAGGCGGTACTATCCAAAGTACAATTGTAAATGAAATGGCTTATCAAAACGGCAGTATGTTTCTCAATGGTCTTGAAATGTCCGAAAAGTATGCTGTTCACCCATGCTTTTTATATGAATCATTTTGGTGTATCTTAGGATTTATTTTGCTGAGCATATACTCCAAGCACAGAAAATTTGATGGTCAGCTTACCCTTATGTATGTATTCTGGTATGGCTTGGGCAGATTTTTCATCGAGGGACTTCGTACAGACAGTCTTATGCTTGGACGTATAAGGGCTTCTCAGGCTTTGGCAGGCATATTGGCATTAACTTCATTGATTTTTCTTATCGTTGTTCTTGCAAAATATAAAAGGCTTAACGGCGATGGATTTGAGCTTTACTGCAATACCGAAGAATCAAAAAGGCTTATTGAAGAATCAGAACAAATGCTTGCCGATGAAAAAGAAAACCACAAAGGCAGTTCAGATGAAGCCTATGAAAATATAATTGACGAATCAACTGATGAAATACAAAAAAACGAAAATTCTGATGACATCAGTACAAAGAAAACAGAAAAAACGGAGGAAGAATAAAATGGCAAAGATAATTAACGGTAAAGAAGTTGCAGCTTCTGTAAAAGCACAGGTTGCAGAAGAAACTGCCAAGCTGAAAGAGGAAAAGGGACTTAAAGTCGGACTTGCTGTTGTTATTGTCGGCAACAACCCTGCATCAAGAGTGTATGTAAACTCAAAGAAAAAGGCTTGCGAAGAAGTAGGATTTCAGTCATTTGAGTATGCTTTGGACGAAAATACAACTCAGGAACAGCTCCTTGATCTTGTTGACGTTTTAAACAGAGATAACAGGGTAAACGGCATTCTCGTTCAGCTTCCGCTGCCAAAGCAAATTGACGAAACTGCAATTATAAATGCAATAAGCTATCAGAAGGACGTTGACGCTTTTCACCCTACCAATGTAGGAAAAATCATGATCGGTGAATATTCGTTCCTGCCATGCACTCCTGCAGGCGTTATGGATCTGATTGCAAGCACAGGCGTTGAAATAAGCGGAAAGAACTGCGTTGTAGTTGGAAGAAGCAATATTGTAGGCAAGCCAATGGCTATGCTGCTCTTACATAAGAACGGCACTGTTACGATTTGTCACTCCAGAACTCAAAACCTTGCTGATATATGCCGTCAGGCTGATATCCTTGTTGTTGCAGTCGGAAAAGCAAACTTTATAACAGGTGATATGATTAAAGAGGGTGCTGTTGTCATTGATGTCGGCATGAATCGTCTTGAAAACGGAAAGCTCTGCGGTGACGTTGAATTTGAGTCCGCAGAAAAGAAAGCCGGATTTATAACTCCTGTTCCGGGCGGCGTAGGCCCTATGACCATTGCTACTCTTATGAGAAATACTTTAACAGCTGCAAAGCAGCAGAACGATATACTATAATAAAAACACCGCACAAGCTGATATTCAGTTTGTGCGGTATTCTTATCCAACAATTCCCGAACGCTCTATGCCTTCTGTAAAATACTTTTGCAGAAATATATACATTATCAGAATAGGCATAATTGAAATCAAACAGCCTGCCTCCATCCAGACTATCTGCTCCCTTGCACTGATTTGCACTGTGGCATCATTAAACAGCATAAGACTTAACTGTGAACTGAGGTTTTTCAGCATTAACGAAACAGTCTTGTTATTTGTAAAAAATGTTGAGCTTACATAATAATCATTCCAGTAAAACACAACAGAAAACAAAAACACAGTCAAAAGAGATGAAAGTGCATTCGGCATCATAACACGCAGAAACGTACCGAAAGGGCTGCATCCGTCAAGATATGCTGCATCCTCAAGCTCCTTTGGCATTCCACGAAAAAACTGTCTGAAAATTAAAATCATCAAGCCTGAACGTATGCCGTTTCCTGTTGCAGCAGGCAGATACATACAAGCCATGCTGTCAATCAGATTTATGCTGAAAATTCCTTTTATTCCGAAATATCTGAACTGTGTATACAGCGGCAGTGAGATTATCTGGGCAGGTACTAAAATCATCATTATTACTATGCCGAACATAATGCTTTTTCCCCTGAATTTAAATCTGGCAAAGCCGTAACCTGTAATCGCACATGAAATTACCTGTACTACAGAACAGCCTATATTCAGTTTAAGAGTGTTGAGCAGAGTGTTACCGAAGTCCATTGCATTTATGGTTTCCCTTATAATATCAAGAGTATAATGCCTTGTAATCCACATTACTGTGGGGTCGGTCATATCAGAGCTTTCACGAAATGCACAGCTTAACATATAAATCAGTGGATAGAGAATGACAAATCCAAGTCCAAATAAAATGAAAAACCTGAAAAATGGCCATATTATTTCCCTTAACCGCTTTTTACGGCGTAATGATACTTCATTCATGCAATCCACCGCCTAATCTGTTTCATAATAAATATAATGCCGCATAATAACAGTTACAACCACGATACCTGACAATGCAACTATAAAATAAATCCATGCCATTGCGGCGGCAAGTCCGAAATTAAGGTCACTCTGAATTTTGGTTATCCTTTGCATTACCTCATTTACAGGACTTGAAAATTTATCTATAACCGTAAATATAAAGTTTGCAAGAATAAACGGACTTACATAGGGAAATGTTATTTTCCAGAAATACTCCCATGATGTTGCACCCTCAATTGCAGCCGCCTCTCTTGCTGATGCAGGGATATTCTGAAGTGCGGCAAGGAAAATAAGTATCTGTATACCTGCATTCCATACTATACCGAAAATATCATTTGAAATCACAGTAATATAGTCGGTTATCTTATCACTGAAATTGTATATTCCGAGAAAATGCATTAATTTATCCACAAGATTTGAAGAAAACATGGTTGAAAACTGTCCTGCACTCGTATTTCCCGTATTTGATATATCTCCGTTTATAATACTGAATACAGGCCCTGTTGCTATGATTACAGGCAGAAAAAATATTGCTCTTGCAAGAGAACGTCCTTTGAATTTCTGATTCAAAATCACTGCAATAAAAAGTGAGAAAATCAAAATAAGCGGTGTTTTTAAAAGAGTCAGTCCAAGCGTATTCAAAAGAGCGTCAAGATAGTCCTTATCCTCAAACAATGCCTTATAGTAATTGCCCATGCCCTTAAATGTCAGTATCATTTTTCTTTCGCCAATAACAACATCACTTAGTGAGTAAATCATTGATTTCCCCAGCGGAATAAGGAAAAAGACAATTGTTCCGACAATCCATGGCAATATGAACCAATAGCCGTAACGGCTTTTTCTTTTTTCATAGCTCTTTTTTTTCATATGAAAATCGTCTCTCCCTCCTGTAAATAATCAGAAAGTCTGTACAAAATTCGCTTTATACTCCGAATTGTTGCAGAATATGGTTTTCTCATTCAGATTAACCCTGATTACAGTTCCGTCTGAATATGTCGTTTCTATAACTCCGTTATCATTATGATAATCCGAAATGGTGCAGTCGCTTACTTTTGATAATACAGCTGAAATCAGTTTGTACTGCTCTGCAGCAGTATCTGTCCAACTGTTATATTTTGCATAAAAATATTTATTAAAATCTGTATCTTTAAGTTCACTTATGTCCTCATACAGCATATCAAAGTGCAGACTGCTCCCTGCTGCTGCCGACATTAAAAGAAGCTTATCAGGGTCGTCACTTCCGTTTATTGCTGCAGATGAATACGGTATTATACCATGAATGACGATCTGATAAAAAGGTATGTCCTCGTCAAAAACGTCAAATCCGCTTGAGCACAGCGGAACGTCTGTAATATGCTTTACATAGGGGAATACATAGGCATTTGCATTATCCGCAAGAATACAGTCAGATAAACTGCTGTCAATCGTTTTATAACAATCCTCAAGAATATTCATAGTATTATAACGTGATATATTATTTTTTCCATAATCGCCATAAAGTGCAGTTGTCATATCTCCCAATGAAACTCCGTTCAGCCCCATACTGCTGTAATTTTCAGCTAAATCTGAGTAAACATCGTTAAAGCAGTCGGGAGATAAAAGCGACATAATATCCTTAAAGTCATTTTTTATGCCATAAGCCATATCATAGCTTATAATTCTTGAATATGCCCCCGAAATCCTTACGCTTGTGCTGTCGAACGAATAATAGCCCTGTCCCGAATAAAACGACTTGTTGTTTGCAGCAGGATACAACTCCAGTTCATTTGAATTTATATAATCCTTGAATTTGTTGAACTCACTCTTTCCGCCCAATTTGCCTGCCGCTTTTGCTTTATAGTCCACCTTGCCGTCAATGCCTGCATTTGTCCAGCTGTTATATGACACAACAATGTCATTGACTCCGCTGTCATTCAGATTTGAGATTATTTCCTTTGCCTGTTCAAAGCTTGTAACGCTCGTCCGCACATTTAAGGGTATTCCTAAAAATGACTTCTTTTTTCTGACTCCGCCGTAAAGGTCCACATACAGCGGTGAATAATTCTTTTTTGTTACTGCGGAAATTTTCTTTTCTTCCGTCAGGTATTGACGATAACACTCTGCTATGTCAACATAATCTGCACCTATTTTTGAAACAGGATAGTAACGCACTTCTATATCGTCCGACTTTATTTTTCCGCCCTCAAAAACAGTAAGCTCCGAATTCATATTGCCTGACATATAATATGTATCAGTGTCACGCACTACAAATGAAAATCCGCATAAATTATAACTGCTGTTGGACTGCTTTGAAACGCTTGCATTAATAAATGCATTTGAATCTCCTTTTGCCGCAACTGCAAGCAGTGCATTGTCCTCTTTTACTATGCCGTAAACAGGCATCGAAACCTGCTCGGTAACAGCACCTTTTTTTCTGGGAACTGCTGAAACATCAGCACCGTAGATACGCTGAGAATAAGGTGCAGAATTGACCTTTCCGTTATTGAAATTTATTATTGCTCCGCTTCCGTCAGGTACAACAAAATATCCGTTTTCATCTGAACCGCCTGCACCAAAGTTTCCAAGAACAGAAATTCGTGCAGCAATGTAGGCACTGTTCTTTTCCATTATTTCAGATGCTTTAAGACTCGCCTTTAAGCAGTCCTTTTCAAGTGTATATTCAACAGGATAGCTTATCCCGACTCCCGTATAATTATATGTGACCTTTACTCCATTTGGTATATTTTCCGTACTTATACTGCATTTGCTTCCTGATGAACGAAGTGTTGCGGTTGACCTGCTTTCAAGATTTCCGTATGTTAAAACACTAGAGGAACACAAATTTTCAATAATTGCTGAAGTTGCAGATGTATCTCTTGAAGCGTCAAGGGGTGATGACCACCATATATACTCTGTTTCTTTATTTTCCAGTCCGATAAGTGCAGTTCTTGTATCGAAAAGCATACGGTAATCTTCATTTTCTGCTGAATACTCAAACATTGTAAACACCTGATTTTTCTCTTTATTCAGCCATACAAATTTATTTCCGCTTTCATTGCAGTAAACTTCCCTGTCACCCTGACTTTTTAAATAGCTGTACGTTTCCTGAACATCTGAATAATCCTTATTCATATATTCCAATGTTTTTTTGTCTGACGAAATAAAAAGCAAGGGTTCATCAATTGAGGAAGCAATCTCTGTAATCTTTAAAGGTTCTTTGCGGTCATTTATGGTCAGGATAAATCTTTTTGCCTTGCTTATGAGTATTTCTCCGTCTGAACACTTTTTACTGCTTTCAAATACTGCCTTTACTGCTCCTGTTGACTTTTCTATTATAACTGCTTTTCCGCACTTTTTCTGGGTTTCCTTATCAGTTTCATCATCAGTTTTTGTGTATACCTCATATCCGTCACACTCGCCTGCATAATTCATCAGTTTTTTTACATCTGCCGCACTTATATCTGTTTCTTCCTTTGACTCCGTTAACAATACTCTTTTTTCTTCATTATTTTCATCAGTTTCACTGCCCGCTGAATAACTTTCCATGCCTGATTCAGCATAAACAGAACCCGCAGAGGTCAGCAGCATTCCTGATAACAGAATAAGTGAAAAAATTTTTACTCCTTTGTTCATTGCCTTTTCACCTTTCCATAAATCCATGAACCTGTTCTCACAGAATATAAGGAAAATTCTAACTATGGGAACAAGCTCTATAGGAAATTTCAGTATAAATCGAATAAATAAATACATAAAGCTGCTGAAAAAGTGAAAGCAGCAATACAAGCAGCAAAAGTATAATCATCATAGCCGCTAAGGTAAGCAAACACGCTGAAATTGTTTTTAAAAAGCTATACTGATGTACTGCTTTAACGGCGGAAAACATCAGAACAACTGTCCATAAAGTTCCGATAATCTTAATTACAAGCATGAATATATACTCATCTCTTATAAGAACATGGGAAAGCAGTACGTTGATATAAAGCTGTATGATATAAGGCACTAAAGCGTATGAACTGTATATGCAGATATTTTTCATTGTCCCCTCACCGTCAAGCAAGGTGCATACCGACCAGTTTCCCACAACCCATACTGCAAACAATACTATGCTTTTGATGATATATGGGATTATATTAAATGTCTTGTCATATGTTTCTTTGAACTGAAATCCATACAGTCTGTCATCAGCTACAACAGCAGTGAAGAAAAGAAATACTATAACAAATGCGATTTTCAGTGAACCGCCCTTTTTCCAGCGTAAGTCCTCATATCCCTCAAATGGATGCAGGGCAGTATATTTTACCCATTGCTTCTGCGTTAAATCAAGCATTTCTTTTCACCCTCTTTTTCCTTGTTCTGATTATTTTCCTTAAAACTAATAAAATAACTGCTGTCAGAATTACTATCAGATTGAAATATTCCTTGAGAAATTCTGCACGTCTGCCCTCGAATGCCTTGTTATACAATTCAGAGGAAGCTGCAAGCCTTGCATATTTCATGGCTTCGCCGTACTCTCCCTTTTTAAGCAAAGCCGCAGAAATTCCAAGATAAGCCCTGTAATAGCCGCCGTCTCTTTTTAAGACCTCCTGCCAAAGCTCATATGCCTCCTCATAATATCCGCCGTTATAAAGTAAAGACGCTTTATGCACCAGATTTCCGAATGATGTTTCCCTGAATACAGTAATTGTATTTTTCTTTGCATCTAATACATATATTTTTTCTCCCATTGACTCAACAGCCGTCACCTGATTGCTGAATCCGCCAAGCTGGTCAGCCTGAGTTCCCATGACAAAAAGAAGATTGCACTCCTCATCATACTGAAAAACCCGTCCCGTTGAGGAGTCAAGACAGTTTATAGTACCGTCATCACCTATATCTATATCACACATCATAGTTCTGTAGCTTGTGTTGGTTTCAGTATCATAAAGCGGAACAATATCCCCGAAAACAATCCCCTTATCCGCAATAATATTATTACCTGCGGAATTGATTTTCTTTATGGTGTCCGTTATCTGTGAGCTTGATTGAGTACAGGTATAAATAAATCTTTCATCTATATCAAAGCTCGTTATTCCTGACGGTATCCTTCGTTCACTTCTTGCTTTCTTTGCGTCAGTTGAAAAAAAGCTCTTTATAAGCGTTACAAATGTTTCGTCACTGTGGTCTGCACGATTTGCTCCATAATATCCAGCAAACTCTCCGTCAGGGAAAAAAAGTGCCGCACCTGATGTAATATTATTTAATACAGCATATATATTTCCTGCCTTATCAGCCAAAATCTTTATCGGCTGAAACGTATTGTATTTATATAAATCAGACTTCGGAGCTGTAATCTCCATAACTATATTGCTTTGCATATCACTTACAAGTATTCTTGAATTTCCGCTGTCTGCTATGTAAATCAAACTGCGTTCAGGTGATACATATACACTTTTCGGCTCTGAAAGGAGAGTTTCCGTACCGTCAGGCATTTTAAACCGTTCATATATCTCAACGATTTTATCCATATCGGAATTTACAGCAACAATCCTGTTATTTCCCGTATCTGCTATAAAAAATATATCTTCAGACGAGCGGAACATGTCATTTGGCGAATTGAAATGAATTGTACCCAAGTCCTCACCTGAAACAGCTTTTTCAGCAGTATAGCCTGCCTGTGACGGAACTGCCTCGCCCCACTTGTCATAATTGTAAACATCATAGGGTTCTTTTGCAGAAACAGTCAGAGGATATATTATGTAAAAAATAAATATTACGGTAAATACTGATGTTATAATCCTTTTCAAAAATCCACATCCCCTGCTATTCTTTTATGCCCGAATAAGCCATTGTTTCTATGACATATTTTTGTGCTGCCATAAAAATAATGACAGGCGGCAAAAGCATGAAAACCGATGATGCCATTGCGACTCCTGCTCGTGCAAGTCCTGATTCGGCAGCCTGCTGTACAACAGTTGGCAATGTTTTAAGCGACTCATCATAAACAAAGCTGCCGCCCTGAATATTCCACGCTGCCTGAAAAGCAAAAATTATAAGCGTCATAAGTGCAGGCTTTTGATTCGGCATTACTATTTTCCAGCAAATCGTGAAAGCTCCTGCACCGTCTACCTTTGCGGACTCTATTATGGAATCAGGCAGCTGACTTATTGACTGCCGCATAAGAAAAACACATATTGGTGACGCAACAGAGGGCAAAATCAATGCCCAGTATGTATTAATCAAGTGCAGTTTGTTCATTACTATATACTGCATTATATATATAACATTACTCTGGTAAAGCAATGCTATTATGATAACTGAATTTAAAAACCGACTCCCCGGAAACTTATATTTTGCAAGCACAAATGCCGCCATAGCTGAAAATACACATTGAGATACCGTTACAGCTGCCGTTACAAATACGCTGTTGAATACATATCGGGAAAACGGTACCCACATTTCATTTAATGTATCAAACATATCCTTGAAGTTATCAAGTGTTGGATTAAGCGTATACAGCTTCGGAGGAAACACAAACAGCTCCTCAACAGGCTTTACAGACATAACCAGAGTCAGATAAATCGGGAGAATCATAAAAGCTCCCAGAACAAAAAGCAGTATGAAAATAAAAACAGTACCGCCTGCTTTTTTTCCTGCCTGCTTATTTGAGGCTTTCATACGAGAAATATTAACTGCTGACATTTTCTCACCCTAGTCCAGATATTTATTTAAAATCTTGTTTATAATACGATTAATAATATACATAAGAACAAACAGCACCATGCATATTGCAGACGCATATCCCATTTCAAATCTCACCCAGCCGTAATCATAAGCATGAGTCATAATTGTATGTGCCTTGTAGTCTGTGCTTGGAAATCCGACAATATTCTGAGCAACCGTTCCCGCTGTAAAAGAGCCTACTATCTGCATTACTGCGGCAAATAAAAGCTGAGGCCCCATAGACGGAATTGTTATGTAAACAAGCTCCTGCCAGCGATTTTTTATCCCCTCTATTGCTCCTGCCTCATACTGACTTCTGTCAATATTCTGAAAGCCTGCACGAAGTGCAAGAAAGCCTGCTCCAAGGCTTATCCAAAGCTGAACTGCAATAGTAACACCCAGTATATAGCGTGAATCCGTCAGCCATTGTACAGGCTGTGTAATTATTCCGATATCCATTAAAACAGAATTGAGATATCCGTATGAATCTCCGCTGAAAATAATTTTCCAGACAGTATAAACACCTGCCATTGACGGAATGTAAAATATCAGAGTAAATATCGTTTTCAGCTTTTGCGGAAGTTCATTTATAAGCCATGCTAGCAGAAAGCACATAACGTAGCTTACAGGCCCTGTAAAGCATGCAAAAATCAGGGTCACCTTTATTGACTGCAAAAAGACCTTATCCGAAAGAAACAATGTATAGAAATTTGAAAGCCCGACAAATTCAGGATAGCTTATTACATCAAAATCCGTAAAGCTTATGGGAAAAGACATAACTACGGGAATTACTGTGAAAATCAAAAAGAAAATCATAAAAGGAGCAAGCATGAAATAACATTCCCTGTTTTTCTTTATCTGATTGAATGTGTATTTCAGCTTTTCTGTTTTCATTGACTTCAAATTATCCCTCCTGCTTAATCCCTCATATTTCTGCGTTTTCTTGCTATTTCTTCATTGATGTCATTGTTATACCAAAGGAATGTATCACGAGGATTTTTCCCTTTATTTACAACCTCTCTGAATGCATTCATTATATTCCTGGTTACAGCATAAGAATATGGCATTACAAGTATTTCCTCAAGCTCCGACCGCTGAGCCTCAAGAGCTTCAAGTTCACTTTTTGACCATGAAAGGCGTTTAAGTGCATTTGTATTTGCAGTTTCAAAACGTCCTATAGTACCGAGAAGTCCCTCAAGCTGCACTGCATATTCAGCTTGTATGTCATCAGATGTAAACCACTTTACAAATTCCCATGCAGCGTCCTTATTTTTAACCTTATTAAAAATAACTGCCGCTGTGCCGTTTGAGTTTGCGGCATGTGAAATTGTGCCGTCTGACTGCTCTGTTCCGGGAACTGATGTAAAGCTCCAAAGTCCTCTGATTTCAGGCGAGGCTGCGGAAAGCTGATTGTAAAATGTATAATTTGATATAACTATCGGATATTCACCTGTTCTGAATCTGCTAAAAGCGTCATAGGACTGCACAAAGCTGAACTTTGTATAAAAATCAGTCCACATTTCAAATGCTGCAACCGCTTCAACTGAATTGAATGAAGATGCGGTTGCGTCCTCGTTATAATAATTAAGTCCCTGCTGCAATAAAAGCATTGCAAATGTATGTCCTGATTCAGTTGCAGGAGATATATTTGCTGACGGCAATACAAGTCCAACCGACATATAATTACGCTGTATTGCAGGCAGCATATCAAGCAAATCGTCCCACGTTTCAGGCGGATTTGCATAGCCAAGCTCACTTAAAATATCCTTTCTGTAAAACATCATCGGCCACACCTGACTTACAGGAAGTCCATATGTTCCGCAATTATACTCGTAATTAGTCATTGCATTCTGCTGAAAACGCTGTTTAACCTCGTCAAAATCATCAAATTCACTAAGATTTACAAGCTGTCCTCTTGACGCAAGATTTACAGGAAATTCACCACCTATAAATAATGCAACATCAGGCCCTTTGCCTGCAAGAACTGCCTCGACTATTCCCCCTGAAACAAGATTTACCGAAACAGGAATATCATAATTCTTCATAAATTCGGACTCGGTAAGCTGTCTGATAATTTGTGCCCTGTCACGTCCCTGACTAACCCAGACATTTATTGCGTCCTCGCGTTTTATATCGGAAAGAGTCGTGTAATCTTCAAAAAATGAACCTATAAACGAGCTTACACCAAATTTCAAGGTCTTCAGAAATTTCTCGTCTGTACTTGAAAATGACTTGTCCGCAGATGCAAGCTCAATATAGTCAACCTCAAGCGGCTGGTCACGATAATCACGCATCCATGCGGAAATTGACGTTATATTATCCTTTATCTGTGAAAGGTATTGCGGTATCTTTAACGGCTTATCAATGCACTTGTCGAGTATTATCGTCATTCTTTCAAGTGCTGCCGCCTCTGAACCTGAGGAATCCGAGAGCTTTTCAATTTCAGACTGAACTGTTTTCAATTCTGATGACAACTTCTCAAACTCTGTCAATAAATCCGGGACTTTTTCATGTACATAATAATCTGTATACTTATCAGGATTTGGCCCTGTTACCATTAATATTTTACGGTAATATGTATTAAGTTCAGAAACAATGCTGTCCAGTTTCCGCATGGATTCACCTATTTCTCCCGGAACAGCCTCCAAAGAAATTGTATGGTCACAGTCTGCGGTAAGGTAGACATAAATATAATCACCGTCTGCCGTTTTCGGAGATACAACATTCCAGTCCTTGTCATAATAAAACTTTACCTGATTAAGCTCGGCACATGGCACTTTGCCGTCTATATAAATACGGCGGTTTGAATAAAGTCCCCTCATTTCATTTTGACGTGCTTTTATGCCTATTTTATACCAGCCGTCAGAGGATATATCCTGTGCAGAAATTTTCCAGACCGCTGTCTGTCCTGATTTTTTCCAACTGCCGCCACCAAGTGTATTATACACTATTTTGCGTGGATTTGACGGTGAGGCAAGATAGCTTGTATTATCATATGTAGGATAAAGTGTTGGTGACGATTTATATAGTGCATTCTCACCTTCAAGCCTTATAATATTTGATGCTGAATTTCCCATTGCCGCATAAATATTAACTGAATTTACATATTCCGTATATGAGGAAAGCGGCTCACAATTGTAAAATTTAAAATACTCAATGGCAAAGTCCGACTTTTCTGATGTAAAAGTAATTTGATGTTTACCTTGTTCAAGATAAAATATAAGCGGTTCATTAAAAAGACCGTCACTATCCTTAAAATCAGATTTTTGCCACATTTCCGTCTGAATCTGTGGCGGACGAATCTGATTGCCTTTTGAATCAGCATAAATATCATGTTCATTTATCCATACTCGATTCAGTGTTATTCTTTCTGCTGTATCAAAAGGTATTTCACCGTCAATACTCATAGACAATTCTATTGAATCTGCTGTTGACTTTATCGGACAATATGACATATTTACACAGTATATCCCTGTTTTTTCAACATCAATACTATATGTAAGCTCACCGCCTGAATTTTTCCATAACAAAACATTATCCTTAATTCCGCCGCTTTCACCGCAGCTGCCAACAGAAAAATTACTGCCTTTATGTGAAATATAATCTGTACCGCATACCGCAATTTCATCATCAGGACGATTTTCACCTGAATATTTATCATAATAATCACTATATGAAAGCTTCTGAACGTAAGGCTCTGAATTTAACGTATCATAATAATCAGACTGCATTTGAGCTGTTAATTCAGAATCAACAGGCATATTTACATTTTCTGCAAATGACATGACAGGAAATATAGTGCTTGATACCGCTGTAATAAAGGCTGTAAAAAAAGCTGTGATTTTATTTCTTATATTCAAATTTCTTACCGCCTTTCATACATTATAAATGTCCTCTGCAAAAGTTCTCTACAACATATTATAGCAATTTCAACATAACATGTCAAGATTATTAAGCAAATCGCACAAGAATTTCACAAAGCATAAACAAAATGCAAAGTGAGCTTGACAAATTTTGCAAAGCGTGCTATACTATTTTTGCAAAGCAAACTTAGCATGAGGAGGAGGTCAGTTGAAAACTAGGATAAAGGAACTGAGAAAATCTCATAAGCTTTCCCAGGAGGAGCTTGCACTCGCTGTAGGAACTACAAGACAAACCATAACTTCAATTGAAGTAGGCAAATATACTGCCTCTCTTGTATTAGCTTATAAAATTTCTCATTATTTTGGTCTGACAATCGAGGAGGTTTTTGACTTTTCTGAAATAGATGACTTATAAGGAGGTGCTTAAATGGAAAAATTCAAAAAAAATCTTAAAATCAGGATTGTCTTTTACAGCATATTATCTGTCATACTTATATTTTCAATAATTACATTCAATATACTCAACATACAGCCTCATAGCAGTGAAGTAAGCTATTCCGACTTCTACAGAGGAGTATTAAGCGGATTTTTATCTGCAATTTTTGGTGTTTCTGTATTTTATATAATAAAATACTCGGTAGCGTTAAAAAATAAGGATAAACTCAAAAAAATATACATAAAGGAGCATGACGAGCTTACCCAACAGATTTTACTTGATATAAGTAAAATTGAATCTATTTTCATTACTTTCGGTATATCATCAGCAATGATAATAGGCGGTTTTTTCAGCAAGACTATTTTCTGGTGCTTTTATTGCGTTTTTATGTATTACTGCTTCATCAGAAAAATCTTATATCACATATTTAAAAGTAAGTATTAGTGTGTTCTTAATTTAAGGCAGCACCGCATAAAGATTGCGTGGTGTTACCTTAAAAAACTTGACAAACTATGCAAAACAGTGTACACTGTATATGTCTGGTATTAACATACATTCTGAACTTACTATTGAAAGGAGAAAAAACATTGAACAAGGTATTAGAAGTTAAAGGACTTTCAAAGCAATATGACAAGGTTCTCGCTGCAAACAACGTCAATTTTGACATTGACAGCGGTAAAATTTTCGCTTTAATCGGTCCTAACGGTGCAGGCAAAACAACAACTATTAGAATGATATCAACACTTATCAAGCCAACATCGGGGGACGCTGTTATTGCAGGTCACAGCGTCATTAAAGAACCCGAAAAGGTCAGAGAATGTATCACCTATCTCCCTGATGAAGCAGGTGCATACAAAAACATGAAGGGAATTTCATATCTTCGTTTTATGGCAGGACTTTTTACGTCCGACCTTAATCTCACAGAAGAATACGTTAAAAGAGCATCTGATATATGCAAGCTTGGTGACCGTCTTAATGATAAAATCGGTACATACAGCAGAGGTATGATAAGAAAGCTCCTGCTTGCAAGAGCTGTTATGAACCGCCCTAAGCTCGCAATACTTGATGAACCTACCAGCGGACTTGATGTTATCAACGCCATTGAAATCAGAAAAATGATTAAGGAGCTTGCCTCTTCTGAGGGAACTTCTTTCCTGCTTTCATCTCATAATATGCTTGAAATTGAATTTGTTTCGGATAAGGTCGGAATTATGTCAAAAGGAAAGCTTATGACCATGGGAAAAGCAGACGAGCTTAAAACACGTTACAATGCTGCTAATCTTGAGGAAGTATTTGAAAGGGTGGTGCTTGAAAATGAAGTTCATTAATCTCTTAAAAAAGGAACTCGCAGAGCTTATCAATAAACAAATGATATTAGGTCTTTTGCTTACGCTTGCAATATTGATGATAGTCGGTCAGGTAATGACTGAGGCAATTGATACGGTAACAGAAAGTGCTTATTCCATTAATCTTATGGATGCGGACGATACAGATTTTTCTCATGAAATAGTTGATACCCTCAAAAAAATGGAGAACAGCAGCTCCAATAAAATAAAACTGAAGCTTATAGAAAAAAGTGACGCTGATTATTCTTCTCTTATGGAAAAAAATAATCTTAATTCTCTTATCATTATTCCTGAGGGATTTTCAGAAAAAGTAGAAGCCTTTGATAAAAGTGCTGAACTTGAAAGTGTTTCAAAAATAAAGTCCGCTTCATCTTTGGGTACTCTTAATGCTGATACAAGCGACAGCATTTCCGTAATTCAGGATATTGTAAGTAACAAAATTCTCGCTGATAAGGGACTTTCAGCAAGTGAAATAGCGTCTGCCGAAGCTCCGTTTAAAGTAAATTCCACTACCGTTGTAGGAGAAAAAAGCTCCGCTATTCCGATGCAGAATATCGTCAGCAATATGACAGCACAAAATATGATTATACCTATTATAATATTTATCCTTGTAATATATACATCTCAAATGATTGTAAGTGCAATATCAACTGAAAAAATTGACAAGACGCTTGAAACACTTCTTTCTGCTCCTGTATCAAGAGTTTCGGTTCTTGGTTCAAAAATGCTTGCTGCTGCTATCGTAGCACTTATAAATGCAGCCGTATATATGCTTGGATTCAGTAAATTCGTAAGTGGTGCAACATCTTCAATCTCATCTGAAACGCTTGATAATGCAATGAGCATCAGCAATGCAATGGAGCAGCTTGGTCTTAAACTTACAACAGGTGATTATGTACTTATCGGAATTCAGATGTTCCTCACAATTATGATTTCACTTTCAGTTTCAATTATTTTAGGTGCTATGGTAAACGATGCAAAATCAGCTCAGACAATAATCATGCCTATTATGATGTGTGCAATGATTCCTTATATGATTTCCATGCTTACAGACATCAACACACTTAACCCTACAATAAAAACTCTCGTTTATGCAATTCCGTTTACACATACATTTACTGCAATGAATAATCTCATGTTCGGAAATGACAAGCTTTTTATTATCGGCATTATTTATCAGGCTTTGCTTTTCGTAATCTGCATGTTCTTTGCAATCAGACTGTTTAATTCCGATAAAATTTTTACAGCTTCACTTAATTTCGGACAAAAATCAAAATTCAAGAAGTCAAAAAAAGTATCTGAATAAGAATAAATTTTATAGCAATGCAATAGTATAATGTGGCATAAGATGCAGTATTTTGTTGTATTGCTATTAAAACCCACTGATAAACAAACAGCAGCACTCATGCAAATGCATTGAGTGCTGCTGCTTTTTATGGAGAATTTTAAGGAGGAGGCTTATTTATTCAAAGCCGAGTGCTTTGATAGGGAAGTTAACCCTGTTCACTAATGTAAATCTGTATTCTGTTCTGCATCATATCTGCTGCTTCCTGAGCAGTCTGCTTACCTTCAAAATATGACTGTGCTTCTTCTTCAACTATTTCATAAACCTTATTGTCATATTGTACCGGTGAATCAATATTCAAGATAAATTCCTTACAACTTTCTACTTCTTCCTTTGACATATTGCCGATATCTATTGCCTGATCGCCAATATAATACTGTGAATACCAATCATACTGTTCACCTGTTTCAGGATCAACATATGGTTTTGTCGATGCCTCAGCCATTTTATTAAATGAATTCATATTTACAGGGAATGAATAGGAAAGCTTATCCTGTTTTTCTTCTGTATAGAACTGCTTGATAAATTCCCATGCACCGTCCTTAACGGCTGAATCCGCTGTAATTGCATAGCCTGAACCAAAGCCAATCTTGTTTCCGTTTCCGTTTGATGTCGGGTAACCTACATATGTAAGCGGTGCATTGTCAAAAGTACCTGCTGAATTGTTGTGGAAATCACGGAAACTTGAAGCATAAAGCACCTGTAACAGCACCTTATTGTTTCTTATGCCTGCCTGTTCTTCCATCTGACGCTGCTCCCAATATTCATCGTCAGAATTTAAATTATCCCAGTCCCTGTCATCAGGCTCAAAATTGTTGCAGAATTCAAGAATTTTAATCATATCAGGCGAGTTAAAGCTGCATTCCTTTGTCTCATAATTAATAAAACTTGAAAAAGAACCGTAAACAAAGTTTCCAAAAACATATTCTCTGTATGGTTCAGGCGTAAGCTTCATGCCGTCAGGCATAGAATCATAAGCAGCAATAAGGTCATCAATGCTCCAATTTGCCTTATCTCCGACGAATTCAGTTTTTGCTGTAATAGTAGTTATATAAAATGATTCAGGTATGCTGTAAAGTTTACCGTTCTTTTCATTCATTTTAAGAATATTCGGCAGGAACATATCTTTTTTTATGTCGCTGTCCTTATCCAGAAATTCATACAAATCTGTGAAACAGCCCTTTGAAGCAAGAAGATCTGTATTGGAAAAGCTGGATACTGCTATAATATCAGGAGCATCACCTGATAAAATATCATTTTTAAGCTGGTCTTCCGCACCTGTATATTCATTTTCTTCTGTGTCGTATTCGCTGTAATCTTTCAGCTTTATTCTGTATTCCGTATTTGCCTTGTTAAATTCTGAAATTGCACTTGAAATTGAATCATCAGCCCATTTTGCACCCACTGTAATCATTACAACATTGTTCATTTCTGAAACGTCTTTTCTCGTCATGCGGTAAAGGGTAGTTTTTTCACCCTCACTGACTGATGTTATAAAGTCACCGTTTTCAAGAGCAATAACTGAATTTACATAGTTTCCGTTTATATCGGAGTCTATCCAGTTAAGAACCTCCTCAGAGGTTTTGAAGTCTTCTTTAACTCCAGTTATACCTGTTGAGGACTGTACAAAAAAGCTGTATTCATTTACTCCACGCATGATATAAGGATTCATTGCATTAACTTCAGGGTATTCAAAGCTTTCTCCAAGTTTAAGATTATCAAAATCAAGCGTACTTGCCTTTTGTTTATCATCAGCATAATATGAAACTATTGCAGTGCCGTCCTTAATCTTACCTAATGTGGAAATATAATTTACATTTGAAAGACCGTCAACATCACCTTTTGATTTGCCGTTTTCATCATAAACTGTAAGTGTATATTCATTTCCTTCATAATTCTGACAGGATATTACAAACTCGTTATTATCAAGCAGTAAGATATTATCAATATAACTATCCTTGATTTTTTCTATTTTAGTTTCTGAAATACTGTTTCCCTCTGAATCATAAATCTTTACTTTATATTCCTCTTGTCTTGCTTCTTCATAGGCATCCCAGTCAAAGTTTTCACCGTCAAAATTTTCATCTTCAAAGTCAGGCACATCGAAATCGCCAAATGATGTTGTGCAGGTAAGAATACATATATTGCCCTCTGAATTTATGTCAATATGGAATGCGTTTTCATTTTCCTGAAACTTAAAATCCATTTTCTTTAAATCAGTAAATTCAGAATCAGTTGTATAGTAAATGTTCTTATAATCATCATCATATCCTTCAATAAGAACTGTATCGGTGTCAGGGCAATAATTTAAGGAGCTGACATTAATATCTTCTGCAAGTTCAATTTCAACAGATGAATAAGCGTTCTGCAATACCTGGTCAGCAGTCTTTTTTTCCTTTGCGGAGTTCTTTTTTCCGCATGAGGTTACTGATGCAACTGTAAGAACCGCCGCTGCTGCTAAGCTGACCGCAGATGTTAATTTAGTTTTTTTCATTGTTTTCTTCCTTTCTTATGTTTGGTTATTTTAGAAACTAATTTTAAAGCACCTTCAATAATTTTGTGCTTTTTACTTTTTATGACCTTATATAATCTGACTATAAGCCTGATTAATGTTATTAACGGCACTACTAAGCATATCATAGCACCAAGATATATAAAGCTGAGCTTAAATTCTGTAATTTTAGCTCCGTTTTCCCACCATGTATATGCAATCGGCTTATTCACCGTAACCATAGACGGAATTTTCTTAACAGCCTTGATTCTTTTCCATACTGAAAAACGATTTGTATTTTCAACTAAAACAGCATTATCCTTAAATGCTTCTGTGCTTTGTTTCAGTGTTTTATATGCAAAATTCTCTACAGGCTGAGGCAAAACAGCCTCATAGCATGAAATGTCAGTATATTTTTCTCCGCTTATAGAAGAAGCTCCGTCATATGATACATATAATTGGGGTGTTTTTCCATATCCGTTTTTTTCAGCTTTTGTTTCGGGAGTGCTTATAACTCCTGAAACATAAAACGGAACATTATTTAATGTTATGCTCATTCCTGCAACGTCATATGAACCGAAAAGCTGCCATGCAAGGTCAGCGTCAATGACTGCACCGTCCTGCATTATGTCGTTTTCACTGAAATAAGAACCGCTTTGCAGCTCGAAATCATGGAGCAGAAAGAAATCCCCGTTTACCACATTCATCTCACATTCGGCAGTTCCGATTTTAGAACCGCTTGCAGTTACTTTTCCATATCTGCTGTAAAAGCTGTCATACCATAATCTGCTGTTTTCTTTTTGGCTTATCGAGGCATTTGTAAGCTCTGACAGTATGCTGCTTCTTACCGAATTAACGGTTTCAACAGACATATAGGCATCTTTTCCAAAAAAGCATGAAACCTGAGCATAATCAAGCCCCTTATGTCCGTTTACCCAGCGTTCCGCAGCAAACTGCGTATTCTGACTGCCTGCAATTATATTTCCTGCGATAAAAAGCCCTGATGCTGCGGCAATTGCAATGCCGTTAATAACTGCAGTCTTTTTGATGTTTTTCTTATTTAATTTCATAGGTATCACACACCTAGTCCTTCATGCGTACCTGATCGCCCGGCTTAACAGGCTTGCTTGCTGTTGAAATAATATAGTCGCCATTGCTTATCATACCTGAAACAGCACTTGAAACCTCATCGGAAGCTAATACCTCAACATTTATACGCTCCGCATAATATCTGTTGCCCAAAGGAGAGCTTTTTGACTTTACAGACATAACGAATTTACCGTTTTTATCCTCATAAACTGCACTTTTAGGAACAATTGCGTCATACTTTGCCGTACTGCATGGAATTGAAATTTCAATGCTTTGTCCTGATTCAACGTTTCCCTCAACATTAAATGTGAGTATTTTACTCTTTGAACCGCTTGATGTATCATTTTTTATATCCTTGAGCGTTGCTTTCAGGTCACCTGACCAATTGTTTATGATGTCGGCTTCAACGCCTTTCTTAACCTTCTTGACCTTTTCAGTATCAGCAGTAATTGTCAATGTATATCCCTCAGAAGAAATATCAACGACTGCCAATGCTGTATCAGGCAAAGTTGTATCCCCCGGATTTACCAGTATTTCGCTTACTACACCCGAATATTCCGACTTAACCTCTGTTTCACCCAAATCCTTTTTAAGCTTTTCAAGCTCCTTTGTCTGATTTTCTATTTCTTCCTTTTGATTGTTTAATGTAAGATTTTCCTTTTGCTGAGCAACATTATCTTCCTTTTTTGTACTTTCAAGCTGTAAAAGGAGTGTTTCAAGCTCTCTCTGTTTTGCTGTAACAGCATCACAGAGTTCGGAATATGAAGCAGCCTCCATTGATGCAATTTCATTTTCAAGTGATGCAGCCTGCTCTGTAAGCGAATCAGCCTCAGACTGAATATTTCCAAGTGTTTCGGAAAGCTTTGCTCTTGCTGAATTTTTAGCAGAATTAAGCTGTTTTAATGCTGAATCATATGCCGATTGAAGTGATGAAACCTTATTCTGTGCATTTTTTATATCTGCTTCACCTGCTCCCGATTCCTTTAAGCTTTCAAGCTCTGCCTTTGCTGAATATAGCTTTGATTCATTATCTGAAACAGTATTTGCCTGATTTACAAGACTTCCTGAATATTCAGCAGGGAGCATACTGTAGTCCTCACTGTCAATTGCAGATACATAGCCCTGATATTTTGCAAGCTCATTATTTTTCATTTTAAGCTGTGTATTTACATTATTTAAGCTTGCCTTTTTATCTGCAAGTACGCTTTCCTGCGAAGCTGCCTTATCTCTTTTTGTTATAAGAGTCTGCAAATCTTCTCTTGCAGCTTTTATCTGCATATTCTCATTTGCATAGTCCTTTGGAACTGTAAGGAGAGCTGATTCATATTCAAGCTTTAATGCATTCAATGCCTTTTCAGCTTCTTTAATCTGTTCCGATTCCTCAGCAGACAGTGTAAAGAGAACCGTTCCCTTTTCTATTGTCTGACCGCTTTTAATGTGAATTTTCTCTACTTTTTTATTATCCTTTACCTTTACTTCATAAGACTGATTTGACTCAAGTACGCCGCTGCCTCTTAATTTTTCAGTAAGCGAACCTGATGTGCATACCTCTGTTGCAACCTCGGAAAGTGACTTATTCATAATAGTATTTGAGAAAAATGTAAGCACAAGCAAAACTGCAAGGAATATAATGAGTATGGTTTTTATTATCTCCCGACGTTTTTTATGTATGTCAGCAGGATTGACCTCTGCTGTTTCCTGCGTAATAACATTATTGTTGTTTTCTGACATTTTATTAAAGCTCCTTTCAAATAATGGATAATGCGTTTATCCTTTAATGCCGCCCGAATATGTAATTCCCTCAACGAGATATTCTTCGCCGTAAAGGAACATAAGCAGACTCGGCACCATATATATAACCGCAACGGCAAATGCAAGACCTATATCCCCCGTATTTATTTCCGAAAGAAAAACGGACAGAGGGTGCATTTCCTTGTCTTTAAGCATAATAAGCGGCTGTTCAACCATATTCCAGTAGTCAATAAATACAAGCAGGGCTACTGAAAACAATGCACTTTTACATAATGGAATACATATGTGAAATAATATCTGCCATTCACTTGCACCATCAAGCTTAGCAGCCTCAATATACGAGCTTGGTATTCTTCTCATTATTTTCGTCAGCAGGAATACGCTGAACGGAGAGAATATTCCGGGAAGAATTATTGACCACCTTGTATTGAGAAGTCCGAATTTATCTGCCACAAGGAAATTAGGTACTAATGTTACCTGATATGGCATAAGCATCAGAATTATGTATGAAAAAAATATGATATTTTTGAGTTTTCCACTCGACCTTGCAAATCCATAAGATGCAAAGAGTGCTACAAGCAGCTGAAATACTGTTATAGGAACAACAAGTATAACTGAATTCCAGAATTTCAGCAAATATTCAGGACTTTTAAAAAGAACTGACACATACTGACTGAATGTTACCTTATCAGGAATAAATTTAAGGTTCAGCTTATCTGAAATAAAAGTTTTCTCCGTTCCATTCATATTGTTCAGCATTGCACCGTAATTTGCTGTTATTTCATTAGATGTCATAAACGAATTGGATATGGTGAGTATTGTGGGAACAATAAACATAAATGCTGCAAAACCAATAAATACCGCCAATACAATTGAGAGGAATTTTTCCTTCTGCCTGCGTTTTCTCAGATTCATTATTCTTCCACATCCTCTCCGAACTTATTTTCAGCAATAAAGAGAATACCGATAATTACTATCATTGCCAAAGAGAAAATTACTGCTGCTGCTGAAAGCTTCTGATAATCAAGACTGCGGAATGTATTGTTCATAAAATGCTGAATAAGGTACATCTTATCATACGGGTAATCGCCTGTAAGCAGATAAACCTCACGAAAGATTTTAAATGAGTTTATAAGCGAAAGTATCAATACAAAAAATATTGTAGGCGAAAGGTATCTCAGTTTAATATGTACGAACTTATACCATGCTGAAGCACCCTCAAGATCTGCAACCTCCATTATATCCTTTGGGATATTTCCGAGAGCAGCCATAAAAAGTATCATATTGTAGCCGAGGTTTTTCCACAGGAACATCAGTATTATGACAACGTGGCTGTATGGAGATTTAAGCCAATCCAGCGGTTCTGCTCCAAAATGAGATGCAAGCTCATTAATTGTACCGTTCGCATGAAACAATACCTGCCATACCAATACAACAGACGCTGTAGGAACCATAAGAGGACAAAGGAAAAAGGTTCTGAACACGCTTTTTCCGGGTATTTTCTTTTCAAGCAGCATTGCAAGCCCTAAAGAAAGTATAACTGCAAGAGGAACTGCGGCTGCTGAAAATAAAGCAGTGTTTTTAATTGACGTTATGAATGCTTTGTTTTTGAAAAGTGCTTTAAAATTATCAAGAAAAACAAATTCCTGCATTATAGGATTATTTACAAATGAATAATAAATTACAATTCCAAACGGTATTATGAAAAATGCCAGAACTCCTATTATGCTTGGAGCAAGGCAGCACCAGCTGAATGCCTTTTCACCGCCTTTTCCGCATTGATAATGCTTCCGCTTCTGCGTCAATATAATCACACTCCCAAACCGTATCTATAATATAGTGTATTTAAAGTCAAAAAAAGACGAAATAAATTTTATTTTTTCTTCTGTTAAAGCATACTTTTGATTACAGCAATGCAAGCTTTATGCATTGCTGCACTAGAAATTCTATATATTTATACAGTATATTTAAGATAACACCACACTAACTGTACCATTTAATATAATACACCTATTTTTATATATTGTCAATAGCTTTCAAAGCTGTAAAATAAAATATTTTTTACCAACAGGTGTTGCTATTCATTGCTAAAAGGCACATCAAACGGCTATATTTTGTGATTTGTCAGGCTATTGTATTCTTTTGTAAGAAAATGTCAAAAAACCTATTGACATTTTATTCTCATTATGATATAATCATACCATTGCATTTCACTTTAATCATTTAAAGCATTACCGCTTTAAACAAAAACACAGAAAAGAGGATTATTATGGGTACACAAATCAACACAACTATAATTCTTATAATATACATTATAGTTATGCTGGGAATCGGAGTTTACACTTCTAAAAAAACAAAATCAGTAAGCGATTTCGTTCTGGGCGGACGCAATGTCGGTTCATGGCTTACCGCATTTGCTTATGGTACTTCCTATTTCTCAGCCGTTGTTTTCATCGGATATGCAGGACAATTCGGTTGGAATTATGGTATTTCTTCAACATGGATAGGTATAGGAAACGCACTTCTCGGAAGTCTTATGCCCTGGTTTATCTTAGGCAGACGTACCAGAATAATGTCCAATCACGTTGGTGCAAGAACAATGCCTGAATTTTTTGAAAGCAGATTCAATTCCACTGCTTTAAAACTTGTTTCTGCAATGATTGTCTTTGTTTTTCTTATTCCATACACTGCCTCCGTTTACAACGGTCTTTCACGTCTTTTCGGAATGGCATTCAATCTCGGTGAAAACGGTTACTTCTACATAGTTGTTGCAATGGCTGTTCTTTCAGCTGTTTATGTTATTCTTGGCGGATATACCGCTACTGCAATAAACGATTTCGTTCAGGGTATTATCATGATTGTCGGAATTATTGCAGTTGTTATCTCTACATTAAACGGTGCAGGCGGATTTTCAAATGCACTTAAATCTCTTGGAGAAATCGAGTCGGCTAAGACCCTTAACACAATTATAGGTCCTGACCCTATAAACCTGCTTGGCGTAGTTATACTCACCTCTCTAGGTACATGGGGACTTCCTCAGATGGTTCAGAAATTTTACGCAATAAAGGACGAAAAACAGATAACAAAAGGTGCAGTAATCTCCACAATTTTCGCATTGATTGTTGCAGGCGGCTCGTATTTCATGGGTGGATTTGTAAGACTTTACTGTTCTGTTGACGGTGAAAAGGGCAAAACATTGATTGGCACAAACAACGGAAAGCCTGAATTTGACAGCATGGTTCCTGCATTGCTTGATTCAGCACTTCCTGATATTCTTATCGGATTAGTTGTCGTTCTTGTTCTTTCAGCTTCACTTTCAACACTTTCATCACTTGTTCTTACTTCAAGCTCCACACTTACTATAGACTTGATTAAGCCAAGAGCTAAAAAAATGACTGAAAAGAAAGAAGTTCTCATAATGAGAATACTTATTGCAGTATTCCTTATCATTTCTGTTGTAATCGCTTTCAACAAAAATGCATCTATTTCAACTCTTATGTCATACTCATGGGGTGCGTTATCAGGAGCATTTTTAGGTCCATTCCTTTACAGTCTGTTCTCAAAAAAGGTGACTGCCGCTTCATGCTGGGCAAGCTTTGGAACAGGTATAGGAATTACTGTTGTTCACATGATTTTGTTTGGTTTTGGATTTGAGGCATTCAGCGGTCTTGTTGAGAGTGTTAAGGAGCTTGACCTTCCGTTCAATATTCTTTCACCTATTAATGCAGGTGTTATCTCCATGATTGTTTCACTTATAATTGTACCTGTTGTAAGTATATTCACAAAGCCGCCGAAGAAAGAAATTGTTGACGATATTTTTGCAAGTATCGGTAAATAAGCAAAAACATATAAAATCGGGTTTCCAAAGGGTTGATAACCCTTTGGGTCAGGTCAAGGGCTGAAAGCCCTTGCAGGGTGTGGGACAGAGTCCCACAGACAGCCGCAGGGCGCTCTGCAAAGGGTGAATTAAAAAACAGTCCTGTGGACTGTTTTTTAAGAGGGAACGCTCTGCAAGAGAGAGCGTTCCCTTACTTTTTTTCTTTATCTTTTTTCCTTATCCTTTTTATAATAAACTTCCAAATACAATGTATACAAATGCAATATATCTAAATGTAAAAGGGGGGCAGCCTTCACTTGTAAGGCATGCCCCTCTTTAGAAACAGTTGAAACTGTTTCTAAATTCACCCTATGCGAAACGCTTAAAGGCTTTATGCAGGGCTTCGCCCCGCACCCCACCAGAGGCTCTGCCTCTGGACTCTGCCAAAGGGTTATTAACCCTTTGGAAACCCATTTTTTATTTTTTAGTTTTCATAAACTTAACACCGCATATTTTCTATGCGGCGTTACTTATTATTCCATTTCAGAAAGAAGCTTATCTGCACTTACCAGTTTAACACAAATTACAAAAAGCTCCATAGCCTTTTCAAGCTCCTCAACTGATGGATATGACGGAGCAATACGGATATTCTTATCATCAGGATCTTTTCCATAAGGAAAAGTTGCTCCTGCATTTGTAAGTGTTACACCTGCCTCCTTGCAAAGCTGTACGATTTTCTTTGCACAGCCGTTCATGGCGTTGAATGATACAAAGTATCCACCCTTTGGAGTAATCCATGACGCAATTTTTCCGCATGGAGTCAGTTCCTTTTCAAGAGTATCAGTTACAGCCTTAAAACGTGGTTCGAGAAGCTTTCTGTGCTTTTCCATATGTTTGAGAATATTTTCATATGTTCCAAAGTATTTTGCATGGCGTAGCTGGTTGAGCTTATCAAAACTTATTGTACTGATTGCAAGTGATTCTTTAAGACTTTCAATATTCTCTCTGCTTGAACCAAGTACAGCAACACCTGCACCTGAAAAAGTGATTTTGGATGTTGAACCGTAAATATAAACGATATTATCGTTTCCTACTGCCTTTGCTTCTTCAAGAATATTGAGTATTCTGCTTGTATCATCTGTAAGATGATGAACACAGTAAGCATTATCCCAAAAGATTCTGAAGTCCTTAGCCTTAGGCTTGAGTGATGCAAAACGCTTTACAACAGCGTCACTATAACAGATTCCCTGTGGATTTGAATACTGAGGAACACACCATATTCCCTTGATGCTGTCATCCTTTGAAACAAGTTCTTCAATCATGTCCATGTCAGGACCGTCCTGATGCATTGGAATATTAATCATTTCTATACCGAAAAATTCGCATATTGCAAAATGACGGTCATATCCCGGAACAGGACAAAGGAATTTTACCTTGTCAAGCTTTCCCCAAGGTGTTTCACCGAGAATACCATGAGTGAACGCCGTCTGGATAGTCCAGAACATAATGTTAAGACTGGAGTTGCCGAAAACTATAATTTCGTCAGGATTTACGCCTATCATAGGGGCAAAAAGCTTTTTAGCTTCAGGAATGCCGTCAAGCATGCCATAGTTTCTGCAATCCATACCATTTTCTGATTTATAATTACCGTCATTGAGGATATTAAGCATATCCATGCTTAAATCAAGCTGTTCCGGTGACGGCTTGCCTCTTGACATATCAAGTTTAAGACCAAGTGCTTTAAAATCGTTGTATTTTGCTTCCGTTTCGTTTCTAAAGTTCAGAAGCTCCTCTTTGTTCATCTGAAACATATCCATTCAAGAATCTCTCCTTTGATTTCAATTACATGAAATTCATACTTTTAATAGTATACCACATAAAAAAGACCATTTCAAGAGAGAAAATTACAAAATCTATATAGCAGTAAGCGTATTTTTTTGATATATTTGCCCACAACAGACGGACAAGTGTTTTCCAATTGCTTACTGTATAACATGATGCTGCCTTAATGCAAATACACAAATTGCAAAATATACAATAAAAGTTTTAAGTAATTGTATGACTGCACAAAAAGCGTGCTGTAAATATTTAAAAATTGTTAATTCTATTGACATTTGTTTCAGTCTAATGTATAATGTTTTTATAAATATAGAGGGGATAGAAATTAAAAGGTCTTTATAGACAATAATGCAGGAGGAAGAAATGAAAGGTATTTTTTCAAGAATTTCAGCAATTGCATTAACTCTGTCCCTTTTTTCGGGAAACGGAGCTTTTTATGCTTGTGCTGATACAGTAATAAACGAGTATGGTACAATTGATTTGTCAGAGGAAACCATTGAACTGGATATGGAGGATTTTGACGCATTATATATGCCTGAAATTCCAAAAATCAATGTGTCAGATGCAGAAAACGGTTATTTTTACGGCGATTTTATTGACAAAAATAACAGGGCTGTTTATGATGCCCTTAAAGAACTTACGGACAAACCTTCCGAAGAAACTGTTACAGTAAAATTTCCGGAGACAGTTAAGGTCAACCTTTCTGCACTTCCAAATTCAGAAAGCTATACGGAAGAAGACCAGGAAAAGCTTTATAAGACGCTGATGTCAAACTGCAAATGCGGCAGAGATTGTATTTTGTTTGACTACCCCGAAGTATTTTGGCTTGACCCGAATTTAATGTCGATAAATCTGATTAACACGTCCTATTCGTATAACCGAATACAAAATTATTATACTTTAAAAATAGGCGGAATAATAATTAATCCAAAGCTTTGTGAATTTTGTGACAGCGTTGATTCTGCAAATGAAATGATGAAGCAATTAGATGAGGCTGTTGAGAACTTTGAAATTCATGGAGATAAATTATACGACCGCTTGCTTGACGTATATACTCAAATAGCTGAACGGACATATTACGATTCAAGTAAATCATATGCTCATACGGCAATTGGTGCACTTGTTAATGAAGGCGTAGTATGCGAAGGCTATTCCAAGGCACTGAAATTAATATGCGACCGTGAGAAAATTCCATGCGTCCTTGTTTTCGGCAATTTTGACTCAACTGCAATGACTGCTCATATGTGGAACTATATTCAAATGGATGACGGAAAGTGGTATGCTGTTGATTTGACTTGGGACGATGTGGATGGTGAAAACGGCAAGATTCTGAAAACAGAAAACTTTTTAAAGGGTTCATCAGCCTTTTATCAGAAGCATTCACCCGAAAAGGACTTTTTAGGAACAATTTTTACATATCCCGATATTAGTGAAGAAGATTATTCATTCAGTCAGCAGACAACAACATCTTCAACCGTTTCTGTAACTGAACCAACCACTACAGTGACCACTGTGCCGCCTGTGATTGACGGTGACTTTAATCTTGACGGCAGGGTTGATATTGCAGATGCAATAATATGCTCAAGAACAGTATGCGGAGATGTCAGCGGTTATAATTGTGATTTTGATAAGGACGGAATAATTGATATATTTGATTTTGTAATGTTCAGAAAATACCTTATTAATACAATTTAACAAAACATAAAAAAGGCAGCACACTTCAAGTGAAGGTGTTGCCTTAAATTACTTTTATGAAACCATAACAATATTGAAAATCATCATTCCCATAAAACCTGCTGCAGCAATAACAGTCGGTATTGAAGTTACTGCAACTGCAAAGCCTCGTCTGCTCTGCTGCGGTGTTGTTGCAGGCAGCTTGTTTTTAAGTCTGAATTCAATAAACATCACCAATCCTGCAAGCGTTATAATAATATAAAGGAAATTTATAATCATATTGGCAGTTGAATATCCGTCTGTAGAAAATTCCGTTACAATCGTTGAGAAAGTATTTATAGTCATATGGCATAATATCGAGGGGATTATTGAATTGTGCTTTTGAGTTATATGAGCAAGAAAAATTCCTGCTATAAATCCAAGAGCAAATTGTGCGATATTTCCATGCCCAAGCCCAAAAAATATTGCAGTAATTATAATTCCAAACCGCTGATTTGCTTTTGAAAACAGCTTCAGAAGCATTCCTCTGTAAAACAGTTCTTCCGTTATCGGAGCAACAATGCAGGCATATACAATTGTTACAAGCTTTCCTGTTAAAAAATTACTCTCAAAAGCATCATCAACACTGTATACCGTATATCCGTACTGTTCAACTATATCTGATATTCCTAATGAAATATAACCTGCAACCGATTGGAGAAAAAGTCCGATAAAACAGTATTGAACAGCATTGACAGCTGTAAAGTCATGGATTTTGATAAGCTCCGATGGCTTTATTTTTGCAATTGAAAGTCCCAGAAATGCAAATCCGCAGTTGCAGATTAAAAAAGTAATAAGATTTAATGCCATGGAAATTGATGTACTGCTCTCGTAAGCAGATATGATTGAATAATCTGCATCAGGATTTGAAAATTTGAGAATACCGTTTGATATTGCAATAAAAATCAGCATAATCAAGGTGGACGCAATGCTGCTCAAAATAACACACAGTCCTGCAATATTATAATACTTTCTTATTGCCTTTTTTTCTTTTCCGTTAGGGGATATTGGAATTTTACAGCCCTGTTCTGTTACCTGAGGCAGTATTTTTGAATAATCTCCGCTGTAATCCGGATATTCGGTAGGATTATCAAACGGATTGTATTTATTCAATGTATCACGCCGCTGAGCTTCTTCACGAAGATGGGCAATTTCATGATTCATATATGAAAGCTCTGCCCGATACTGTTCGGGAGATATGTTGTCTATCATGTTTTACCTCCTATAGCATAGAATTTATAATTATGAACATCTATCTTAGAACTTGTATCAATAGGACTTGTGCAATGTTGCCTTAATCCTTTTTCGGCGGTTCAGTCCAGTTGATTCCGCCCCAGCCGTCTATATTGCTGCGTTTCATAGCTCCGAACAGCCTATCCTTGAAGCCATGGTCATTTCGTTCCATGTCCGCAATAAAATTTTTCGTTTTCTCCCTGTTAGTATGACCATCGGCAGGACATTTTGACTTTACTATTTCAAGTCCGTTTTTTAATGCCGCTTTTTTTACCACAGCTTCCGGAGCAAGTACAAGCGGTCTTATTAAAGTTATATGCTTTCTGGATAAAAAGCTTTTAGGAGAAAAGCAGCCTATCCTGCCCTCATTAAAGAGATTCATAACAAAGGTTTCAACTGCATCATCATAATTATGCCCCAGAGCAATTTTGTTGCATCCGTATTCAAGCGTAGCATCATGCAGAGCACCTCTCCTCATTCTTGCACATAAGCTGCATGGATTAGGCTCTTTTCTTATATCAAATACAATTTCACCTATATGAGTGGGAATTACATGATACTCAACACCGTTTTCTTCACATAATCTGCTTACTGAGCTGTAATCACCGTCTGTACTGTTAAATCTTGGATCAAGTGTTACTCCGACCAAATCATAGTTGATTCCGATAAAGCGTTTAAGCAGGATAAGTCCGTATAATAAAACAAGGCTGTCCTTTCCACCTGAAATTCCAATGCAAATTCTGTCGCCGTTTTGTATAAGGTCATATTCCTGAATTGCTCTCCTCATATATCCAAGTATTTTCTGCATACAAACCTCCGCTTTTATGATTTGAAACAGCAATGCACAAAGACAACTCATGGCTTTGTACCTTAAAACCTGCTTATTCTTCTGCCGCATAATTTTTATGCGATGCTGTTTTAATTATATCATATTTTGCAGAATTTTGCAATTACATCTTGAAAAAATATAAATACTGTTATATAATATGATTATACGTCATTGCACGTCAATCATCATGGAATGTGTCTTTACATAACCTTGAAATTATGATGAGAATAAAATGACGTTATATGCATTTTGCCATAAGGGGATTTAAGTATGAATTTTATTATTGCCAATAGTTTATGTTTGTTTAAAACAGAAATTTCACCTCAGATGAGAAATTTTTTCATAATACTGATAGCAATAGCTGTAGTTCTTTTGCTTATTGTCTTTTTCGGTTCAGGAAAAAGCAGGGTAAGACGTGGAGTTTCAATGTTTCTTGCTGAGAACGAAAATGAAAGACGCCAATATTCAAATCCGCACAACAATCACTCACAGCAGCAAAAGCAGTCAAAACAGCGTCAATTAACTCCCGGGGAGGCATATTACGAAATGGATAATGACCACCAGAAATATTCCATGAATAATCAGATTGAAATGGTCACACTTATAAGAAAAAGTGATGACCGTCTGAGAGTTATTGAAAGTACAGGTCAGACTCGTCTTATGGACGAATTTTATCAGCTTGTATTTAAAACACGAAAAGGACATACAATAAAGGTTGAATGCTCAAGACAAGCCTATGAGCAAATTCCGTTTAATCAGCAGGGGTCATTGACCTATAAGAAAAATACTCTTGTGAAATTCAAGTATCTTGAAGGGACAATTTATAATTAAAGCAATACCTTGCAATCCAAAAAGGAGCTTATATGATAGAATTTAATAACGAATGGGACGAACTTCTGAAAGATGAATTTAAAAAGCCGTATTATCTTGAATTAAGAAAAAAATTAATTTATGAATACAGAACACAGCAGATTTTCCCCGGAATGTATGATATATTTAATGCCCTTAAATACACCTCATACAGTGATATAAAGGCTGTTATTATCGGGCAGGACCCGTATCATGGTGTCGGACAGGCTCATGGACTCAGCTTTTCTGTAAAAAAAGGAGTTGCACCTCCGCCATCGCTTGTCAATATTTTCAAGGAGATAAAGTCAGATTTAGGAATTGACAACATGGGCAAGCATGGTGAATTGACCGAATGGGCAAAAAATGGAGTTCTCCTGCTGAATTCAGTTCTTACAGTAAGAGCAAATCAGGCAAGAAGTCATCGCAATTTAGGTTGGGAAGAATTTACCGATAATGTAATACGTCTTATAAATCTTAGAGAAAAGCCTGTAGTATTCATGCTCTGGGGTGCAGACGCAAAGGCAAAGGAAAAACTGATTACAAATCCAAATCACCTGATATTAAAAGCAGCTCATCCGAGTCCGCTTTCAGCTTTTAACGGATTTTTCGGATGCAGGCACTTTTCAAAGGCAAATGAATTTTTAAAGTCAAAGGGAATAGAAGAAATTGATTGGTCTATTTAATGAACCACCGCACAAAAATCATCAAAAGACTTTGTGCGGCGATTTATTAGTAAATGCAAATCCACTTTTGATACAGTGTATCAAAAGTGGATTTTTATTGTTATATTACAGGATTAACCACAGGAGCATTATGTTCTATATAAGTCTCATTACGTTCAATTTCAACATTATTGTAGCAGTCCATACCTGTTCCTGCCGGAACAAGCTTACCGATAATAACGTTTTCTTTAAGTCCGAGAAGATTATCGCTCTTGCCCTTGATTGCGGCATCAGTAAGTGCCTTGGTTGTTTCCTGGAATGAAGCAGCTGAAAGGAAGCTGTCTGAATTTGAAGCGGCCTTTGTAATACCCTGAAGAACAGGTACTGTTTTAACATCTGCAAGGTCATATTCACCTGCGTCCCTTCTTGCCTTGATGCTTTCGTTGATTTCGTCAACTTCTTTCTTGTCAACGAGAGTTCCCGGAAGCAGATAACTGCTGCCTGTTTCAGTAACCTTTATCTTACGAAGCATCTGACGAACGATAACTTCAATGTGCTTATCGTTGATATCAACGCCCTGTAAACGATATACCTTCTGTACTTCATGGATAATATAGTCCTGAACCGCCTGTGTTCCAAGAATTGAAAGAATATCAGTAGGATAAATATTACCCTCTGTAAGACGAGTACCCTGTTCGATGTATTCGCCCTCCTGAACTCTGATTTTCAGGTTGTAAGGAATCATATAGCTTTCAGATTTACCTGTTGCGTCATTTGTTATTATAATATTTCTTGTAGTCTTGATTTCCTCAATGTGAACCACACCTGAAATTCGTGTCAGCATAGCAGCATTCTTTGGACGTCTGCCCTCAAAAAGCTCCTCAACACGAGGAAGACCCTGTGTAATATCTTCTGCTGACGCAATACCACCTGTATGGAAAGTTCTCATTGTAAGCTGTGTACCAGGTTCACCGATTGACTGAGCAGCAATAATACCAACAGCCTCACCGACAGATACCATGTTGCCGTTTGCAAGGTTAGCACCGTAACATTTTGCACATACGCCCTGCTTTGCTTTACAGTGAAGAACTGAACGGATCTTGACTCTTTCAACACCTGCATCAACAATTTTCTTAGCCTCAGCCTCTGTCATGAGCTTATTCTTGGAAACAATAATTTCTCCTGTTTCCTTATCTCTGAGGTCATTAACAAGGAATCTGCCTACCAGACGCTCTGAAAGCGGTTCAATCATTTCGTTGCCGTTCTTGATTTCGTATACTTCAATACCGTCATCTGCACAGCAGTCATCTTCACGAATAATAACGTCCTGAGAAACGTCAACAAGACGACGTGTAAGGTAACCTGAGTCAGCAGTACGGAGAGCCGTATCGGCAAGACCCTTTCTCGCACCTCTTGAAGAAATGAAGTATTCCAGAATGTTAAGTCCTTCACGATAATTAGCTCTGATCGGAATTTCAATTGTAGTACCTGATGTATTTGCGATAAGTCCACGCATACCTGCAAGCTGACGAATCTGGCTGATACTACCACGGGCACCTGAGTCAGCCATCATGAAGATAGGATTATATTTATCAAGGTTAGCTTTCAGTGCAGTTGTAACATCATCAGTAGCCTTATTCCAGATAGAAATAACTCTCTTTGACTTTTCCTCGCCTGAAATATAACCATACTCATATTCCTGTGTGATTTCAGCAATATCCTCATCTGCTTTTGCAAGAATATCTTTTTTCTGCGGAGGAATTTCTGCATCGCATACAGCAACTGTAATTGCAGCCTTTGTTGAGAATTTAAAGCCTAATGCCTTGATTTTGTCAAGAACCTCTGATGTTGTTGTTGTTCCATGAATACGGATACAGCGTTCAATAATATCAGAAAGCTGCTTTTTGCCTACGAGGAATGAAACCTCAAGGTCAAACTGACAATCTGAATTTGTTCTGTCAACATAGCCGAGGTCCTGCGGAATATTCTCATTGAAAATAAGACGTCCGACTGTACAGTTAATAATCTTTGAAACTGTCTTGTCGCCGAGAACCTTTGTAATTCTTACCTTAATTGCAGCATGAAGTGAAACAACGTGTTCATTGTAAGCCATAAGTGCTTCATTTACATCTCTGAACACCTTGCCCTCACCCGGTTCACCCTCTTTTTGCATTGTAAGATAATATGAACCAAGAACCATATCCTGTGATGGTACTGCAACAGGCTTACCGTCAGAAGGCTTCAACAGGTTATTTGCAGCAAGCATAAGGAATCTTGCCTCTGCCTGAGCTTCAGCTGAAAGCGGAAGGTGAACAGCCATCTGGTCGCCGTCAAAGTCCGCATTGAACGCAGAACATACAAGCGGATGAAGCTTGATTGCACGTCCTTCAACAAGTACAGGTTCAAAAGCCTGAATACCAAGACGGTGAAGTGTGGGGGCACGGTTGAGCATAACAGGATGATCCTTGATTACGTCCTCAAGAGCGTCCCAAACCTTATCAGATGCCTTATCAATAACTTTTCTTGCACTCTTTATATTGGCAATTGCCTTTTTGTCAACAAGTCTTTTAAGAACAAACGGCTTGAAAAGCTCAATAGCCATTTCCTTCGGAAGACCGCACTGATACATTTTAAGTTCAGGGCCGACAACGATAACAGAACGTCCTGAATAGTCAACACGCTTACCGAGAAGGTTCTGACGGAAACGTCCCTGCTTACCTTTAAGCATATCTGAAAGTGACTTCAATGCTCTGTTATTAGGGCCTGTAACAGGTCTGCCATGTCTGCCGTTGTCAATAAGTGCGTCAACAGCTTCCTGAAGCATTCTTTTTTCGTTTCTTATGATAATATCAGGAGCTTCAAGCTCAATCATTCTTTTAAGGCGGTTATTTCTATTGATAACACGACGATATAGGTCGTTAAGGTCAGATGTAGCATAACGTCCGCCGTCAAGCATTACCATAGGACGAATATCAGGCGGAATTACAGGAACAACCGTAAGAATCATCCATTCCGGCTTATTTCCTGAAAGTCTGAATGCCTCGATAATCTGAAGTCTTTTAAGAATCTTAACCTTTTTCTGACCTGCAGGAAGTCCTGCAAGTTCAGCTTTAAGGTCATCAGAAACAAGCTCTATATTATTTTTCCAGTCAACATCAACCTCTGAACAATAAGGACAATCCTTACAGTTGAAGTTTCTGTCACAGTTTTTGCAGTTTTCACGCTGGAACTTGTCAAGTGAAAGCTTGCCAAGCTCAACAAGGCGATTTTTATGAGCGTCATATCTTTCAGGGTCATATTCATGAAGAAGCTTTCTTATAGCCTCCGCACCCATTTCAGCCTTAAAGTCGTCACCGTACTTTTCAAGATAAGCAAGGTAATCCTTTTCGCTGAGGAGCTGTTTTTTTGCAAGGTCTGTATTTCCAGGGTCAGTAACAATATACTTTGTGAAATAAAGAATTTCCTCAAGACGCTTTTGTGATATTTCAAGCACCTGACCGATTCTTGACGGTGTACCCTTGAAGTACCAGATGTGAGAAACAGGAGCAGCAAGCTCGATATGTCCCATTCTTTCACGTCTTACCTTAGCTCTTGTGACCTCAACACCGCAGCGGTCACAGATTTTGCCCTTAAAGCGTATTTTCTTAAATTTACCGCAATGACATTCCCAGTCTTTTGATGGTCCGAAAATTCTTTCGCAGAACAAGCCGTCACGCTCAGGCTTTTGAGTTCTGTAGTTGATTGTTTCAGGTCTTTCAACAGCACCGTAAGACCATTTTCTAATTTGTTCAGGAGATGCCAAACCTATTTTAATAGATTCAAATGTATTAAATTCCAAACTATTACCTCCTCTTAGAAGTCAGTTGATTTATACTAAGCAAATTGCATATGTGCATTGCACATTTCTGATGAAACATGATAATTCATCAGTATATAAATATCTGTAATTATTCCTCGTCTTCGTCAATGTCAAATGAGAAGAGGTCATCTCCGTCATCATCGCCGAAATCATCAAGAACGTCATCAGCTTCATCAAGTGAAAATTCATCATCTTTATCGAGTGTTTCAGCTTCGCCGTCCTGATCTTCAAACATAAAGCCTTCATTTCCGATTGAATCGCCTGAATAATCTGTGCTGTCAGCTGTATTTTCATCAGCATAGGAAGTATCATGCGGAATAGGGTCATTATCCTCATCAAAGTTTTGTCTGAGGTCAATTTCCTCCTGATTGATGTCAAGCACCTTAACATCAAGAGCAAGTGACTGCAATTCCTTAATAAGAACCTTGAATGACTCAGGAACGCCAGGCTTAGGAACATTCTGTCCCTTAACAATTGCTTCATAGGTATTAACACGTCCGATAGTATCGTCAGACTTAACTGTAAGAATTTCCTGAAGTGTATATGCTGCACCGTAAGCTTCCAATGCCCAAACTTCCATTTCTCCGAATCTCTGTCCGCCGAACTGAGCCTTACCGCCAAGCGGCTGCTGAGTAACAAGTGAATACGGGCCGACAGAACGTGCATGGATTTTATCGTCAACAAGGTGGTGGAGCTTGAGGTAGTACATATAACCTACTGTTACTCTGTTATCAAACTTTTCACCTGTACGTCCGTCATAAAGGGTGAACTTACCGTCCTCGCTCATTTCAAGAGCCTTAGGATTTATAACCTTATCCATAGGATTGAGTTCAAACATATCATCTCTATGGTCTTTGTTTTTCTCATTTGCAGCACGGAAACAAGCTCTGATATCATCTTCGTGTGCACCGTCAAATACAGGAGTCATGATATGCCAGCCAAGTGCCTTTGCAGCCATACCGAGATGAACTTCAAGAACCTGACCGATATTCATACGTGAAGGTACGCCGAGAGGATTAAGAACGATATCAAGCGGTGTACCGTCAGGAAGGAACGGCATATCCTCCTCAGGAAGAATTCTTGAAACGACACCCTTGTTACCGTGACGTCCCGCCATTTTATCGCCGACAGTAATCTTACGCTTCTGGGCAATATAGCAGCGTACACGCATATTTACGCCTGCACCGAGTTCATCGCAGTTTTCTCTTGTAAATATCTTAACGTCAACAATTACACCTGCTGCACCATGCGGTACTTTAAGTGAATTATCTCTTACTTCTCTTGCCTTTTCGCCGAAAATAGCACGAAGGAGTCTTTCCTCAGCGGTAAGCTCTGTTTCACCCTTCGGAGTTACCTTACCTACAAGAATATCACCTGCATGAACCTCTGAACCAATACGGATAATACCGCCTTCATCGAGGTTAGCAAGAGCATCTTCACCAACGTTAGGAATATCTCTTGTAATTTCCTCTGGTCCAAGCTTTGTATCACGACATTCTGTTTCATATTCTTCAATATGAACGGAAGTAAATACGTCCTCACGAACAAGACGCTCATTAAGAAGAACAGCGTCCTCGTAGTTATAGCCTTCCCATGTCATAAATCCGATAAGAGCGTTTTTACCGAGTGAAATCTCGCCGTCTGCTGTAGCAGGGCCGTCAGCAAGCACCTGACCCTTTTTGATTTCCTCGCCAACCTCAACGATAGGACGCTGATTTACGCAGGTACCTTGGTTGGAACGCTTGAATTTAGTAAGCTTATATTTACGCTCAAGACCTGTATCATCAATAAGTCTGATTTCATCGGCAGATACTGATGTTACCTTACCATTGCAGTCGGCAACAATACAAACTCCTGAGTCAACAGCAGCCTTGTATTCCATACCTGTACCAACAAAAGGTCTTTCTGTTTTAAGAAGAGGAACAGCCTGACGCTGCATGTTTGAACCCATAAGAGCTCTGTTTGCGTCATCATTTTCAAGGAACGGAATCATTGAGGTAGCAACGGATACAACCATTTTAGGTGAAATATCCATGAAGTCAACCTTTTCTCTTTCGCATTCAAGAATCTGCTCACGATAACGTGCATTAACTCTTGGTCTTGCAAACTTTCCGTCCTCTGTAAGAGGCTCATTTGCCTGTGCAACAATAAAGTTATCCTCTGTATCAGCAGTCATGTATATAACTTCGTTTGTTACAACGCCTGTAGCCTTATCCACCTTTCTGTAAGGAGCTTCGATAAAGCCGTATTCATTTATTCTTGCAAATGTAGCAAGGTATGAAATAAGTCCGATGTTAGGACCTTCAGGAGTTTCGATAGGACACATTCTTCCATAGTGGCTGTAGTGAACGTCACGAACCTCAAATCCTGCTCTGTCTCTTGAAAGACCGCCCGGTCCGAGGGCTGAAAGTCTTCTTTTATGTGTAAGCTCTGCAAGAGGGTTGTTCTGATCCATGAACTGTGAAAGAGGTGATGAACCGAAAAATTCCTTCATTGCGGAAACAATAGGTCTGATGTTTACAAGTGTTGCAGGAGTAAGTGTATTGACGTCTTGTGTCTGGAGATTCATTCTTTCACGAATAACCTTTTCCATTCTTGAAAAGCCTACTCTGAACTGATTTTGAAGAAGCTCGCCGACTGAACGGATACGTCTGTTTCCGAGGTGGTCAATATCGTCAACAGTGCCTACACCCTCGCAAAGATTAAGGAAATAACTGATTGTAGCATAGATATCATCAAGAATGATATGCTTAGGAACAAGCTCATCAGCTCTCTTTTTAACGCTTTCCTCCAGTTCGTCAGCATCAGCTGAGCTTTCAAGAATTTCTCTGAGAACCTTAAAGCTTACCTTTTCATTTATTCCGTACTGTTCAACGTCAAAATCAACATAGCCCTTAATGTCAACCATGCCGTTGCCTATGATTTTAACATTCTTTTCAACCATACGGATATCTGTTTCGCCGTTTTCCTTAACGAAGTATTCCTTTGCCTCAACGGTAACAAAAGCCTCCATTACACCTGCCTGCTCGATTTCACAAGCCTTATCATAGCTTACGATTTCACCTGCATCAGCCATAACTTCACCTGTCATAGGATTAACAATTGGCTGAGAAAGGAGATGTCCTGAAAGTCTTGAGGCAATACCGAGTTTCTTATTATATTTATAACGGCCGAAACGGCAGAGGTCATATCTCTTTGCGTCAAAGAAGAGATTATTAAGATGTGACATAGCACTCTCTACTGTCGGAGGTTCGCCCGGACGGAGCTTTTTATAAACATCAATAAGAGCATCTGAGTTATTCTTTGTGCCGTCCTTCTGAAGAATAGTTTGTTTAAGACGTTCGTCCTCGCCGAAAAGCTCATAAATCTCATCATCACTGCTTACGCCCAATGCTCTGATGAATGTTGTAAGAGGAATTTTTCTGTTTTTATCAATTCTTACATAAACTATATCGCTTGAATCCATTTCATATTCAAGCCATGCACCTCTGTTAGGAATAACAGTAGACTTAAACAGGTCCTTACCTGTCTTATCCTTTTCAAAAGCGTAATAAACGCCCGGTGAACGAACGAGCTGTGAAACTACTACACGCTCTGCACCGTTAATAACGAAAGTACCGCTTTCTGTCATAAGAGGAAATTCGCCCATGTAGATTTCGCTTTCGCTTACCGCACCTGTTTCCTTGTTGCAGAGTGTGGCAGTAGCTCTCATAGCAACCTGATACGTTGCATCACGTTCTTTACATTCAGCGATTGTATACTTAGGGGTATCGTCAAATCTGTAGTCCTTGAAGTTAAGCACAAGATTTCCGTTATAATCTGTGATAGCAGTCATATCACGGAAAACCTCTTTAAGACCTTCTTCTCTGAACCACTTGTACGAATTCTTCTGCACCTCGATAAGATTAGGCATTTCCAAAGCTTCAGTGATTTTTCCGAAGCTCATTCTGACGTTCTTTCCAAGCTGCTTAGGCGTAACATTCACCATAGGCGGAATCCTCCTTTTATTTTCAGAACAGCAAGCTGTTCAAAATTCCATATCAAAAATATTAAAGGCAGCATCGCACAAAGAAATTTTTAACAAGCTCTTGACAATCATGTATACTCATGTTATAATAACAAGAAAAAAGCGATACTTGCACATTATGATACATTTTATAATTATAATATAATCCGTATTAAATGTCAATAGCCTGATTTTAAGTTTATGTAAAGTGCTGTAATTCATTGTTTGATTTACAGCACTTTTTGAATTAATCAGCAACAGTATATTGAGAACACCTCTAAAAACAACACCTTACAAAGCATGTTTAAAGACTTTGTAAGGTGTTGTCCGAATTATTTATTTCTTTAAATCACCATGAGAAAGTGATTTGAGATATGCATTGATAAATCCGTCAATATCGCCGTCCATAACCGCCTGAATATTGCCGTTTTCAAAGCCTGTTCTATGGTCTTTTACAAGAGTATACGGCATAAAGACGTATGAACGGATTTGTGAACCCCATGCAATTTCACGCTGAACGCCCTTAATATCCGAAACCTTTTCCAAATGTTCACGTTCCTTTATCTCAACGAGCTTTGAACGGAGCATTTTCATGGCGTAATCTTTATTCTGGAACTGGCTTCGCTGTGTCTGGCATGATACAACGATCCCTGTAGGAATATGTGTAATACGAATGGCAGATGATGTTTTATTGACCTTCTGTCCGCCTGCACCGCTTGAACGGTAAGCATCAATGTGAAGGTCCTCAGGACGAATGTCAATTTCTATTGAATCATCAATTTCAGGCATAACTTCAAGTGCGGCAAAAGATGTATGACGGCGTCCTGAAGCGTCAAACGGAGAAATTCTTACAAGGCGGTGAACGCCGACTTCTGATTTGAGATAACCATATGCATTTTCCCCCTCAACCAGAATTGACGCTGACTTCAAGCCGGCATCATCACCGTCAAGATAATCCAGTAATGTAACCTTGAAATTATGGCTTTCTGCCCATTTATTATACATTCTGTACAGCATTTCCGCCCAGTCCTGAGCTTCTGTACCGCCTGCACCCGCATGGAATGTAAGAATAGCGTTGCTTTTATCGTATTCTCCGGTAAGAAGTGTGGAAAGCTTTTTGTCTTCAAGTTTTTTCTTGAACGATGCAATTTCACGATTTATTTCATCAATTGATGACTCATCATCTTCCTCGATTGAAAGCTCAATCAGTGCAATAATATCTTCAAGGGCATTATTCAGCTTGTTATAATCATTGATTTTATTTTCAAGTCCTTTTGACTTTTGCAGTATCTTCTGAGAATTCTCCAAGTCGTCCCAAAATCCGTCTTTACTTATTTCCTCACGAAGTTCTGCAAGCTCCTCCTCTGCTTTTTTTAAATTCAATACATCGGAAAGCTCCTTCATCTCACTTCGGTAATTTACCATTTCTACTCTAAGGTCATCAAGTATAACCATAATACAATTCCTTTCACCTAATATGTTTTTATGATGTGCATTATAAAAGGCAGCACTGCACAATGAAATTATTTCAATTATACCACATTTTACTGATGTCTGCAACAATATCGCAAGAATTTACTGCAGGTATTACCTTGATGATTATTTTATTGACATATTCGATAAAAAGATTTATAATAAGTATAAATAATATAAAGGCAACACCAAATCAATAAGCAAGTCAAAAAAACTTATTCATCAGTATAAAGGGGTTTGCACCGTATGAGTATTTTTAATTTTAATAAAAACTCCGTATCGTTAAGCGGAGATTGGCAGCTCTTTCAGAAGTTTATGGGAAATATCGGTGCGTTTACATATATAGCAAAAGAAAAAAGTGCATATATGGATTCTGTAACATGCAAGCTTTTGAATTGCAGTCATGAAAAGATAAATGAATATGAATTTTTCAATCTGCTTGATAAAATTTCAAAAAATCCTGTAGACGGCTATAAGCATGTTTATTGCTATTCTTCTGAAAACCAGACAATATACATAAAAATGAATATTTTTGAAAGCAGTGATGTATGGCTCGGATTTGTGCAGGACTATACAAGACAGATATCTGAATTTCAATCAGAGAAAAACAGCATAGATTATAACAGCATTACACGGCTTCCTTCATACAGTTCGTTCACTCATAAGGTCAAAGAGCTTTTGCCCTCAATAAAAAACTGCTGTCTTGCAACAATGCATATAAACGGTATAGACAAGCTTAGCAGTTTTCTTACAGTAGAAAATACGAACAGCTGCATTACGTCTGTAGCTGAGGTGCTGAAGAGCTTTGAATCGGAAAAGATTATTCTGGGAACAAAATCAAATTACGAAATCTGTATTTTATTTATAAATCATGACAGAATGACCATAAACAGCATACTGAACAGCATGGATGAGGCAGTCCGTACCTGCGTTGCTACTGATGACTTCGGCGAAATAATTGATATTTCTGATAAAACAAATCTCAGTCTTTCGATAGGCTGCTGTGCTTTTCCTGAACAGGCATACGAGTTTAATATGCTTGTTAATTACTCTGAATTTGCTCTTTATGAGGCAACATCAAAAAAAAGAAGCGTTGTAAATTGGTTTAATCAGCAAAACTACATAAGAGAAAAGGATTCTTACAAGGACGCTCAGATTTTTGCGAAAATCATTCAGGAAAATCTGCTTACATATCATTTACAGCCTATTGTAGATGCAAAAACGGGTGAAATATTCGGCTATGAAGCATTAATGCGTACCAATTGTGCAGATATCAACATGACGCCTATTCAGCTTTTAAAAATTGCTGACGAACAAAATAATATGTATGCAATCGAAAAAGCTACATTTTATAATACAATGAAGCTTTTAAGCGATAATCAGCAGGCTTTAAGCAAGAGAAAGCTTTTTATCAATTGTATTCCCGAATATCTCATTTCAGACGAAGAATTCAACGAGTTATTCCTTACATACGGAGAACTTTTCGAAAAGGTTGTTATTGAAATTACCGAGCAGTCAAAACCAACTGAAAGCAGTATTCAGACATTGCAGAAAAGATGCAAATTCTGCCGTTCTCAGCTTGCCATTGATGATTACGGCACAGGCTATTCAAACAGTTCAAATCTGCTTACATATACCCCTGATTATATCAAAATTGACCGTTCGCTTATCTGCGATATCCATAATGACCTGAAAAAACAGCAGCTTTTTGCTTCAATTGTTGACTTTTGTCACGCAAATCAGCTTATGTCACTTGCTGAAGGCGTAGAAACCTCTGCTGAAATGAAAACCGTAATAAGAATGGGCGTTGACCTTATTCAAGGTTACTATACTTCAAGACCCAAACCGCTGTTTCTTGATAACATTTCATCTGATGTCATTGATGAAATAATAAAAACCAACCTTGAAACACGCTCTGACGGAACAAAAAAGATTTACAGTGCAAGAAATGAAACTGAACTTGACCTTGTTAAACTTGCCTTGGATAAATACACCGATATACATGTGCATCAAAGCAAATTAACTCTTATCGGGGATATAAATAAACTCATCAAAATATCAGTTGTCATTCCCGATAACAGCAGCTGTGAGCTTACACTTAAAAATGCAAATATAACAAGCGGTACTGATAAGCCTGCAATACAGCTGGGAGAATATTCACGTCTTGAACTGAATCTTCAAAAGAAAAACAAAATCAGTGCGTCAGGAATCTATGTCCCGCAGGGTTCGCAGCTTGAGCTTAAAGGAAATGGCGATTTATTCATTGAAAGTTTCAATTCTGAGGGTATCGGAATCGGCAATGATTATGAACACTCATACGGCGATATTTGTGTAAATATGGACGGCAAACTTGAAATTTCAAGCAACAATGATGATATTATATGCATCGGCGGCGGATATAATTACGAGGACTCCGAAATAAGACTCCTTGCAGGTGAAATAAAAATAAATATGCATGCTAAAAACGGACTTGCAGTAGGCAGCTTCAACGGTAACTCCATTATAGATATTTCTGAATCTGTAAAGCTTAATATATTTGTTGCAGGCATTCATGTTGCAGGTATAGGAAGTATTGCAGGAAGTGTTGATATTAAATCCGCAGGTGAAATTCAGCTTGCATGTTCAGGTGCAAAAGCTGTCGGAATCGGAATTCTTGAAGGCGGAACAGGCTTGATAAATATTTATCAGGGGAAAGCTGATATAAAAGTCCGTTCAGCCAAGCATATTTGCATAGGAACAATCAACGGTAATACCAACATCAGCATAAGTAATGCGGCTGTTTCTGTTGACTGTGAGGGTGATGAGTCCTCCGGTATCGGTGATGCCTACGGAAACGGCAATATCAAGCTTACAGGTGCTGATATTAAGATAAAAATTTCCGCTTCACTTCCTATGGACATAGGCTCTAAAAACGGAGAACTGGTATTGTATAATTCAAAGGTTGATTCAGTCGTAAATGAGAAAAATATTACTCATAAATAATAACGTGTTCTCATAGGTATAATGTGCAGATTTTTATGCATCATTCAGCAGAGAGCAAGAAAAAAGTGTACAGTCATACTGACGTATAACAAGGATTTTTGACACAGCTGTCAGCCGAATTTGCCAAAAGGCTGTATGTTATATCCTATGAGAACAAGTTCTATAGCAATGAAATAAAGTAATGCGACATAAGATGACAAAAGCATAATGTCATATGGTGAGGAACACAACGCAGTAATATGCGGTTTGAATTGTCAGATTAGTTGCAGCATTTTGTTTTATTGCTATAATATAAAGAAGACAGCACCGCACAAAGCACATTTCAACACTTTGCACGGTACTGACTGAAAAGAGAGGTTACTTATTAAATGAAACTTGGAATGGTTGGACTTCCGAATGTCGGAAAAAGCACACTTTTTAACGCACTTACAAATGCAGGAGCAGAATCTGCAAACTATCCTTTTTGTACAATTGAAAAAAATGTAGGTATAGTTTCTGTCCCTGATGAAAGACTTGACGCCCTTGCAAAAATGTATGAGCCTGATAAATTCACTCCCGCAACTCTTGAATTTGTTGATATCGCAGGACTCGTTAAAGGTGCTTCAAAGGGTGAGGGACTTGGAAATAAGTTTCTTGCGGATATAAGAGAGGTTGACGCTATCGTTCATGTTGTCCGCTGCTTTGAGAACATTGACGTTGTTCATGTAGACGGTGAAATTAATCCTGCCCGTGATATTGAAACAATAAATCTTGAGCTTATTTTTTCTGATATTGAGATTATAGAGCGTCAGATTGAAAGAACAAAGAAAGCTGCAAAAGGTGATAAAAAGCTGCTTGTAAACGTTGAATTTCTTGAAAGACTTAAAGAACACCTTGAAAACGGCAAGTCTGCAAGAAGCTTTGACTTTACTGATGAGGAAGCTGAAATAATCAGACAAACTCCGCTTTTATCGGCAAAACCTGTCATATATGCAGCTAATTTATGTGAAGATGACTTTAAAAATAATATTGAAAATAACAAGAACTTCCTTACAGTAAAAGCTATTGCAGACGAAGAACACTCTGCTGTTCTTCCAATATGTGCTCAGATAGAGGCTGAAATTTCAGACATGGAGCCTGAGGACAAGGAAATGTTCCTCAATGATCTGGGACTTGAGGTTTCGGGACTCAACAGAATTATAAAAGAGGGATATAAACTCCTCGGACTTATTTCATATCTTACAGCAGGAAAGCCTGAAGTTCGTGCATGGACAATTAAAAAGGGTACGAAAGCACCTCAGGCAGCAGGAAAAATCCACACAGACTTTGAAAAAGGCTTTATTCGTGCTGAGGTTATATCATTTGATGACCTTATGGCATGCGGTTCAATGGCTGCTGCAAAAGAAAAAGGTCTTGTTCGTCTTGAGGGCAAGGAATATGTAATGCAGGACGGAGATATTGTATTATTCAGATTTAATGTCTGATGCATAATAACGGGTTTCCAAAGGGTTGATAACCATTTGGAAACCCGCTTTTTAAGATTCCCATAAATGTTAAGGAAAAATAAATAATTTCTAATTTCCTTGACAACAGGTATTACTTATAATATAATATAAATTGTGTCATGGAGTGACACGTTGTCATTTTTTGAAAAGGGGTGAATAAATGCCAAGCGAACGCTTTTTTAATCTGTCAGAGAATAAGCAGATGAGAATTATCGGAGCTGCTGTTTGCGAGCTTTCAAGAGTTCCTGCAAATGAAATTTCAATAAACAAAATCATTAAGGACGCTGATATCTCACGAGGCAGCTTTTATCAGTATTTTGAAGATAAAACCGACCTTATAAGCTATATCCTTTCAGAATTTAAAAGCAGAGTAATGAAATGCTTTGTCGAGTATAAAGACAAGTATGACGGTAATATCTTTAAAATGGCAGAAGTCACATTTAACGCTGCTGCAACCTGCAATGAATGCGAAAACATCGACGTTATAAGAAACTTTTTTATCAGTCTCAGAATTTCAAACAACACGTTTACAAATATGTTTAAAGAACTCCACTTTGAAAATGATTTCTTTTGGGAGCGTTTAAGAGATTTTGCTGAAAAATCAGGTTTTATTCGTCAGGATGATGAGTTTATTGAGGATGTTGTAAACATGCTTGCTCTGATTATGGGCAGGTCACTTGCTGATCTGTATTGTGACTACGGAAATGCAGAAAAATATAAACAGAACTTCTATACACAGCTTGATATAATCAGGCGTGGTGCATCAGCAGTTCACTAGAAAAGGAGAAGATATATGTCAAAATTCAGTGTAAAAAAACCACTGACTGTCTTTATGGCAGTAATTGCGGTTATCGTTCTTGGTATAGTTTCATACACAAGAATGACTCCCGACTTAATGCCTAACATGAACATGCCTTATGTCATGATTATGACAAGTTATCCGGGAGCTACACCTGAAAAGGTTGAAACCTCCATATCAAAGCCTATGGAACAGGCTATGGCTACTCTTGACGGTATAAAGGGTGTTTACTCAACGTCAAGTGAAAACTATTCAATGGTTACTCTTGAGTTTGAGGAAGATACGAATATGGACTCAACTACCGTTGATATTTTGCAGAAAATCAATCAGATTGAGGGCTATTGGGACGATATGGTTGGTACGCCTTACATATTGAAAATAAACCCTAATATGATGCCTGTTATGGTTGCCGCCGTTGAAATTGACGGAATGTCCAATACAGAGCTTTCCGAGCTTCTCGACAAGGAGCTTTTAAGCAAGCTTGAATCTGTAAACGGTGTCGCAAACATCAATGAAAGCGGTAACGTTCAGGAAAAAATAAGCGTTATGCTTTCTCAGGATAAAATTGATAAGCTTTACAGCAGAATTTACGGTGAAATTGACAAAAATTTTGCTGAACCAATGGAAGCAATCGAAAACGGATATGCTGCACTTCAGCCTGCATATGATGCATTTGAAAAGTCAATTTCTGATATTAAGTCAAATGCGGAAATGACAGAGGAAATGAAAAATGCAGCAATAAATCAGATAACCGCCTCCGCTGAATACACGCAGGTAATGGACGGCTGGAAACAGCTTCAGGACAGCGAGGCTCAGCTCAAGGACTCAATGGAACAGGCTCATTCCTCTGTTGATCTCAGTCAGCTTCTTTCAATGGACACACTTTCCGGTATCCTTACTGCTCAGGACTTCTCAATGCCTGCCGGATATGTAACTCAGGACGGTGTAAAGTGTCTTGTAAGCGTAGGTGATGAAATCAAATCTATTGAAGAAATACAGAATCTCGTTCTCGTTGATCTGGGCATGGAAGGCATTGAACCCGTTAAAGTCAGTGATGTTGCAGACGTATTTATGATGAACAACAGTGCTGAAATTTATGCTAAAATAAATGGCAATGACGGCGTTGTGCTTTCATTCTCAAAGCAGTCATCTTATGCTACCGCAGATGTTGCAGACAACATTTCTGAAAAATTCGATGAGCTTTCCGATGAATATGAGGGACTTAACTTTACAGTCCTTATGAGTCAGGGCGATTACATTGATATTATCATCAACTCTATTACATCAAGTCTTTTATGGGGTGCACTTTTTGCTGTAATCATTCTCTTTGTATTCCTTAAAGATATTCGTCCTACATTTATAACACTTTGCAGTATTCCTGTCAGCGTTATTTTTGCCGTTGTACTCATGTACTTCTCAGGCATCAGCCTTAACATGATGTCACTTTCAGGACTTGCAATTGCTGTTGGTATGCTCGTTGACAACTCTGTTGTTGTTATCGAAAATATTTACAGACTCAAATCAAAGGGTGAATCTGCTGTCAAGGCGGCAGTATCAGGTGCAGTTCAGGTTGGCGGAGCTATTACATCTTCAACACTTACAACAATCTGCGTATTTCTCCCTATCGTATTCGTAGACGGTCTTTCAAGAGAATTGTTTACGGATATGGCACTTACACTCGGATATGCACTTGTTGCCAGCCTTATCATTGCTCTTACTCTTGTTCCTGCATTGGCTTCGGGACTTCTTAAAAAGGCTCAGCCTAAGGAGGACAAATTCTTCAAGAAATTCAACAGCGGATATAAAAAGGCTGTTACATGGTCACTCTCACATAAGCCTGTTGTTTTGATTTTAGCTGTTGCACTTCTTGCAGGAAGCTGTTTTGCAGCAATAAGAAAGGGCTTTGTGTTCATGCCTGACATGGATATGCCTCAGCTTACAGCTACTCTTGAAATGGAACAGGGGTCTACTCTTGAAGAAACAAAGGACGTTTCAAATCAGGCTGTAAGCAGAATTTGTGACGTTGAAGGCGTTGTAACTGTCGGTGCAATGACAGGCGGAAACAACATGATGGGAATGGGTGAAGCAAGCGATACATTGGTTTCATTCTATATAATTCTTGATGAAGATACTGACCGTGAATTTTCTGACATTGCAGACGAAATAAATGAAAAATGTTCTGACCTTGACTGCGAATTTGAAGTAACAAACGCTATGGACCTTTCAGCTTATATGGGCGGTTCAGGACTTTCAATCCAAATCTTCGGCAATAACCTTGACGACCTCCAGAATACCGCAAAGGATGTAGCTGATATTATAGGCGGCGTTGAGGGTACACTTAATGTTTCCAACGGTCTTGAAGAAAATGACCCTGCACTCAGAATTACTGTTGACAAGGAAAAGGCAATGCTTAAAGGTCTGACAGTTGCTCAGGTATTCAGTGACATTTCAGCAAACCTTACAACAGAAAAAACTGCTGTTGACATTACTGATGCAAACGGCACTTATGACGTTGTGGTTTCATCAGACAGTTCTGAGGAGCTTACACCTGATTTCATAAGAAATTATAAGCTCACTGTAACAGGCAAGGACGGCTCAACATCAGAAGTCGCACTTTCAGATATTGCAGAAATCAATGAAACAGAAACATTAAGCAGTATTTCAAGAGAAAATCAGAAGCGTTATATTACCGTTACTTCCGAGGTTGACGATGACCATAATGTAACACTTGTTACAAAAGACGCTAAGGACGCTCTCAAGGATTATGAAGTTCCTAACGGAATTACTATTGAATTTGGCGGTGAAAACGAGTCTATTGCCGATTCCATGAGTGATATGATTCTTATGATGCTTCTTGGAATCATACTTGTATACATGATTATGGTTGCACAGTTCCAGTCACTTAAATCGCCATTTATCGTAATGTTTACAATTCCGCTTGCATTTACGGGCGGTCTGCTCGGACTTCTCATTGCAGGACTTGAAATAAGCGTTATTTCAATGCTTGGATTTGTAATGCTCTGCGGTATTATAGTAAACAACGGTATTGTGCTTGTTGACTACATCAATCAGCTTCGTATTGACGGCGTTGAAAAGAAAAAGGCAATTGTTGAGGCAGGAGCGACAAGAATGCGTCCAATCCTCATGACATCAATCACAACTGTTCTCGGGCTTATTGTAATGGCTCTTGGACAGGACAGCGGTTCAGCAATGATGCAGCCTATTGCTATCGTTTGTATCGGCGGTCTTGTTTACGCTACTGCTCTTACACTTTTCGTTATCCCTTGTCTGTATGACATGATGAACAAAAAGGAAATGAAAAAAATTGATGAAAAAGACCTTGAAATAAGCAGCAAATAATTGTATAATAAAGATGTAAATTGTTTAAGGAGGTCGGACATCATGAGATATTGTGCAGGACAGATTAAATACCTTACAGCCATTAAAGAGCTGAAGGATAAGGGCGGCAGGATTCGCTGTGTGAATATATCAAACTTATTGGGGGTATCACGTCCGAGTGTGAGCAAAATGCTCAGATGTCTGGCTGACTCAGGTCTTGTTTATGAAGACTTCTGCAACAGTGTCGAGCTTACTGACAAGGGCAGGGCTGTTGTGGAGGAAATCTATTCGGAATACAACGAAATTTATATTTTCTTTAAACGCATTCTCCGCTTACCCGACTCTGAGGCAAAGGAACAGACATTGCTGTTTATAAATACCTTTCCGAAGTCAACGGGAGAACGTTTGAGTGAAGTCGTAAAGAAAAGTCTTAACAAGAAAAATAACAAGGAATAAAACCAAAGGCAGTATTGTGCAAAGTACGTTTGACGACTTTGTGTGATACTGCCTTAAAATATTTGCAGACAGTGCTTGCAAAACAAAAAAATGTATGCTATAATATTTTTACAAGCATAAGCTTGAATTTATTTTTAGGAGATTGTTGTTTGAAGAAAAATAACACCTTGGAGATTGTATTGTAAACGAGAGGTTTGCAAATACACTCCCGCAATCCTCTCGTAATTGATATGTGCAATTATGAAAGGATAAAAAAATGAAAAATCTTATTATTCGTTTAGAAACCGAAAAAGACTATAAAGCAGTTGAAAGTCTTACTCGTGAGACATTCTGGAATGTCTATAAACCCGGCTGTTCAGAGCATTATGTACTTCATACCTACCGCAGCTCCCCTGATTTTGTTTCAGAACTTGACTTTGTTATGGAAAAGGACGGAGTTCTTATCGGTCACGTTATGTTTGTTCGTGCAAATATTGATACTGATGATGGACGTGTACTGCCGATTATGACATTCGGCCCAATCAGCATACATCCTGATTATCAAAGGCAAGGATATGGAAAAATACTTCTTGATTATGCACTGAAAAAAGCAGCTGAAATGGGTGCAGGAGCAATCTGCATAGAAGGCAATATTGACTTTTACAGCAAATGCGGTTTTGTTGTGGCAAGTACAAAAGGTATACACTATTATGCCGAACCAAGAGAAAATGTCGTTCCATATTTCCTGCTGTGCGAGCTGAAAAAGGGATTTCTTGACGGTGTTACGGGTACATACCATACCCCGAAGGGTTATTTTGTTGAAGATTCCGATGTAGAGGAGTTTGATAAAACCTTTCCGCCGAAGGAAAAACTGAAACTGTCGGGACAGCTTTTTGACTAAACGAAAATGCAGTACTTCATAAAAAAGTGAAGTACTGCATTTTAATCTGTATATGATTAAAAACAGAGCAGTATCGTGTTCAGCGATACTGCTCTTAATTTATTGGAAACAAATCATTAAGACATATCCTTATATTCATCAAGAGTCAAAACTCCCTCTGAATTATATATCTTTATAAACTCATCCTTTTTTATGTATTTTTCAGAAAATTCATCTTTATCATTCATAAGGTAACTGCCGTACCAAAGCCCGAAAAACGACCATACTGCATTATCTCTGAAACAATCGTCAATATTCGGAAGTCTGCTGCACTCACTCAGGGCTATAAGCTTATTCTTTCCCACAAGCTTCTGTAATGCGGCAAACTGTTCATATCTGCTGCTGAAACTCACATTTTCCGATAAATAAATGTCCACAGCGGCAATATCATACATTGAATCGTCCACAAGGTATTCCGCACTCTGTCCATTCCAAATCCAAATCAGATTATCCAGTCCGAAATATTCATTCATACGCTTATACATAAGACTCCACAGCCATTTATAATCAGACGCTCCGCTTGCTCCCCACCAGTACCAGCCTCCCGATGCTTCATGAAGCGGACGCCATAAAACAGGTACTCCTTTATTTTTCAGCAAAAGAAGCTGTCCTGCCATACTGTCTATGTCAAGAATCAATGCATAACATTCCTCTGAAATTCTGCCCTCACCGTAAAGACCTCTTATCTGTTCCTGTGAAAGCAATGCAAGGTCAAGATTTGTGACTGCACTGCTGAGCTTAAAATCAGTTTCCTCCGCATAAACAGACGCCGTTCCCGAAGGTGCTGACCACTGCCACATTAATCCGACTATGCCGCCTTTCCTGTACCAGTCCGCCGCCGCATCAATATCGCTGAAACTGCTGTTGGTATTAAGATAAGATGTTTCCAAATCGGAAAATCTTATAACCGGATATTTGCCTGTTATTTTATAAATAAAGTCCTGCTCTTTATTTGTACTGTCAGATGCATACTGTCCAGAAATTATGGTTTTGCCGTAATTTTCAGTCAGAAAGCTCATAAGCTCTTTTGCATTTTTTGCCGCATTTTCATTTGCAAGACTTCCGTCTGCTTCGTAAGATATTTCACTGAGGTTCGTATTATTTGTAAGCTGTAGATAATCCAGGTCAATATCACCCTCATCAGACTTGATTTCGATTACAGCTTCCCCTTTAGTAAGGAAAATCCCGTACATTTTTATCAAAGTAAATTTGCCGCTTGAATTGGTTTTAAACTCTCCCAGATACATATTATTGACACTAACCCTGCATGAAAGTGCAGCATCAGCGGCAATCGAAAAGCCTATGTCATAATGCTGTGTACTTGGAGCTTCAACCTTGAATACAAGTGAATTTTTATCCCTGTTAAAACCGTTTATATAACCCTCACCGCTGTATCCGCTTCTATCGGAGGCTAAATTAAGTCCTTCATATTCGCACTCCTCAGCCTGATAAACAGTACCCGTATCCTGCTTATCTATTTCGGGTACATTTACAGGATAATCGGGATATGTATCAGCTTGAAGCGGTTCTGTAGTCGGAAGAGTAATATATGAACCGACAGAACCGTCACCCAATGGGTCATCAGAATGAATTTTATCAGATTTGCTTATTGTTTTGCATGAAGTAAATGCCGTTAAAGATAATGCTAAGGCGGTAAGCAGTGAGATTCCTTTAAACTTCTTCATAATTACTCCTTTATTTTATAAATACTTCCTGCTGTTGTATCAAAGCAGATAACATCTCCCTCAATTTTAGAGTTGACCCGTTCATCATCATGAAGTATGCTGATTACACAATTTGCTCTCAAACGGCACTCATTGCCTGCAAGTGACTTTATCTCCGCACTTTTCAGCTTTCCCTCACTCCACTCGATTGAAACTTCAAATCCGCCCTTTGCTTTAAGACCTTTTACACTTCCCTCAGACCAGATAGCAGGCAGTGCAGGCAAAAGTGAAATTTCATTGTCACAGCTCTGCAAAAGAGCTTCCGCAATTGCCGCAGTTCCTCCGAAATTACCGTCAATCTGATACGGAGGATTGGAATTGAGCATATTCGGACATGTAGAATATGCAAGCAGCTTTTGCAGATTCTCATAAACCATTTGACTATCAAGAAGTCTTGCCCACATATTAATAATCCATGCCCTGCTGCAGCCTGTATGACCGCTTCCATGTATAAGTCTGCGGACAAGTGTTGCTCTTGCGGCATCTGCCAGCTTTGGAGTTTTGTACGGTGAAATTATATTTGCAGGATAAAGTGCAAACAGCTGAGAGATAAAACAGTGACCTATTTCAGCTTCATCATAATCAACAAGCCATTCCTTAATCTGACCGTACTTTCCTATTTCAGGTTCAGGCAGTCTTTTCATAATTTCAGTGAGCCTTTCAGACAATTCATTCCGCCTGTTCAAAAGTTTTGATGCCTTAATTACATCGGAAAAAAGCACAGAAATTATCTGAGCATCTATTGACGCACCCATACAAAGACTTCCCTTTGTTCCGTCTGCTGCAACATAAGTGTTTTCAGGAGATACAGTAGGCCCTGTAACAAGTCTGCCGCTTTTATCCTCTGTAAGATATTCAGCAAAAAACTCAGCCGCTTCACACATTGCATCAAAATGCTCGTTAAGGAATTCAATATCAAGTGTATATTCATAATGTTCAAAGATATGCAGACAAAGCCATGCAGCCCCCATAGGCCACAATGTTGATGTAACTTTTTCGTCCTGCGGTGCAGTATCGCCCCAAATATCAGTGCTGTTATGGCACATAAAACCGCCGCAGTTATACATATCCTTTGCAGTTTCACGTCCGTTTTCCCTCATTCTTTCAATAAGGTCAAAAAGCGGCATATGGCATTCGGAAAGATTGCAGGACTCTGCACACCAGTAATTCATCTGCGTACTTGCATTCAGCTTGTAACGGCTGCTGACTTCCGAAAACATATTTTCATTCCATATTCCCTGCAAATTCATTGGCTGACTAAACGGACGGCTCGCCGAAATCATAAGATACCTGCCATAATTGAAATAAAGCTCTGCAAGCTTATTATCGTATATATGTCCCTCACATTCCTTATCGTCAAGCTCATTTCCTCTAAGACGCAGTATTCTTTCGTCTGTTGAAAGCTCATCTCCGCAGTCCTTGTTGTCATTAAGGTGAAGTTCAGTGCGGTCAAACAACGATTTATAGTCCTCAACATGACGGTAATAAAGCTCGTCAAACTCACATTCAAGAGCATATTCGGCATCAAGCTCCGCCGCAGCCTCATAAGCGTCCTCACCTTTATAAAAATCAGTCTGGACAGATATTATAATAACAGCCTCATCTGCATTTTCAACTCTTATTTTACTGCCGATTGTTTTAACAGTTCCGCCCTTTGTCTTACAGCCCATAACTGCTGCAAAGGATATTCCTTTTCTTCCGCCTGTTCCGCCGTTGTACATTATCATATTTTCACCGCATGGACGATTATTATCGTAATAATCATCACGTCCGTCTATATAGGAGTCAAAGCTTAGCTCTGAATCTTTATCAGCAGAAATATGAACTGCAAGAACATTATCCGGCGAAGAAACAAAAACCTCTCGTGTATACGTTGTTTCATTTACTGTAAAAACCGTTTCTGCTACTGCTCTTGAAATATCAAGACTTCTTTTGTAATCCACAACTCTTCCATTAAGCTTCATATCAATAAAGAGGTCACCCAAGGGCATATAATGACGTGAATTAAAAGGTATCCCCTGCATTTTTTCAAATGCTGTTTTTTCAGCTTCTGAAATTTTTCCTGAAGAAAGCAGAGTACGAACCTCCTGAAAGCCCTCAAACGCATTAGGATTATTTCTGTTCCTTTTGCCTCCTGACCATATTGAGTCCTCATTAAGCTTTATAATCTCTTTTTCCTTGCCTCCGAAAACCATTCCGCCTATTCTGCCGTTGCCTATCGGCAATGCTTCGTTAAAGTTTTCCGCAGGTTTTTTATACCAAATAAGTATTTCTGAATCCATTGTTAAATTGCCTCCTTATTCGATGCTGTAAATAATTCTGCCTGAAATTTGTGTGTGACTTGACTTTAAATTGCTTTATACCAATTCATATAATTATAACATATAAAAGTTTCATTTGCAAATTTTTAAGGCGACACCGCAAAAAACCAAAATAATATAAGGCAATACCGCACAAAGCACGTCATAAACTTGCAAATTTTCTGTCGCACAAGCTTTGTGCGGTATTATCTTAATCTTCTTTCCAGAAACCGCCTGTATGGAAGTTTTCGTTTCCAAGCGGTTTTGCTCTCAGACGGAACATTACACATCCGTCAGGACAGACAACGGTCTTTGCGTATTTTTCGTCACCGCCAAGATTTCGCAAATCTCCGCCGCTTCTTACAGCGTCCATTAAAGGAAACAAAAGCATCATTGCTTTACTGCAAATCCCATAGCCCTCCTTATTTACAGGGCAGCCATATGTACAGCGGTATTTATCACCTATTTCTTCACCATTTCTACAGTAATGCTCTGTGTGGTCACCACGCAGAAACCCTGTTACTTCAATTTCAAATTCATATTCTTCATCATACCATTTTTTCATTATACTATCTCCATAATCATAATTTTTAAAGCAACACCGCATAAGATTTGTGCCGTGTTGCCTTAATTATACTACATTTCCCACTCAAAGTAAACATAAAATAATATTTAACTAAACACATTCAAAAATATTTACATATCGTAAACACGCTAGTCTTTCGCTATATTACACATAACCTTCTTTAAAAAATATATACGCTTAAAGTTAAAACAAAAACTTATCATCTGACTCTTGACAAAACTAATCGAACATGCTATAATTATTTTTGTTGCAGATTATTCTGTAATTTATATCGTATTCTAAAGACAGCAGGCATGTGTAAACTGTAAGTCCGGCCGAGGAATTGCAATTAAGTCAATAAGATTTATTGTCCTTTCTCGTGTTGTCGGGAAAGGCTTTTTTATTGCACTTTCGGATACGATAACATTTATTCGGAGGTGAATATAAATGCCAAGTGAAAAGATTCTTGAAGCTAAAAAGGCTAAGGTTGAAAAGCTCACTGAGGTTCTTCAGGGTGCTGTTTCAGCAGTTCTCGTTGATTATAAGGGTATTACTGTTGAAGAAGATACTAAGCTTAGAAAAGAGCTTCGTGAAGCCGGAGTTAACTACTTCGTAGAGAAGAATTCTTTGCTCCGTTTCGCATTCAAGAATATCGGTATGGACAGCTTTGACGACGTTCTTCACGGTACAACTGCTATCGCTGTTTCTACTGATGATCAGACTGCTCCTGCAAGAATTCTTGGTAAGTTTGCCGGTGCAAATGAAAACAAGTTCAATCTTAAGGCAGGCTTTGTTGATGGTGTTGTTTATGATGAGGCAGGCGTTATGGCTCTCTCAAAAATTCCGTCAAAGGAAACACTCCTTGCACAGCTCGTTGGTTCATTGCAGGGTCCAATGCAGAAACTCGCTGCTACAGTTCAGGCTGTTGCAGACAAGAAGTCAGCAGAAGAAGCTGCTTAATTTACTGCATTTTATTTTCGGGACATTTCGTCCGACTAAATTATATTTATAAAGGAGATTATTATCATGGCTTCAGAAAAGATTTTAAAGTTTGTTGAAGACATCAAGACTCTTTCAGTTCTTGAACTTTCAGAGCTCGTTGATGCAATTCAGGAGGAATTTGGTGTAACTGCTGCTATCGCTGCTGCTCCTGCTGCTGGCGGTGCTGCTGGTGCTGCTGCTGAAAAGACAGAATTCGATGTAATTCTTGCTTCATTCGGCGATGCTAAGATGGGTGTTATCAAGGCTGTTAAGGAAGCTCTCGGTCTTGGACTTAAGGAAGCTAAGGAAGTTGTTGAAAGCGCTCCTAAGGCTCTTAAGGAAGGCGTTTCTAAGGCAGAAGCTGAAGAACTCAAGGAAAAGCTCGAAGCTGCTGGCGCTACAATCGAACTCAAGTAATTTTATTACTTATTATAAAACATTATGCTTTAGTCAATTATAATATTAACTAAAGCCGTTAGTAAAACAGCAGTAATGCTTAAATGCATTGCTGCTGTTTTTGTATCTATAGTTATCTTAGGATCATATCAATGAACAAGTTTATGAAAATTGCTTTGGAAGAAGCGGAAAGTGGAATAAAAAACAATGAAGGCGGTCCTTTTGGCTGTGTTATTGTAAAAAACGGAATAATTGTGGGACGGGGTCATAATCAAGTCGTTATGAGAAAAGACCCTACATGTCATGGAGAAATAATGGCAATTCGTGACGCATGCAAAAATCTTGATACGTTCGATCTTTCTGAATGTGAATTATATACCACCGGCGACCATGTCCAATGCGTTTTGGTGCAATTTTATGGCCTAATATCGCCAAAGTCTATTACGGCTGTAATATTGAAGATACAGAAATAATCGGATTTCGTGATAAGAGGTTCTATGAAAAAAGTGACGATCTTAAAAAACAGCTTTTTATTGAAACTGACCGTTCAGAATGCCTTGAGCTATATAAAAAATACAATGAAACAAGAGAAAAAACAAATTACTGACCAAAAGCCCCTGACTTTTTAATCAGGGGCTTTTTCATATATTTCATATTTATGAACGTATAAAGAGTGTTTTTATGCCATAAGCTTAACCATAACTGCCTTTTGAGCATGCAGACGATTTTCAGCTTCTTCAAAAATCTCATTAGCATGTTCTTCAAATACCTTTGTCGTAATTTCTTCTTCACGATGTGCAGGCAGGCAGTGCATTACCATTGCATCAGGATTTGCAAGTGCAAGAATATCATCATTTATCTGATAGCCCTTGAATGCAATCTTACGCTTTTCAATTTCACTTTCCTGTCCCATTGATGACCATACATCTGTAATAAGTACATCTGCATTTTTAGCTGCCTCAGCAGGAGAATCTGTAATTGAGAAGCAATCAAAGTCCTTTGCAAATTCCATAACTTCCTTTGCCGGACGGTAGTTTTCAGGACAAGCAACAGAAACCTCCATGCCGACTTTAAGTCCGCCGACAATCAAAGAGTTTGCCATGTTATTGCCGTCACCGATAAAGCACATTTTAAGTCCGTCAAAGCTGTTTTTAAATTCCCTGATAGTCATAAGGTCTGCAAGAACCTGACATGGATGTGAAAAATCAGTAAGGCCGTTGATAATCGGAATACCGCCGAATTCAGCCAAGTCCTCAACTTCCTTCTGGTCAAAAGTCCTTATCATTATACCGTCAAGGTAACGTGAAAGAACACGAGCCGTATCCTGAACAGGCTCTCCCCTGCCGATCTGCATATCACTTGAGGATAAGAAAAGCGGATATCCGCCTAACTGATACATACCTGTTTCAAATGAAACTCTGGTACGAGTAGAAGCCTTCTGGAAAATCATTCCGAGAGTTTTTCCTTTAAGGTGATTATGCGGAATGCCGTGCTTCTGCTCATATTTAAGCTGGTCAGCAAGATTGAGAATATCTATAATTTCTTCAGTTGACAAATCAAGCATTTTTAAAAGATGTTTCATAATTTTATCCTTTCATTCGTAAAATCGAAAATAAATTCAGGCAAAATTGTGAAGGTAACACCGCACAAAGATTGTGCGGCAGAAACGCAGATATATTTTTCGTCAGATTGCATAGAATTTTTGAAAGCATACTGTCGTATGGTGAGAAAATTATGTGTAATATGACGGAAAATTTGCAAGTTTATGACGTGCAAAGTCCTTTGACATGTTTTGTGCAGTGTTGCCTTAAGTTATGCCTTTATTTACCCTTATTAATATCGCCGAAAGCCTTGTCCAGAGCAACGGCAAACAGCGGAATATAGTCATCAAAAGCCTTGTTGTCGATTATTATTTCATACTGTAGCTCACCTGTTGTCATAACCACAGTATTAATTCCGCCTACTTTATTTCCGTCCCTGAACATGACAAAATTTTTGCGGTTCTGACTTTTTAGCTCAAATTTCATATTTTTCCCCATGCATTCAAAGCTTGGGTCAAGAAAAATTGACAGACATTTAAGCTCCATAAAAATCTCATCATTGAGAATAATGTTATATGCAGGCTTTTTTCCTCCTTCAACAGTAACCAAGGAGTAAAGAGAATAGTTATTCATGTCATAAAGTGTAAACTTATTGCCGCTAAGTCCCTTTTTCTTTATATTGTATATAACCTTTCCCTTATCTGTCTGCACTGTAAATCTATTGCCTTTTGGTACTACAAACAAGTTCATAACTACACCTCCAGCAATTTACTTATGATTTCAATACCTTTCTTAATTTCATCAAAAGTTATTGTAAGAGGCGGAAGCAAACGTACCTTATCCTTTGCAGTAAGAAGAAGCAGTCCTTCATCAAGAGCTGCCTTAACTACATCAGCTGCTTTTTTTGTTTTGAGTTTTACACCTATCATCATGCCGAGTCCGCTTACGCTTTCAACCTCGTCAAGCTTTTCAAGCTCAGACCTGATATAATCTGCCTTTTTGCATACATCATCAAGAAAGCCGTTGGAAAGTACAGTATCAAGAACTGCTGTTCCGCCCGCACAGGCAATAGGATTTCCTCCGAATGTTGAGCCATGAGTTCCTGCTGTAAGAACCTCGCTGCACTTTTCAGCTGCAAGGCACGCACCAATCGGAATGCCGCCTGCAAGTCCCTTGGCAAGAGTTGTTATATCAGCCTTTTTGCCGAAATATTCACCTGCAAGGAATTTTCCTGTACGTCCTACACCTGTCTGAACTTCATCTGCAATAACGAGAACGTCATGTTCTCCGCAAAGCTTGAATACAGCGTCAACAAAGTCCTGCTCAAGAGCAACAACGCCGCCCTCACCCTGAACATACTCCAGCATAACTGCACAAACCGTATCATCCAGCTTATCCTTGAGGTCATTTATATTATTAGCCTCAACATTGATAAATCCCTCTACGAACGGGAAAAAGTAGTTATGGAAAACATCCTGACCTGTAGCAGAAAGAGTACAGAGAGTACGTCCATGAAAGCTGTTTTTCAGTGTTATAATATTATGCCTGCCCTTGCCGTATTTATCAAAGCTGTATTTCCTTGCAATTTTAATTGCACATTCATTTGCCTCTGCTCCGCTGTTTCCGAAAAATACTTTTGAATAGCCTGTCGCATTGCAGAGCTTTTCAGCAAATTCAGCCTGAACGGCAGTATAGTAGTAATTTGAGGTATGCTGAATTTTCTTTGCCTGACTGCAAACTGCTTCAACCCACTTATCATTGCAGTAGCCCAGTGAATTTGTGCCTATTCCGCTTCCAAAGTCAATGTATGTTTTGCCGTTTTCATCTACGCATTGACGGTCTTTTCCTGTTTCCATTACAACAGGATACCTGCCGTATGTATGCATTACATTTTCATTAAACTTGTCAATTGTACTCACATTAATCGCTTCCTTCTTAAAACAAACCGCCATACTGAATAATGATAATCAGAAGTGCCGCAATCATGAACACTCCTCCGCCTATAAGAAATGTTCCGATATTATCATGGCTGCCGTCATTTTCAATATGAAATCTGTTTGTATTTTTCTTATCATAACATATTTTCAGTATATCACCTATTTTATGAAAATAATAATCCTCATGTATAAAATACGGATAAACAGCAGTAACTCTGCCGCTTTCCGTATCAAATTCCACAACGGGAGATTTTGCACGATAAGGAGTTCTTTTGCAGTATGCAAGCTTTTCAGCCGTATCCACAATTACTGCATCCGCATATATACCGCCTGAAATCTTCCCTTTTGGACGTTTTTTTACTGCAAACCCAAAAACTATAAGAATAATTCCTATAATCATGGGACTTATTAAAGCAATTCCTGCTATCATGTAAACTGTGTACCTATTCCCTCATTTGAGAGAATTTCAATTAAGATAGAATGAGGTATTCTGCCGTCAATTATGGCAGTTTTCTTTACTCCACGTCTTATAGCCTCAACGCAGCAGTCAATTTTCGGAATCATACCTCCTGATATAATTCCCTGACGCTTCATAAATGGTACTTCACTTATATTAAGTGACGGAATAAGCGTTGAAGGATCGTCCTTATCCCGCATAAGACCTGCAATGTCAGTCATAAGAATAAGGTTTTCAGCATTAAGCTCGGCTGCTATTCTTGCTGCGGCAGTATCTGCGTTTACATTGTATGTGTTTCCCTTTTCGTCTGTTGCAACTGTTGCAATTACAGGTATATTGCCGTTTGCAAGAGCATCTGTAATAGGCTTTTTGTTGACCTTTACAATGTCGCCCACAAAGCCGAGATCCTCGTCATTTTCTCCGTACTTTCTTTCTGCCATGAGCATTTTTCCGTCAATTCCGCAAAGTCCTACAGCACTTCCCTTATGCTGTGCAAGCAACTGAACAAGCTCTTTATTGACCTTGCCTGAAAGAACCATTTTTACAACGTCAATTGTATCGGCATCAGTGTATCTGAGTCCATTGATAAATCTGCTTTCTATATTCAGCTTTTTGAGCATTTCATTTATTTCAGGACCACCGCCATGAACAAGAACAACGCTTATTCCGACAAGGGAAAGAAGAACTATATCACTCATAACAGCGTCTTTAAGCTCATTATTTGTCATGGCATTTCCACCGTACTTTACAACAACTATTTTATTGTTGTACTTTTGGATATAAGGCAGTGCGTCAATAAGCACCTGTGCCTTTGTTTTATTTGATATATTATCCATTTTAAAAACTCCTGTCTTTTTTGAAAAGAATCATCAGCTTCTGTAATCTCCGTTTATCTTAACATAATCATAAGTAAGGTCACAGCCCCATGCAACTGCGGAAGCGTCACCTGAATTAAGATTTATATAGATGTTGATTTCTTCTTCCATAAGGATTTCTTTAGCTTTTTCTTCAGAAAATTCAACTCCTACACCATTTTTGCATACAGGTATGATTCCCTTTTCTGAACCAATGCTTACATCAACTTTTGTAATATCAAAATCTGCCTGAGCATATCCGACTGCACAAAGAATACGTCCCCAGTTTGCGTCCTCACCGAACATCGCTGCCTTGAAAAGACTTGAAGTAATAACAGATTTTGCTACAATTTCAGCAGTCTTTTCAGTATCAGCACCTGTGCAAAGACATTCAATAAGCTTGGTTGCACCCTCTCCGTCACGAGCCATCATGCGTCCGAGATTAAGCATAACTGCGTAAAGGGCATTTCTGAAAATTTCAAAATCGTTGTTTTCCTTTGTAAGAGGAGCATTTTCAGCCATGCCTGAGGCAAGTATGCAGACCATATCATTTGTTGAAGTATCTCCGTCAACGCTTACTCGATTGAGAGTTATTTTTACAACATCGCTTAATGCCCTCTGTAAAAGCTCTGCGGAAATATCAGCATCTGTAGTAATAAATGTAAGTGTTGTTGCCATATTTGGATGAATCATTCCGCTTCCCTTTAACATTCCGCCCATTGTACAGGTTTTTCCGCCCATTTCAAACTGTACGGCAACCTCTTTAGGCTGTGTATCGGTAGTCATAATTGCCTCTAAAGCGGCTTTATTTCCATTATAGCTGAGTCCCTCGCAAAGCGGCTTCATACCTGACGCAATCGGCTCTATCGGGAGAATTTGTCCGATAACGCCTGTTGATGCTACAATAACATCATTCTCGTCAATGCCAAGCTCCTTAGCAGTAAGACTGCACATCATTTTTGCCTTTTCAACGCCGTCTGCATTGCAGGTATTTGCATTTACCGAGTTGACTACAACAGCTCTTGCCATGCCGTTACTGATGTGTTCCTTTGTGACCTGAATAGGTGCACCCTTGACCTTATTTGTGGTGTATACAGCGGCAGCAGTACACATTTTATCAGCAAATATAACAGCAAGGTCGTTTTTCTTTTTTTCAGGCTCGGCATTAACTGACTGCTGTGAATTGTCCTCTGTTGCTGCAAGAGGCTTATGAGCAAGCCCGCACTGTATGCCGTTTGCCTTAAATCCCTTTGCGGCACATACTCCGCCGTCTGTAAATTTTATATTTTCAAATTTTTTCAGTTTCATTTTAATTCACCTTAAAAATTATTTTGAAAACCAAAAATAGTCCATTAGTAGTTTTACTAATTCTTTTGCTTCACGTTCATTAAATTGAATTGTTTGACTTGTTTGTCCTTGACATTCTCGAGTATCACTACCATACATATCTATTTGAAAATATTTGTCTCCGCTAATTTCAAATTTAGAGTAGGTAGCACTGTTAGCATCGTGTACTTTATATCTTGATTTATCTTTAATTGAAAATCTATTTAAATCTATTCTTGGCATCTTCCATATTTCCTTTCATATTTTTATATAAGTCCTGTAGTTTCTTCAATGCCCATCATAATATTAAGGCACTGAACTGCCGCACCGCTTGCACCTTTTCCGAGATTATCAAGACGTGCAGCAAGAAGAATCTGCTCATCATTGCCGAAAACGAAAATTTCAAGCTTATTCTGTCCGCTGAGAGTATTTGAGGCAAGGAAAAACTTTTTCTGTTCTTCAGGACTCATAAGCGGCTTAACTTCCACAAGCTTTGCACCCTCATAATGCTTTGAGTACATTTCCCATACCTGCTGAGGAGTAACCTTTTTTTCAAGCTGACGTGTCTGAACAGGAACAGTAACAACCATTCCGCTGTAATAATCGCAGACAATAGGATTGAACATAGGCTTGAATTTAAGTCCTGATACAGCCTGCATTTCAGGGAGGTGCTTATGCTCCTGAGAAAGAGCGTACTGTCTTGGAGAATTAAATTCATACGGCTTATCCTCGCCCTCATAAACTGCAATCGCCTTTTTTCCGGCACCGCTGTAACCTGAAGTAGCAAAAGCAAATACAGGAAAATCAGCAGGTATTATACGATTGCTGACAAGCGGATATACAATAGAATTAAATCCGCTTGCATAACAGCCCGGAACTGCAACTCTGTTTGAGGTTTTTATTTTATCTCTGTGAGCCGCTGAAAGCTCCGGAAAGCCGTATGCCCATGCATGATTTGTTCTGTGAGCAGTTGAAGCGTCGATAATTCTTACATGGTCATTATTTACGAATGAAACAGCTTCTCTTGCAGCGTCATCAGGCAGACAAAGAAAAGTATAATCAGACATATTGATAAGTCTTGCTCTTTCCTCAGTGTCCTTACGCTTATCTTCACTGATTTTTATAAGCTCAATATCATTTCTGCCCTGAAAACGCTCCAGTATTTTAAGTCCTGTAGTGCCTTCCTGACCGTCTATATAAACCTTTGCGGACATGGTAAAGCCTCCTATTTTTTTGATTTTTTTCTTTTGTATTTATTCTGACGTGCCTGAATTTCCTCATCGTCCTCTTTAAAGCCGTGCCATACGCTTATTATGCAGGTCACAACAACCACGAGAACTCTCCATATAATATAAAAATGTCTTGGAAACTGCAGCTTTATCATAATAAGCTCAACAATAATCCAGATAATTGCTGCAAGGAGTGTCAGTCCCAGAATAAAAGTAAGGTCTTTTTTTTTCATAAATTATAATCCAAGCTGTTTTGCAGCAATTTCAAGCTGAACCTTTACTGCATCAGGTGCAGGGCCGCCCTCTGACTTACGTTCTCTGACGCAGGTTTCAAGACTGATTGCCTCATAAACGTCCTCTGTAAAGAGTTCGGTCATTTTACGATAGCATTCAAGGGGCAGTGTTTCAAGAGTAAGTCCTTTTTCGATACATTCAGCCACAAGAGTACCTGTAATTTTATACGCATCTCTGAAAGGCATACCTTTTTTAACAAGGTAGTCAGCACAGTCTGTAGCATTAATAAATCCCTTTGCTGCGGCATTTCTCATATTTTCTTTTATGACTCTCATTGTTGCAAGCATAGGTATGAATGTTTTTACACAAAGCTTAACATTGTCAACAGCATCAAAGATTGCCTCCTTATCCTCCTGCATATCCTTATTATATGCAAGCGGAAGTCCCTTGAGCATTGTAAGAAGTGTCATAAGGTCACCGTTCACACGGCCTGTCTTTCCTCTTATAAGCTCTGTAATATCGGGATTTTTCTTTTGCGGCATTATTGAGGAGCCTGTTGCATAAGCATCATCAAGCTCAATGAATTTGAACTCCCATGAACACCACATTATTATTTCCTCAGAAAATCTTGAAAGATGAGTCATAATCAGTGATAACGCACAGTTAAGCTCCACACAGAAATCACGGTCGGAAACACCGTCAAGGCTGTTAGCCATAGGAGCAGTAAAGCCGAGAAGTTCAGCAGTCTGTTTTCTGTTGATTTTATATGTTGTACCTGCCAATGCACCGCTTCCCAATGGACAGTAATTCATGCGTTTAGCCGTATCCTTTAATCTTTCAAGGTCACGGACAAGCATCTGAACATAAGCAAGAAGATGATGTGCAAATGTTATAGGCTGTGCCCTCTGCAAATGAGTGTAGCCGGGCATAACTGTTTCAGTATGTTCTTTTGCAAGATTATATATTGTAACTGCAAGTTCCTTTACAAGTGCATATATTTCGTCAATTTCCTGTCGGAGATAAAGACGGATATCTACAGCAACCTGATCATTTCTTGAACGTGAGGTGTGAAGTCTTTTTCCAACATCACCAAGACGTTTTGTAAGCTCTGCCTCAATGAACATATGAATATCCTCAGCTGTCATATCAAATTCAAGAGTACCGTTTTCAATGTCAGCAAGTATTTCTTTAAGTCCGCCGATAATCGCAAGACTGTCCTCTTTGGATATTATTCCGCAGTCACCAAGCATAGCTGCATGAGCAATACTGCCCTGAATATCCTGTTTATACATACGTCCGTCAAAAGCAATGGACGAATTAAAGGCATTTACAGTTTCATCAACCTTTTTGGAAAACCTTCCTGCCCACATCATATCTGCCATATTTTTTCTCCTATCATTTTAATGTTATTAAGATAAATCACAATTTACTATGATATTACTTCATACTTAATGGGGATAACTCTTTTTCAAAAGGGTTTCCCTCAATAATTTTGGCACTATTCCACAGCTAACTTTGAGTTATCTTAATAGCACATTTTAAATTATACCAAAGTAAAAATTATACACAGCATAGCTATGCTGATAAATAAGCCTATAATTATAGGAAGTCCAAAAGTTCGTTTAAACACTCACTGATTTACTCTCTTATAATACAAAGACGACAAGCCTCCTTTGGCTTGTGCCTGTCTGTATTGTTTTTTCCATTTTCTCTTTTATTTCTTTTCCATGCTTCTTATATCGTATTAAGCCAAATAAACAGCCAATCATCGGCATACACAGTGCTAAAAGTGCGAATACCATTAAAATATTTTGTTTGTCAGTCATTTTTTCCTCCAAATGTGAATTTGATTTACTTTTGAGGTGGTGACTCCACAGACCCTTTTGAAATCAAGGCTTTTTTTAAGTCACGAGTAAACGCCTTAGGAATCAATGAATAAAAATCTTTTGTTTCTCCTACTGTGTTTTCAGAACAGTATACAGTGTAAACCATATTTTTAGCAATATATAAGAAATTACCGTAATTATTATCTAATGATTTTTTAAGAGAATTTAATTTATCATCTGGTGAAACAGGAGTACAGAATTTATTATTTGCAATATTATCTCGGATTTCTAAAATAGACAATGGAACTTTATTTTCATCCACCCAATAAAAATTATTAGTTATATCAAGCATTATCCATTTATTCAGAGAACTATCCCAAATCTCATTTACAACATGACATTCACTGTCATAAATGGAATTAGGCATAATCCATACCTTACGAGAGTAAATCCCTAATGCAAGGCACATTTCATTTAATATCTGAGCTTTGGCACGACAATTAATACCCTGTGATTTATTATCCAGACTATATTTCAACAAAGACAATGCATTCATATCTATATGATTATCATAATCAGAACAATGATATAATCTGTCTGCATATTCATTCATTAAAGCTGACGCTTTTTCAAACTCCGTTCCATTCCCTGCGGTCTTTTTTATGCTGTACTTTTCCAAAAGTTTAGGATATTCTTCGTTATCAAAATCATATTTTAAAACATAATCTTCGCCGTCTTTAAATTCAAGTTCATTATACAGAATACCTGCTTCCATATAATATATCTCATTTGTTGATTGCAAATATGAAGTTTGGGTAATCCAATCTCCATACCCTGTCAATATATATGTTAAAAACGCTACCAGCAATACAATTATAACAATAAGAATAACAAATACTACTTTAATTCTCTTGCTCACAATTTTTATCCTCTGATTTCTGATTTGACGTCTTGCCTTAATAAGATATTTGCAACTTTAAATCTTATTTCTTACCATTTTAAAACGCAATTTACTTCCCATATAAACATTAAATTTTCATTAAAACAAATCAAAGTTTACTGTTATATAACAGCAGAATAATTGAGGGAAGCTTTTTTAAAAAAGTGTTATCCCTCAAACTTTCTTCCTAAAACCCTCTTATGATTTTTTCTAATGGGCTTTTGCCCATTAGAAAAAATAGTACGAAAGTCTTTGGAAAGGGGTCTGGGGAAGAACCTTTCTTCAGAAAGGTTTGCCCCAGTAAGTCCGCAGTAATATTACAGCAACTTTCAATTGCCTTAACTACAAATTTTAAATTATAACAGGCAGGAAAATATAGCATCCCCTGCCTGAAATTAAATTACTTGTTGTTTCTTTTCTGTTCGAGCTTAGCTCTTACCTTTATCGGAAGTCCGAAGAGGTTGATAAATCCTGCACTGTCAGCCTGATTATAAACGTGATCCTCATCGAATGTAGCAACCTCTTCATCATAAAGAGTATAAGGTGAAGTTACGCCTGCATTGATGATATTGCCCTTGTAGAGCTTGAGCTTTACATCACCTGTAACAGTCTTCTGAGTTTCAGTAACAAAAGCACTCATAGCCTCACGAAGAGGAGTATACCACTGACCGTTATAAACGATATCGGCAAACTTGATTGAAAGGTATTGCTTAACTCTTGCAGTTTCCTTATCAAGACAAATTGTTTCAAGAACTTCATGTGCATGATAAAGAATAGCACCGCCTGGTGTTTCATAAACACCTCTTGACTTCATACCGACAAGACGGTTTTCAACGAGGTCAGCAAGACCGATACCGTTTTCTCCGCCAAGCTTATTAAGTGTCTTAACGAGTTCAACAGCTCCCATTTCCTTGCCGTCAATAGCAGTCGGGATACCCTTTTCAAAGTGAATTGTAACGTAAGTAGGCTTGTCAGGAGCCTGAATTGGAGAAACTCCCATTTCAAGGAAGCCTTCCTTTTCATACTGCGGTTCATTTGCAGGGTCTTCAAGGTCAAGACCTTCATGTGAAAGGTGCCAGATATTCTTATCTTTTGAATAATTTGTTTCACGATTTATTTTAAGAGGAATGTTATGAGCCTCAGCATATTCAATTTCTTCTTCTCTTGACTTGATGTCCCAGATTCTCCAAGGAGCAATAATTTCCATATCAGGAGCAAAAGCCTTTATAGCAAGTTCAAAACGAACCTGGTCGTTACCCTTACCTGTACAGCCGTGGCAGATAGCGTCAGCACCCTCAGCTATAGCGATTTCAGCAATTCTTTTTGCAATGATAGGACGAGCAAAAGAAGTACCAAGCATATATCTGTTTTCATAGATAGCGCCTGCCTGAACAGTCGGGAAAACATAATCTGTGATAAATTCTTCCGTCAGATGTTCGATGTAGAGCTTTGAAGCACCTGTTTTAAGAGCCTTTTCTTCAAGTCCCTCAAGCTCACTTTCCTGACCAACGTCACCTGAAACGCAGATAACCTCGCAGTTATTGTAATTTTCCTTGAGCCACTGGATAATAATAGATGTATCAAGACCGCCTGAATAAGCAAGAACAACCTTTTTAATTTCCTTAGCCATTAAAAAAACCTCCGATAATTGATTTATACTTCATGCTATAATTATACACCATTTGAGAATAATGTCAATAGCTTTATGCATAAATATTCAGATTTTTTTATAAAATCAGCTTAAATATGAATATTTATGATTTTATGCATAAATAAATGCATAAAAATACAGATTAACACTTCCCAATGTGCTTATACTATATAGTATACACCTATATAATATAAATTTCAACAGTTTTTACAAAGATTTTTAGAGAATTGAAGTTACATAGCACCATACAAAAACTTTAATGCAACATCCACAATCTTTTTGCAATATCGCCTTAAGTATATAAAAAATGGAACGCTGTATCCAATGCGTTCCATTAACTAATTACTGTATTTAGAGTCAATATTAAGATATTCCTCAAGAGTTTTGCCGCTGTTATAGACATCTGTTGCCTTTTCAACTCCAAGATATCTGATATGCCAAGGCTCATATTTATATCCCGTAATACTTTCCTTTCCCTTTGGATACCGAATAATAAAGCCATACTCATGAGCGTGGTTTTCCAGCCATACAGCTTCAGGAGTTCCTGCAAAGCTGTCATCAATTGTATTTACATCAATTGCAAGACCTGTCTGATGTTCGGAGTAGCCGGGACGGGCAGAAAAGGTATCTGCCGTCGCCTGTCCGTAATTGTTTACATAATTGTTATAAATCGCACTCTGGTCGGAGTAGCTTCTGAAACCTGAAGAAAGATAAATATTCAGACCTTCCTTTGCTGCGGCAGCTGAAAGAGAGTCAAACTGCGATTTTGTTGTAGTATCAAGTCCGGGATTATAGTCCTCAGGCAGTGAATAGCTTTTATTTGCAATCAGTATCCCATCAACATAAGTAGGCTGAGATGCAGATGCATTTGACTGTGGCTGAACGTCATCACCCTCCACAACCTTGACCTTGACCTCTGCATATACCTCCGGACTGCTTACCGAGTATACGGTAATATAGCAGGTTCCTGCGGAAACTCCTGTAATATTTCCCAATTCATCTACAGTTGCAATTGATTTATTTGAAGTTTCCCAACGCTCGCTTTTGTTTGCTGCTGTTGCAGGATTCATTGTAACAATAGGCATTTTGCTTTCACCTATCTGAAGATTTGCACTATAAAAAGTAAGTGTGATTGATTCAACTGTTGAACCATCAGGTGTACCTGTTGCAGTAGCCGTAACTATTTCCGTACCTATTCCCTCCGGTCTTGCTGTAGTTGTATTAATGACTGCGGACTGCTGAGTTGGCATAGTTGTGGCAGTAACAGCGGTTGTGGTACTGCTTTTAACCTTAGTGTTGCCTTTTTTATCCTTATCACTGCTTGAGCATGATTTGCTTATCAAAACAAATCCCATTATTATAATAAAGAGCAAAATAAGCATAGCAACAAGCCGCCTGCGTCTTAAAGTCTGCTGTGTAACACGTTTTTGTGACATTAAAGAAGTCCCCCTTTTTTATTTCCTGGGCAATACCGCACAAAGCTTGTGCGGCAGAAACACAGATATATTTTTCGTCAGATTGCATAGAATTTTTGAAAGCATACTGTCGTATGGTGAGAAAATTATGTGTAATATGGCGGAAAATCTGCAAGTTTATGACGTACAAAGTCTTTTGACGTGCTTTGTGCGGTGTTGCCCCTGTTTTATCTACCCTATATTATATCACAATCACAGTCAAATGTCACCTAATTTTCTTATTTTTTTGCATTTTTTATTAAAAAGTGATGAAAATAGCCATAATCGGAAAATATTTCTTGATTATCGGATATGATTGTATTATAATAGGAAACGGTGTTTTTTCAGGAAATACCAATGACATCACATTGATGCCGAAAGAATTTTACACAACAAATGATATATTATATTCATCTTGCTGTGCATAACAAATTTCAAAGAAAAAAGGGATGTTTTTGTGTTTTTCAAAAAGTATATCAGTGACCTGAGAAATGAGTTTAAGGGTTACAATGCAAAAAGTTTGTCAAAGGACTTAATGGCAGGTCTTACAGTAGCAGCCGTTGCACTGCCGTTAGCACTTGCTTTCGGTGTAAGCTCAGGTGCAGATGCCGCCGCAGGACTTGTAACTGCTATTTTTGCAGGAATTTTCATCGGCGTATTTTCAGGTGCATCATATCAGATTTCAGGCCCTACAGGAGCTATGTCTGCAATTCTTCTGACTCTTTCCGTAAAATACGGCATACAGGGAGTTCTCCTTGCAGGTTTTATTTCAGGAGCAATTCTTGTTATAGCGGCAGTTCTTAAAATCGGCAGACTTGTTTCATACATTCCCGCACCTGTTATTACAGGCTTTACTTCAGGTATCGCAATCATAATTGCACTCGGACAAATAGATAACTTTTTCGGTACAAAATCAGAGGGCAGTGACGCCGTAGAAAAACTTATTTCCTATGGCAGACTGGGATTTTCACCTAATTGGACTGCTGTGCTTTTCGGAGCAATCGTAGTAGCAATTATGATTGTATATCCGAAAAAACTGGCGGCATTTATACCGTCATCATTGGCGTCCATAATAATTGTACTTATTATAAATATGGTTATGTTCCCTGACGAACCCAAGGTTGCAGAGGTTGGGGCAATTCCAAAACGACTTTTTACAGATGAAGCTCTTATTAAAAAAGGTTTTGATTTAAGCAATATAAAAAATCTTATAGCTCCTGCTGTTTCAATAGCCGCACTTGGCATGATTGAAAGCCTTTTATGCGGTGCAAGTGCAGGAAAAATGAAGAACGAGAAAATTGATGCAGGCAGAGAGCTTGTAGCTCAGGGCATAGGAAATATGATTATTCCTCTTTTTGGCGGAGTTCCTGCTACTGCCGCAATTGCAAGAACCTCAGTTGCCATAAAATCAGGCGGACAGACCAGACTTGTAAGCGTATTTCATTCTGTAACTCTTATTCTTTCAATGTTTCTGCTTGGCGGAGTTATGTCAAGAATACCGCTTTCAGCTCTTGCAGGTGTACTTATGGTAACAGCATGGAGAATGAACGAATGGAGTGCAATAAAGCAAATATTCGGCAAGCATTTAAAGGAATCAAGATTTCAGTTTGCAGTAACAATGGCTGCAACCGTAGTATTTGACCTCACAATTGCAATTGTTGCAGGAATAGTTGCTGCAATGCTCATATTTATTTTAAAGAGCAGCAAGCTTGAAGTTGCAGTAAGCGGTGTTGATACTGATAAACTGACTGATAAAGGCGTTTCGGGAGATCATACGGGAACAAGGGTAATATATCTTTCAGGTCCGCTTTTCTTTGGTACACAGGATATTTTAACATTAAAACTGCAGGAGATAGGAAAAGCATCAGCAATTATACTTTCCATGAGAGGCGTTCCTAATATTGATGACAGTGCTATAAACGAGCTGGATATGATTCACCGTGAACTTAAACAAAAAAGTGTAAATATGGTATTCTGCGGAGTATGCCGCACCGTTATGGGTAAAATGGAACAGGCAGGCTTTGTTGAAAAAATAGGTTCAGGGCATTTCTACTGGGACGCTGTCGAAGCGTTAAAAGGAATTGAAGGCACAGAAGAATTAAGGCAACACCGCACAAAGCACGTCAAAGGACTTTGCACGTCATAAACTTGCAAATTTTCCGTCATATTACACATAATTTTCTCATCATACGACAGCATGCTTTCAAAAATTCTATGCAATCTGAAGAAAAATATATCTGCGTTTCTGCCGCACAATCTTTGTGCGGTGTTACCTTATTATCAGCGTAATTTTTGGTACGGTCTGACTGTTAAAAAATTATAATTAAGCTAAAAAGGGTTTTCAAAGGGTTATTCAACCCTTTGGAAACCCTTTTTTCAGTATTCCTTGTAAATTATTATGTTCACATAATACCCAAATGCTCAAACAGAATTTTTACTCCTATTAAAATAAGGATAATCCCCCCGGCAAGCTCTGCTTTTGTTTTAAATTTACTGCCAAACCTGTTGCCTATATGTACTCCGATAAAGGAAAGTATAAATGTTGAAATACCTATAATCGAAACAGAACCGACTATATTTACTTTCAAAAACGCAAAGGTAATTCCAACAGCAAGAGCGTCAATACTGGTGGCAATCGCCATTAAAAGAAGCTCCTTAATATCAAGAGTTTCAGCTGTTTCATCATCACCGCACTTTAATGCTTCAACAATCATTTTTCCTCCGAGAAATGCAAGAAGTCCGAATGCAGCCCAATGATCGAACGAGATAATGTAACTTTCAAACTGTCTGCCGAGAACCCAGCCTATAAGCGGCATAACTGCCTGAAAGCTTCCGAAAAAAAGTCCTATAACTACGGCATCAGCCTTGTTTACTTTCTGCATATTTAGTCCTTTGCAGATTGAAACGGCAAAAGCGTCCATAGAAAGACCTATGCCGATTAATAAGATTTCAATAAATCCCATGTTTTCCTCCGTTTGTTTGTTTTAAATAATATATGCAATTCCATGTTGAAAAATACTTCATACGGTTCTATTGTGCTGAATATTGATATGTGATATAATTATTTAAGTCAACACCACACAAATATTATAAGGTGTTGACTTATTATTTAACAACGAAAGAGGACAACATATGAAAATAAAAGTAAATAATACAACTAAAATCAGCAAATTTGCATTTCTGTTAATTCTGATAATTCAGGTTTGCTGCCTTTTTTATTTCAATTTTACAAGTTCTGAAGATTTTTTAGACTTTGATTCTTCACTCGCTCTCCGTCATGCAGTTGAAATGTTGAGAAATCACACTATCTTTTTGCCTGATTTTAACCACACATCATCTCTTGAAATAGATTGTGCTTCATTTTTTGCTGCACTGATTTTTCTTTTAACCGGCAACATTTCATTGGCATATGGAATATCTCATGCGGTATTAATTCTGCTTACCATTTACATTGCCAACGAAACCCTGAAGCTTTGGAATGTAGATACAGATGTAAGATGCATCACTCTTTCAATCATTTTAACTCCATATTCTGTTGGACAGCTTGAATATATAAATATGCTCTTTATTTCAGCAGGACAATATATTTTCCGCATACTTACACTATTTTTTATCTTTTATTTTCTCGGAGTTGACATTAAAACCACCTCCAAGAAAAAACTTGCAGCTCTGTTGGTTATATTTGCGGTTATTTTAACTATTACTGCAATTTCATGCGGTATTTATGCATTAATCGTTATCGCACCATTCTGTCTGGCTCATTTCATAGATTGGATAAATCAGCAGAAAATAAAAATTTCAGACTTTAAAACCATATTTCTGGCTGCAAGCTCGCTTATAGCTGTTATATGTGCTTTGGTTCATAATCGAAATATCGAAAACGTAAATAACCGTGGACAAGTTCTCTGCACATATGACGATTTTTCATCTAATTTCCTTGGCTGTTTTACCGGCTTGTTTACTTTTTTAGGAGCAATTCCAAGATACAAAAATATTTCTGTATTCAGCCTTTTCGGAATCGCCACAATAACAAAAATGATATTTGTGATTGCAGCTATATGTATGGTTATATGGGGAATAAAAAAATGCAGACTCAGCAAGTCCAAACCGCTTAACTATGGATTTTGGTGTATATTATGCCACCTTTTTATATTAATAGTAACAAGCTCACATTATAGTGTTCATATTTTTGAAAACAGATACCATATCATATGGATAGAAGCGTTTTTCCTTATTTTCGGATTATGTCTGAACTTCTTTAAACATAATGAAAAAAATCTTTACCTTAAAAACTTTATTTTTATAGCAATTTTCCTTTCTATATCTATAATAAATTACGATGGATTTACAAATATTCGTAATTATACGAAAATAAATTCTGATAGTATAAGCGGACAAATTATTACAATAGCAAACGAACAGGACATTAACACTGTTTTGATTTACGGCGTTAAAAACGGAGGTACTGTTTCACATATTATTCGTGCAAAAGATCCTGATATAAACGGATTTAATATAGAAGATGATTTTAAAAGTGCAGATACTCTGGACTTCTACAAAAATGCTGTTACTGCCGAGAAGCTTGGCAAAACAAATCTGCTTTTCACTAAAAAAGATAAATTTAAGGAGTTGCCTGAAAGCATCAGGAGCAAATACGTTTATCAGGGTGAAATAAACGAAATTTCATATTATCGTACAGACGATAATCCATGCGGATTTTAAGGCAATACCGCACGAAGCTTGTGCGGTATTGCCTTAATTCATACATGAAACGAAATTTGAGCCATGTGATTCTAAGGAGGATCAGGATGGAAAATACAAAAACATTTATAAAGGGCGGGTTGGCAGGACTTGCTATATGGTGTATAATAACACTGTTTGATGCAATTGATGAATATCTGATTGACACTGAAAGCTTGCTTGGATTGATAATGTGTATTGTAACACCAATTGGAATGGCATTATTATACATCGTATATTACTTAAAAAAGAAACCGCTACGTCTGGAAATATTGATGTGGTTTTCAGGTTTTTTATTAATTGGAATTGTATTAGGATTTATTATATGTAATAGCGTGAATTATCATAAGTACATAATAGACACTTCATGTCATAGGTGTACACTTTTATGCCTAAACGGTATTGAGTATTATATTTACGCTTTTTCTACAATAGGTGGATTTACTCTGATAAGTATTATTTTTCATGTCATATATGCAATTGTAAAACACTTTAGACGAACACTAAAGCCTGAGAAGAATTAAATCCTCTCAGGCTTGATTTTATAATTTTTTATTCAACTGCCTTAAATGCAGCATCAAGTGCGGCAATAAGATCATCAGCATTTTCAATACCGATTGAAAGACGAATAGTGTTCGGCTTAATGCCCTGGTCAAGCAGTTCAGCCTCGGTAAGCTGTGAATGTGTTGTGCTTGCAGGGTGAATTACCAGCGATTTAACGTCCGCAACATTTGCAAGAAGTGAGAAAATAGCAAGATTATCAATAAATTTCTTTGCTGTTTCAGCGTCACCTTTAATTTCAAATGTGAAAATCGAACCGCCGCCGTTCGGAAAATACTTTTTATAAAGCTTATGACTTGACTCTGTTGGCAGTGACGGGTGATGAACAGCCTCAACCTGCGGATGCTTGGAAAGAAAATCTACAATTTTCAGTGCATTTTCAACGTGACGCTCTACACGAAGTGAAAGAGTTTCAAGTCCCTGCAAAAAGAGGAAAGCATGGAACGGTGATAGAGTTGAACCTGTATCACGAAGAAGAATTGCTCTGATATATGTTACAAATGCAGCTCCTTTTGCGGCATCAGCGAATGAAATTCCATGATAGCTGGGGTTAGGTTCTGAAATCCATGGGTACTTTCCTGATGACTTCCAGTCAAAATTGCCGGATTCAACTATAACTCCGCCGATTGCAGTTCCATGACCGCCGATAAATTTCGTAGCCGAATGAATTACAATATCTGCACCATATTCAATTGGACGAACAAGATATGGAGTTGCAAATGTTGAGTCAACAACAAGCGGAATGTTATGTTTATGTGCAATTTTTGCTATTTCTTCAATGTCAGCAATATTTGAATTCGGATTTCCAAGGGTTTCAATAAATATTGCTTTGGTATTATCCTGAATTGCAGCTTCAAATGAACCTTCAATTTCAGGGTCAACAAAGGTTGCTGTAATTCCTGATGAAAGCGGCAGAGTATGTGCCAAAAGATTATATGTTCCGCCGTAAATTGTCTTTGATGCAACTATATGTTCACCGCTTTTTGCAAGTGCGGCAATAGTATAGTTGATTGCAGCAGCTCCCGATGCTACTGCAAGTGCAGCCGAACCACCCTCAAGTGAGGCAATTCTCTCCTCAAAAACACTTTGTGTAGGATTTGTAAGTCTGCCATAGATGTTGCCTGCATCACGAAGTCCAAATCGGTCAGCGGCATGCTGAGCATCATGGAAAACGTATGCTGTTGTTGCATAAATCGGAACAGCTCTTGAATCTGTTGCGGGGTCCGCCTGTTCCTGACCAATGTGTATCTGACGTGTTTCAAAGTTCCATGTTTTTGAATTTTTAATATCACTCATTTTATTTTCCTCCTATTAATCCTCATTTTATATTCTGTATTTCTTCCATGACTACATCTTATCACACATCACGCTTTCTGTCCAATACGAGAAAACAATTATTACTTATAGAAAATACCTATAAGATTAATAGGATATAAAAAAGTTTCCAATGAATCAGAAAATCCTTTGGAAACCCTTTTATTATATTATAGTCAATACCGCACAAGCTTTGTGTGGTATTGACTATACTTTTAATCATCAACAGATGGTGTCAATGAGTCATTGCAGATTTGCCTTAAACTCATTAAATCAAATGAATCTATCAAACCGTCACCATTTACATCAGCACTTTCTGATGTCAGCTTGGTTTTATTTAAAACATGGTCATTTAAAAGTTCAGCGTCCAATAGGTCAACATATCCGTCATTATTCACATCACCTCTAGTTATATCCCCACCTTGTGATGTATAAACATTTTTATACATGGTTTCAGCCCATACTCTGCGCATTTCTTCATATCCCTCTGAATTAGGGTGAACACCGTCAGAACTCAGCCAATCAGGATTTTCTCTCAAATATGCATCAAAGTCAGGTCCTTTAACAACCTGAGGATATTCTGAGTAAATTTTATCTATCATAGCATTGTAATCATCAAGATAAGTATTTATGCCTGTTTCCTTAGCATACGGAATTTTAGGAAGTACAGGAACTTTTCCTGATTTTATTATTGCTTCAATCATATAAACAGTGTTTTCATAATATTTTTCTGCACCTGTCTGATTGCCCCATGCGTCATTTGTACCGTAAGCAATGCTTACATACTTTCCGGGATATGTTGAAAGCCAACGGTCGATATTATTTTTTCCGTCTGTACTTGTAATTCCGCCTATACCACCGTTTTCCTGAATTGGAAAGTATCTGCTGTCAAGACGATTCATAAAGGTCGCAAAACCTGTTCCATAACAGTTATTCATGCCGCCTGCGGTAATTGAGTCACCGAGAAAAAGCCAGCTGTCAGAAATTCCGTCAGAAACATTGTGAATATCAAAATTCACACTTGCTGTTCCACCCTCTTTTCCGTCTGCTTTGGATATATTCATACGAATCCAGTTATAGCCGTCCATATCAACTATATGCTGACGTGAGCTTAATGTGTTGTCCTCAACAGTTTCAACAACTATCCAGCCGTCTGTAGGGTATTCGCCTCCCTCAGCAGCATTTACTTCTATTGTATAGTCACTTGGTTCTGAATTGCGGGAAACATAATTTCCTATAATATCATAGCTGCTTGTGTTGTACCATACGGCATCAACAACCTTTCTTTGCTCCTCAGGAACTGCTGAAAGGTCATAGGCAAGATAATCGGGAGTCTGTCCAAACCAAAATGAGAAATAATGTTCATCATTTGCAGCAGATGCAGTGGCAGGATTTTTTCCCGAATATGCCGGACAGCTGCGGCTTATTACAGGGTTGGATACCACCTGTGCAGTTGTATTTAATGTATTTGAATTAAATGTAATCACGCTTGATGCAGCTGTCAAAGCACACGCTACAGACAATATGGATTTTTTTAGTCCCTTCATATTTACACACCTCAAGATTTTATTCAAGCAATACTGCATAATTTTTGTGCAGTATTGCTTTGAAACATTAGAAATTGTACCTATACAAAAATTATAACACATATTTCCTTCAGTTACAACATTTAAGCTTTAAATTTAAAATTTAATTTACATTTTGCTTAATTTATAGCAATAAGATTATTTTATTTTTTCAAAGCTCTTGACAGCTAATTGAAATTAGCTTATAATAAAGCTAACGAAGATTAGCTATGAGGTGAATTTATGAATACCAAGAAAAGAATACTTGACGAAGCACTGACTTTGTTTTCTGAAAAAGGTTATGCAAATGTGTTTGTTGCGGATATTGCCAAGGCCGTCGGTATAAAAGCACCGTCCCTTTACAAGCACTACAAAAGCAAACAGGATATTTTCAATACCATTCTTGATGAAATGAAAAACAGATACGACATGCAGGCGTCAATGCTTAATATGAATGGAAATAACGCTACTGCCGATGCTGAGATTTTTGCCGGTGTCTCTGAAGATAACCTTGTAAAAATGGGTATGGGACTTTTTATGTATTTTCTTCATGACGACTATGTCCGCAAATTCAGAAAAATGCTTACAGTCGAGCAGTTTAATAATCCTGAACTTGCTGAGCTTTTTACAAAGCAATATGCTGATGACCCTTTGTCTTACCAGTCGGCAATGTTTTCGGTGCTTTCAGGCAGCGGCGTTCTCAAAAAAGAAAACCCGAATGTAATGGCGTTGCAGTTTTATGCACCTATATTTATGCTACTTACGCTGTGCGACAGAGAGCCGCACAGAGAAACAGAGCTTACGGCATTACTAGAACAACACATCAGACAATTCTCACAGCTTTACAATAGGGAGGAAAAGAAATGAAAATCGTTTTAATTCACGGACAAAATCACAAGGGAAGTTCATATACAATCGGCAGAAAAATCGCCAACAAAATATCATGTGAAAAAAATATAACAGAATTTTTTCTGCCCAGGGATTTGAATCATTTCTGCTTAGGCTGTTATAACTGTGTTGAAGATGAAGAAAAGTGTCCATATTATTCCGAAAAGCATAGAATTATGGAGGAAGTCGAAAAAGCCGACATTCTGATTTTCACAACACCTACTTACTGCTTAAGAGCTTCTGCACCAATGAAGTCCTTTATCGACCTTACCTTTACATACTGGATGTCGCACAAACCAAAAAAATGTATGTTTAAGAAAAGGGCAGTTGTTGTGTCAACAGCGGCAGGCTTGGGATCAGGTACTGCTATCAAGGACATTTCAACAGCACTTGGATATTGGGGTGTTTCGGATATCATAAAATATGGTATAAGCGTTCACGCAATGAACTGGGATATGGTTTCTGAAAAAAATAAGTCTAAAATTGAAAAAACTACTGATAAAATCGCAAAGGAACTTTCAAGAACACCTAAGCCAAAAGTCAGCATAAAGACAAAAGCGTTATTCGGCATTATGCGTATGATACAGGTAAAGGGAATGGGTTCAAGCGAAGTTGAGAAGAATTACTGGGAGAAAAACGGCTGGCTCAGCAAGGAACGTCCTTGGAAATAATATAACAATTGAACAGTATAAAATGATGCTGACAAGTTATCAGCATCTTCTTCCGATAGTATTAAAAGCCATTAAAGAGTTGAATAAATAAAAAGAGCTATCCGATTTCATAAAATCAGATAGCTCTAAATTTTTAGAACAATTCAAATGTTGCCATGATAACAGGCTGATAACGGATTTGGGCGTGTTTATACCCTATTTTTCGAGGATTGGTATTATTCCCACTCGCAACCACAAAACCGACCTTAAACGATTTTGCTTTGGCATAGTGGCACAAATGATTTGGGGTATGAAAAAATAACCGTGTAAACGCAATAACCTACAAAATTTTCAAAACTGAATTTGTCATGAATAAAACCTTTGATTCTCTTCACGAACTTAAATTTCAACTTGCTGATTATGTGCATTGGTTCAATAATTTTAGTATTCATGGCTCTCTCGGCTATCTCTCTCCGGTTGATTTTAAAAAGTTACACCTGGCTAAATAATTTCTGTACAATTTTTGCTTGACAATCCATACTTTCTTCGCTGGGGCATCGAAACAACTTACGATACCCTGAAAAACAAGCTGCTATTAGAGAAGTTTGCAGGACGCTCTCACGTTGCAGTTTTGCAGGAATACTATGCCATGATGTTTGTATTAAACTGCATTGCTG
>OGDY01000101.1_pt1 | contig 104002 bp, 87 predicted proteins | sample 1570341 | NCBI WGS metagenome assembly OGDY01 (sample SAMEA2581972, study PRJEB24529) | metagenome | biome: Human gut stool | place: China | collected 2011 | reverse complement strand
TATCTCGGTTGGTTTTTCTCTTTTTTTATTGGTTCATATCATTTTAGCACATACATTTTTTTGATTTTTTCAGTGAATTTTTTAAGGCAACACTACATAAAGATTGTCGCATAACCCGACAATGAAAAATTACATATTGAGGTGTTGCATTAATAATATTCCGGCGGGTAAATCCAAATTTATCCGCCGGTTTAAGAATTTATCTGATTTTTGAGCCTGTTGGCAAACTGTCATCAACGAAAATAACCTTAACATCGCCGTCTGTAGTTTCGGCGGCACAAATCATGCCATTGCTTTCAACTCCGCAGAGTTTTACGGGTTTAAGGTTTGCAACAAACTGAATTTTTTTGCCGATAAGGTCGTCGGGTTTATACCATTTTGCAATACCTGATACAATCTGACGTCCGCCCATACCGTCATCAACTTGTAAGCAAAGGAGCTTGTTTGACTTTTTAACTTTTTCGCAGGCAGTTATTTTTCCTACACGAAGCTCAACCTTTGCAAAATCGTCTATTGTGATTTCTGGTGCAAGTTCAATTTGCTGTACATTTTCTTCATCAGCAGTATTAGCAGCCGCTGCCGCACTAAGCTTTGCAATTTCTTTTTCAGCGTCAATTCTTGCAAAAAGCGGAACAGGTTCTCCAACATGGCCGCCTGCACTAAGTCCACCGAACTTTTCAAGGCTTTCAAAGTCACGTTTGTCTGTACCGATTTCATCAAGTATTTTTGCAGATGTTTCAGGCATAAACGGTGCAAGAATTACACCTATAAAACGAATACTTTCAAGCAGATTGTAAAGAACAGTGCCAAGTCTTTCGGAGTTGCTTTCATCCTTGCTTAAAACCCATGGTGCAGTTTCGTCAATGTACTTATTTGCACGTCTTGCAAGACTCATAATCGCTTCCATTGTATCAGCCATGCGATACTCGTCCATAAGCTGAGAAACATGCTTAGGAGTTTCAAGAGTCTTTGTAATAAGCTCATCATCAACAGCGTCAGTACATGACGCAGGCTTAATTTCACCATTAAAATATTTTTTGGACATTGCAACGGTTCTGTTTACAAGGTTACCAAGTGTATTTGCAAGGTCGGAATTATAACGTTCAATAAGAGATTCATAAGTGATAGAGCCGTCAGAAGTAATAGGCATTTCGCTCAGCAGATAGTATCTTGCGGCATCAACACCGAATGAATCAACAACATCATTTGCGTAAATAACATTTCCTTTTGATTTACTCATTTTGTCATCACCGAAAAGAATCCAGTTATGTCCAAAAAGCTTTTTAGGAATTTCAAGTCCAAGAGCATGGAGCATAATCGGCCAGTAAATAGAGTGAAATCTCATGATATCCTTGCCGATTACATGACAGTCACAAGGCCAGTATTTCTTAAAAAGTTCGGAAGAACCGTCGGGGTCATATCCCAAAGCGGTAATGTAGTTTGAAAGTGCGTCAATCCAAACATAAATTACATGCTTAGGATCAAATGTTACAGGAATACTCCATGTAAAAGTTGTTCTTGAAATACATAAATCCTGAAGCCCCGGTTTAATAAAGTTATTAAGCATTTCTTTTTTACGGCTTTCAGGAACAATGAAGTCAGGATGTTCCTCGATATATTCTTCAAGCCATTTCTGATATTTTGAAAGTTTGAGGAAATATGCTTCTTCATTTGCAGTTTCAACATCTCTGCCGCAGTCAGGGCATTTTCCGTCAACAAGCTGTGATTCTGTCCAGAAACTTTCGCATGGAGTGCAGTAAAGTCCCTCGTAAGAGCTTTTATAAATATCTCCGTTATCATACAGCTTTTTAAATATTTTCTGAACTACCTTTTCATGCTGTTCGTCTGTTGTTCTGATAAAGCCGTCATATGAAATGTTCATGATTTTACAGATTTCCTTTATTTCGGCAACAATCTTATCGACATGTTCTTTAGGAGAAATACCTTCTGCTTTGGCAAGTTCTTCAATTTTAAGTCCATGCTCATCAGTACCGGTAAGGAAGTAAACATCATATCCCTGCATTCTTTTAAATCTTGCAACAGCATCTGTGAATACTACTTCATAAGTATTGCCGATATGGGGCTTTTTTGATGCATATGCAATAGCTGTTGTTATATAAAATGGCTTTTTAGACATAAAAACATCTCCTTTTTTAATTTCTAAGGCATAACCGTACAAAATCTTTTGACGTGATTTGTGCAGTATTGTCCTAATATACCATGAATTATATTATACACCATTTTATGTAATTTGTCACGCTTTTTATTTTATATTTTGCAGAATGGATAAACTGTACTGTTTTTGCACTTTCAATAAGACAATATCTTGCTGCTTTACAATATCAGAAATTTATGTTATAATAAATGCATTAAAGGCAACACTGCACAATCTTTATGCGGTGTTGCTTAAAACAATTTGGAGGTAACATGATTACAGTATCTAATGTCAGCTTGCAATTCGGCGGTTCTACACTCTTTAAAAATGTAAATCTTAAATTTACAAATGGAAATTGCTACGGTGTTATAGGAGCAAATGGTGCAGGAAAATCAACATTTCTTAAAATTTTGTGCGGTGAGCTTGAACCTACCACTGGAGAAGTATCTATTCCTAAGGAGCTTCGTTTAAGTGTTCTTAAACAAGACCACTTCGCTTATGATGAATATAATGTCCTTGATACAGTTACAATGGGAAATGCACGTTTATATCAGATTATTCAGGAAAAGGACGCTCTTTATGCTAAAGAGGACTTTACAGAGGAGGACGGCATCAGGGCTTCTGAACTCGAAGCGGAATTTGCTGAGCTTAACGGCTGGGAAGTGGAATCTGACGTTTCTAAGCTTATACAGGGACTTGGACTGTCTGAGGATATTCTCTACAGCAGTATGGCTTTGCTTTCGGGAAATGAAAAAGTTAAAATTCTTCTTGCTCAGGCATTATTCGGAAATCCTGATATTATACTTCTTGATGAGCCTACAAACCACCTTGATATTGATGCTGTTCGTTGGCTGGAGGAGTTCTTATCTGAATATTTCGGAACTGTTATTGTAGTATCTCATGACAGACATTTTCTTAATAATGTATGCACACACATAGTTGATATTGATTATACCAAAATCAAAATGTATGTCGGCAACTATGAATTCTGGTATGAATCAAGTCAGCTTATACAGCGAATGATAAAGCAGCAGAATAAGAAAAATGAAGATAAAATTAAAGAGCTTAAAGCATTTATTGAGCGATTTTCTGCAAACAAGTCCAAATCAAATCAGGCAACTTCACGCCGTAAGCTGATTGAAAAGCTTACTGTTGAGGAACTGCCTGCTTCAAGCAGACGTTATCCGTTTATCGGATTTGACATAGAGCGTGAGCTTGGCAAGGAAGTTTTGCAGGTAAACGGAATTTCAAAAACAGTAGACGGAGTAAAGCTGCTTAATAATGTAAGCTTTACATTAGGAAGAACAGATAAGGTTGCGTTTATCGGCGAAAGTGAACAGGCTATTACAATGCTTTTTAAAATTCTCATGGAAGAAGAAAAGGCTGATGAGGGAACATTCAAATGGGGCGTTTCAACATCTGTTTCATACTTTCCTGTTGATAACTCTGAATATTTTAATGATTGTCAGCTTTCAATTCTTGAATGGATAAGACAATATTCTCAAAGTGACGAAACTGAAACATATCTCAGAGGTTTTCTTGGACGTATGCTGTTTTCAGGTGATGATGTTTACAAGCCTGTCAATGTGCTTTCAGGCGGTGAAAAGGTGAGATGTATGTTTTCACGCATGATGCTTTACGGTTCAAATGTAATTGTTCTTGACCGTCCTACAAACCATCTCGACCTTGAAAGCATTACTGCTGTAAACAATGGTCTTATGAATTTTAAAGGTGTTGTGATTCTTTCTTCTCATGACCATGAAATTCTTCAAACTGTTGCAAACAGAATAATTGAAATTACACCTGAGGGCTGTATTGACCGTCAGGGAACTTATGAGGAATATCTTGATTTTAAGCAGCGTTCTAAGTAAAAAGTAGTATATTGCTCCCCAAATTAAATCTTGAAGAATTTAATTTGGGGAGCAATAGTATTTTTATGCCTGAAAAAGCTGAAAGTGATTTTATTTATGAACAAGCTGTAAATTCAGCATTGATTATTTAACTTAAATTAAACAAAAAGCTGTTTGATTAATTCGGGCAGTTTTTTATATATATGAAATTTTTAGACAATCAAGGCAGTACTGCACAATTTTTATGTGGTGATGTCTTAAAAAAGTATGAATTTATTTTATAACTTATTGACAATTGGCAATTAATTTATTATAATTAAATATATAAGGTTTCTTGATTTTTAAGGAGGGTTTAATTATGAAGATTAAAAAATTTCTTTCACTTATTACAGCCGCTGCGATAAGTGCCGTAAATTTAGCCGTTGCTGCTCCATGTGTTTCAGCAATTGAAGGCGGAGAGGTGCTTATAAAGGCTGAATGTGAGGATTTAAGCGGTGCTGAACTGTGGACATCTATTTATGAAAATCAACTTCCCGGGTATTCGGGTGAGGGCTTTGCATATGTTACAAGTAAAGCGATTACTTTGGAGGTTGAAGCTCCTGAAGAAGGAATGTATCAAATAGATGTAAGATATGCACAAATTCTTGATAAAAGCGGAAGAGATCAGACTATATCCGTAAACGGCAAAAAAAATATGATAAAATTCCCGTACACAGATAAGTGGACGGATATAAGCATGGGTGTGTTCCGTTTAAACAAAGGTACAAATGAAATTGAAATTTCACCTCAATACGGTTATGCAGCTTATGATACAATTACTATCACAAAAGCAATGCCTAATGACTATTCAAAAGCAACTTCAACTCTTACTGATTCAAATGCTACGAGTGAAACCAAAGCTCTTATGAAATACCTTAAAATTGTTTACGGAAATCATATTCTTTCAGGTCAGCAGGAGATTTACGGCGGCGGTATGAATGGCGACGGCAATATGGAAAAGGAATTTGACTGGCTTCTTGAAAATACAGGAAAGCTTCCTGCTATCAGAGGCTTTGATATGATGAACTATAATCCGCTTTATGGCTGGGAGGACGGTACTACCGAACGTTTGATAGACTGGGTAACCAAAAAAGGCGGTATTGCAACCGTATGCTGGCATATTAACGTTCCAATAGACTTTAAAAATTATACTTTAGGAGATGAAGTTGACTGGAAAGACTGCACCTACAAAAATTATCAGTCATCAAACGGAACATTTGATACATCAAAAGCTGTAGTTGAGGGAACTAAGGAATATGAATACTTCATGGCGGCAGTTGATGATCTAGCAGAACAGCTTCTGCTTTGTCAGGAGGCAGGAGTACCTATTATTTTCCGTCCATTGCATGAAGCTCAGGGCAACGAGGGAAATTACGGTGACGGTACTGCATGGTTCTGGTGGGGCGACAGAGGTGCTGAGGTTTATAAGGAGCTTTGGAAACTTCTTTACACAACCCTTACAGAAAAGTATGAACTTCATAATCTTATCTGGGAATTTAACAGCTACAACTACGCAAATTCTCCTACATGGTACCCTGGAGATGACTATGTTGATATTGTAGCTTATGACAAATATAATGTTGAAAATAATCGTGATGACGGTCTTTCAAGCGGACCTAACGTAAGTGCTATCTCAAGAATATTCAATTATCTTTACAATTTGGTTGACGGCGGAAAAATGCTGGCAATTTCTGAATGTGATACTGTTCCGACTGTTGAGAATATGACTGTTGAGGATGCCGGCTGGCTCTATTTTTGCCCATGGTACGGCGATTATCTTATGAGTGAACGCTATCAGTACCCTGAAACATTGAGTGAAATTTATAACAGTGATTACTGTATTACCCTTGATGAACTTCCTGAAAATCTCTATTCAAATTCATCTGTCGAAGAAACAACAGTTAAACCTGCTGAAATAGTTTATGGTGATACGAACTGTGACGGTTTAGTAGATATATCTGACGCTGTATTACTTAAATGCTATCTTATTAATAATAAAAAATATGCTATATCAGCACAGGGTACATTAAATGCAGATGTTCATGGAAACAATAATGGTCTTAACGCACAGGATGCTGTTTCAATTCAAAAATTTGTTCTCGGAGCAGTTAAAACACTTCCAATTAAATAACTTTGAAAATGTCGATTCATAAGATGAATCGGCATTTTTATAATAATTCAATAAAACAGCATGATACCAAGTTCTAGTGCAACAATACTACAATCTTTATAATTGACAAAAAGTTAATATCAGGCTATAATATATAAGAAACTGTTTAAGGCATCACCTTACAAGGCAAAAAATAACAGCCTTTAATGGTGCTGCCTTAACTATGCTGACAAAAGTTTATTAAGAATATCAACGGGGTAGCATGAATTTTCTGTTGATACAGGTCTGAGAACGGAGAGGAAAATGGCAAGAAAAAAGGAAACTCCAAAACCCAAAAAAGAAAATCAAAACGCATATATAGAAGGTTCAGGCATAGTGGTAAATGAAATGATTTCAGATACACTGAAAAAGAATTATATGCCGTATGCTATGAGTGTTATTATCTCAAGAGCACTGCCTGAAATTGACGGTTTTAAGCCGTCACACAGAAAGCTGCTCTATACAATGTATAAAAACGGACTGCTGAAGGAAGATAAGGAGCGTTCAAAGTCTGCAAATGTAGTCGGCGCAACAATGAAGCTGAATCCGCATGGAGATCAGGCAATATATGAAACCATGGTACGTCTTACCAAAGGAAATGAGGCTTTGCTGCATCCCTATGTAGATTCTAAGGGGAACTTCGGCAAGGCGTATTCAAGAGATATGCACTATGCTGCCGCAAGATATACAGAAGTAAAGCTTGCTCCTATATGCAATGAGCTTTTCAGAGATATAGATAAGGAAACAGTTGATTTTGTTCCAAACTATGATAATACAATGCAGGAGCCAACACTGCTCCCTGCATCATTTCCGTCTGTTTTGGTAAATTCAAATGTTGGAATAGCTGTTTCAATGGCAAGCAATGTGTGTTCCTTTAATCTGGAAGAAATATGTGAAACCTGCATTGCTCTGATGAAAAATCCGAATCACGATATTTTAAGTACATTAAAAGGTCCGGATTTTCCAAGCGGCGGATTTATGTACTATGATGAATCTGAGCTCAGCAAAATATATGAAACCGGCAGAGGCAGTATAAAGGTACGTTCAAAGTATAATTATGATAAATCAGCAAATTGTATCGAAGTAACTGAAATACCGTACAGCACAACAGTTGAGGCTGTTATTGATAAAATTGTTGACCTTATTAAGCAGGGGAAAATTCGTGAAATTTCATACATTCGTGACGAAACTGATTTAAACGGACTAAAAATCGCTATCGACCTTAAAAGAGGTACAGACCCTGAAAAATTGATGCAAAAGCTTTTCAGACTCACACCGCTTCAGGATAATTATTCGTGTAATTTCAACATTCTTATAGCAGGTACGCCAAAGGTTATGGGCGTTAGAGAAATACTTACTGAATGGACTGCTTTTCGTGAAGAATGTGTAAAACGCAGAACATTTTATGATTTGACCAAGAAAAAGGAAAAGCTTCATTTACTTGAAGCACTTGCAAAAATTCTTCTCGACATAGACAAGGCAATTAAAATTATTCGTGAAACCGAAGCTGAAAGTGACGTTGTTCCGAATCTCATGGTCGGATTCGGCATTGACGAAATTCAGGCTGAATATGTAGCTGAAATAAAGCTCAGAAATATTAACAAACAGTATATACTTCGCCGCATAGAAGATGTCGATTCATTGAAAAATGATATTGCAGAAATGGAAGAAATACTTAATGACAGAAAGAAAATAAGAAATATAATTATCAAAGAACTTAAAAATGTTATAAAGAATTACAGTCAGCCAAGGAAAACAATGTTTTATTATCAATCTGATATTGATGATGAAACTCCTGAGGACGATACTCCCGATTATGCAGTCAATCTTTTTATTTCTGCAAGCGGATACTTTAAGAAAATAACTCCGCAGTCACTTAGAATGAGCGGTGAACAAAAGCTTAAAGACGGTGATTATATTGCCGATTCATTTGAGTCCACAAATAAAACAGAGCTTATTTTCTTTTCCGATAAATGTCAGGCATATAAAACAAAAGCAAGTGCATTTGATGATTCCAAAGCAAGTCTTATGGGAGATTATATTCCTGCCAAGCTGAACTTTGATGAAAGTGAAAATCTCTTAGCAATGATTCCGACAACTGATTACAGCGGACATCTGATATTCTTCTTTGAAAACGGAAAGGCGGCAAAGGTTCCGCTAAAGGCATATGAAACAAAAACAAACCGTAAAAAGCTTGCAAATGCATATTCCTCAAAGTCACCTCTTATAAAGGTCATATATATAAATGATGACTGCAATATACTGCTGAGAAGCTCAAGCGGACATGCAATTCTATTTAATTCTGCCATGATACTTCCTAAAGCTACAAGAGATACACAGGGGATTCAGGTTATGAATTTAAAGAAAAACTCAGTACTTGAAAGTGCTGTTACAATATCTGCCGAACAGGTTTCTGATTACGAAAAATATACAGTTAAAAGTATCCCTGCCTCAGGAAAGCCTGCCAAAGAACTTGGCGACAGCAATCAGCTTACGCTTTAAGGCAATACCGCAACACAATCCTACAATTAAAATCACATACTGTACTGTATGGAGTCACCTCACCATACGCCGGTATTCTTTCGTCGTCTGCCTTACACTATGTGATTTGTTCCTGTAATCTTGTATCATGTTATTTTATTGAATTGCTATAAAGGCAATACTTCACAAATTATGTCTGATGACTTTGTGCAGTATTGCCTTAATTTATTTTTTTATTGACTTTAAAATAAGCTGATGTTATAATATATTCATCAAATTTATTGTATGGAGGGGTATAAAAATGTACAGGTTTATCAAATCATTTATGGCTGTTGCGGCATCATCTGTTATGACACTAAGCATGTCGGCGTCAATTCCTGAAAATAGTGTTGAAGCTGACAGTGCCGCAAAAGTCGCATTCTTGCCGATGAAGAAAACAGCTATTATTTTCATGACGGCTTTGAGGGCAGTTTATGTGACTGGAGTGGCAGAGGAGCTGCAACAGTTCTGACAAGCGGACGTTTTGCTTATGAAGGAAAGGAATCACTGCTTGTTCAGGACAGAACAGATGAATGGAACGGCACAATATATACACTTAGTGAAGAATTTAAAGCCGGTACTGAATATAGCTTTTCTGTTAATGTTACCTATGCTGATGGTCCTGAAGCAAGAGATTTCAAGTTCACGCTTGAATATACCAATGCTGACGGTGAAACGGCATGGAGTGAAATTGCATCAGGCACAACAATGGCAGGTCAGTGGGTACAGCTGGCAAATACAAATTATAAAATTCCTGACGGTGCAGCAGACTGCAAGATAATTGTTGAAACAACTGACGGATCACTTGATAATTTTTACATTGATGAAGCAATCGGTGCTCATGCAGGTACTGTGATCAAGGGTGCAGGACAGCCGGTTATAAGACGTTTGCTATTGGGTGATGTGGACTGTGATGGAGTTATTACAGCACTTGATATTTCAATGGTTCGTATGTGCATAAAGGGTTCAATAACTGATACTATAAGCAATAAAGCAGCTGACGTTGATAAAAGCGGTACTGTTGATTATGATGATGTAAAGCAGATTAATGATTTTGTACTTGGCAGAATTACTGAATTCACAGCTGTAGTACCACCTGTTAAGCCAATGCGTACAATTTCGGAATACACACCTGTTGTTCAGAAAAACGTCAAAGAAAGTGAACCTGATAGTTCAAAAGCTGAAAAAGCAGGTGTACAATACGGCAAAATTGTTTCAAAGTCATATTATTCAGACTTCTGTGGACGAGAAAAGAAATATAATGTTCTTCTTCCCGCAGGCTATTCAACTGATAAGAAATATCCCGTACTCTATGTAATGCATGGTTACTGGGAAAATCAGGATCGTATGATTATTGAAGGCAATGGTACAATGTATACTCGTCAGATTATCGGAAATGCAATTGCTGAGGGTGAAGCAAAGGATATGATTGTTGTATTCCCATATATCTATTCAAGTCAGACTCAGAATGACTGTACTGCAATGGACGATGCAAACAACACTGCATATGATAACTTTGACACAGTTCTTACTACAGAACTTATGCCGCTTATCGAAAGGGAGTATTCTGTTGCTACAGGCAGGGAAAATACTGCAATCACGGGATTTTCAATGGGCGGACGTGAATCATTCAATATCGGCATGAAGCATCCTGACCTATTCGGATATGTAGGGGCAATTTGTCCTGCACCTGGAGCATCAGGTGCATGGAAGTTTAAATCTGAGGAGGAGTCACCTTCACTTATTTTCATTACAGCAGGCGGTAATGACCAAGTTGTTTATTCTACTCCGAATGGCTACCATGAAAACTTTACAAAAAATAATGTTCCTCACATCTGGCATTACTATAAAAACGGATATCACGGAGATAACTCCATTCACGCACATATATATAATTTCGTTCGTGCGGTTTTTCAGGCATAAGATAAAATATTCTTTATTGCAATAAAGGTGACACTGCACAAAGTTTTTTGACGTGCTTGTTGTGGTGTTGCCTAAAACTTGACAAATTTTATATTTTATGATATTATGATAAAAACCATGAAGAGAATAAGTAGCTGTAAATGACTGATTTCAGAGATTTTCCGGTTGGTGCGAGGAAAAATATATGCTTTGCAGTGAATTACATCTTGGAGTTTGCTCCTTGAATAAGTAGGGGAGTACGGGTATGCCCGTTACAGCTTTCAGAGGTCGGATATTCCGATAAACTGAGGTGGTACCACGAGTAATTTCGTCCTCAGACAGTTATAGAGCTGTCTGAGGATTTTTTATTGGAGCTATTTATGGAAACTGTACCTGCTAAAACTATATTGCAAAAGAATAAGTCGTCCGGTTGGTTTGGAAATGACTATAATATGAACCTTTACAGAGGCTGCTGTCATGGATGCATTTATTGTGACAGCCGAAGTGATTGTTATCATATCGAGAATTTTGATACAGTATGTGCAAAAGAAAATGCACTTACTATTCTGAGAGATGAGTTGAAAAGAAAAGTACGTTCAGGTGTAATAGGTACAGGTTCAATGAGTGATCCGTATAATCCGTTTGAAGAAAAGGAACTTCTTACACGTCATGCTCTTGAGCTTATCAGTGTATATCAGTTTGGCGTTACCGTTATTACGAAAAGTGCACTTATTACTCGTGATATTGATATATACAGAGAAATTTCAGAATATTCGCCTGTTTTATGTAAAATGACAATTACAACGGCTGATGATGATTTATGCAAGCTTATTGAACCAAATGTATCAAGATCGTCTGAGCGTTTTCAGGCACTTGCAAAAATGGCTGATAACGGTATTTTTACAGGAATCACCATGATGCCGATTTTGCCGTTTATTGAGGACAGCGAACAGAACATCATATCTATAGTCAGAACAGCATATGAATGCGGAGTCAGATGTATTTACCCTGCATTCGGCATGACTTTGAGAAATAATCAGCGTGAATACTATTTAAATAAGCTGGATGAGATTTTTCCGGATAAAAATTTAAAGGCAAAATATATTTCAGTTTATGGAAATAATTATAAATGCATTTGTCCTGATGCAAAGAGATTGTGGAATATTTTTGTTTCTGAATGCCAAAGGTTTGGTATTCTTTATAAAATGCCTGATATAATTTCTGCATATCAACAGGGGTACGGAAATTTGCAGTTATCATTTTTTTAAGGCAACATCGCATAAGCTTTGTGCGGTGTTACCTTAAAAATATGAATCCGTCTGCGAAAAAATACATTTTTATGTGGAACGGTTCTGAAAAATAAAGGAGAGAATTATTATGACAATTTTTGAAGAACTCAAAAGGAGAGGACTTTTAGCACAGCTCACAAATGAAGAAGAAATTAAAAATCTTATCAATGAGGGAAAAGCAACATTTTACATTGGATTTGACCCTACAGCAGACAGTCTGCATGTAGGTCACTTTATGGCACTTTGTCTTATGAAAAGACTTCAAATGGCAGGAAATAAGCCAATTGCACTTCTTGGCGGCGGTACAGGAATGATAGGTGACCCATCAGGAAAAAGTGACATGAGAAAAATGCTTACACCTGAAACAATTCAGCACAACGTTGACTGCTTTAAAAAACAAATGAGCCGTTTTATTGATTTTTCTGACAATAAGGCTATGGTAGTAAATAACGCTGACTGGCTTCTTGACCTTAATTATGTTGATGTACTTCGTGAAGTAGGTGCATGTTTCAGTGTAAATAAGATGCTTACATTTGAGTGCTATAAACAGCGTATGGAGAGAGGACTCACTTTCCTTGAATTTAATTATATGATTATGCAAAGCTACGATTTTTATATGTTGTATCAAAAATACGGCTGTAATATGCAGTTTGGTGGAGATGACCAGTGGGCTAATATGCTTGGCGGTACTGAGCTTATCAGAAAGAAACTCGGTAAGGACGCTCATGCCATGACAATCACACTGCTTCTTAATTCAGAGGGAAAGAAAATGGGCAAGACTGAAAAGGGTGCAGTATGGCTTGATCCTGAAAAAACTTCACCTTATGAATTTTTCCAGTATTGGAGAAATGTCAGTGATGCTGATGTAATAAAGTGCCTTAAAATGCTTACATTTGTTCCGATTGAGGAAATTGAGAAAATGGAAAAGACAATGGAGGGTGCAGACTTCAACAAGGCAAAGGAACTTCTTGCATATGAACTTACAAAGTTGGTTCATGGAGAAGAAGAAGCAGATAAAGCTCGTGACGCTGCAAAGGCAATCTTTGCAAATGGCGGAGCAAGTGAAAATATGCCTACAACAGAACTTTCTGCTGATGAATTAACAGACGGCGGAATGGGAATACTTAATTTGCTTGTTAAAACAAAACTTGCACCGTCTACATCTGAAGCAAGACGTAATGTTCAGCAGGGCGGAGTTTCAGTAAATGACGAGAAGATTACAGATCCAAAGGCTGTAATAAAGATATCCGATGAAATTATCATCAAAAAGGGAAAAAAGACATTCCATAAGGTAGTCATTAAATAACATTAGTGTTTTAAGGCAACACTGCACAAAGCACATCAAAAGACTTTGTATGTCATAAACTAGCAAATTTTCCTTCATATTGCACATAGATAGTATGCTTTCAAAAATTCTATGCAATCTGACGAAAAATATATCTGCGTTTCTGCCGCACAAGCTTTATGTGGTATTGCCTTAATTGCCGGCTTTACTGAATGAGGTAAATATGTACGAAAATAAAACAAAAGAACAGCCTGTTAAAGCTATATTGGCATCAGTTGATACAGGTGAATTCAATGCAGAGTCTTCAATTGAAGAACTTGCTGAACTTGCAGAAACAGCCAATGCAGAAGTTGTAGGAGTTATCATTCAAAAAAAGGACTCCTATGACTCTGCAACGTGTATGGGTGCAGGTAGACTTGAGGAGCTTAAAGGTCAGCTTGAGGAGCTTCGTGCTGAGCTTGTGATTTTTGACCATGAATTAACAGGAGTTCAGGTTCGCAACATCGAAAATATTATTGATGTTCGTGTAATAGACAGAACAACGCTTATTCTTGACATTTTCGCTCAAAGAGCAAGAACAAAAGAGGGTAAGCTTCAGGTTGAGCTTGCACAGCAAAAGTACAGACTTCCGAGATTAACAGGCATGGGAACATCATTGTCACGTCTGGGCGGCGGAATAGGTACGAGAGGTCCTGGTGAAACAAAGCTTGAAACAGATAAACGTCATATCAGAAAAAGAATATCATATCTTGAAGCAGAATTGGAGGACCTAAAAAAACATCGTAATTTTTCTCGTTCAAGACGAAGAAAAGACGGAGTTTTATGTGCAGCAATTGTCGGATATACAAATGTCGGGAAATCCACACTTCTTAATGCATTGACAGATGCAGGTGTTCTTGCAGAAGACAAGCTTTTTGCAACACTTGATATAACATCACGTTCACTGGAACTTCCTGACGGCAGAAGTGTAATGCTTATTGACACTGTCGGACTTATCCGCAGACTTCCTCATAATCTGGTTGAAGCATTTAAGTCAACGCTTGAAGAAGCAGCGTCTGCCGATATTATATTGAATGTTCAGGATTTATCTTCACCTGAACAGGAAGAACAGGCTGAGGTAACAAGAAAATTGCTGTCAGAGCTTGGGTGTGACGGTATACCACAGATTAATGTTATGAATAAGGTTGATGCCGCACTTAATCCTGATACTGTATTTGAGGACTCACTGACAGTTGCAATAAGTGCAAAGCATCATCAGGGCTTTGAACGTCTGCTGAAATGCATAGCGGAAAATCTGCCCGAAACTGCAAAAAGAATGAAACTGCTTATCCCATATGATAAAACCTCATTAATAGGGAAAATCAGACTGGAAGGCAAGATTTTCAGTGAGGAATATATAGAAAATGGTACTCTTATTGACGCATTGGTTGATAAAAAGCTTATAAGTCAGGCTGAACAGTACAAAATAAAAGCGGACACTCCTTGAAAAAGAGTGTCCGTATTTGTTTTTATACTCCTGCCTGCCACTTCCAGTTGCGGATATCAAGTTCTTCGAGATTGAATGGGGTAAGCTGATAAACACAATAATTAAGCCAGTTTGAAAACATGAGATTTGCTGTGCATCTCCACGAGAATTTTGGCGTATTATTGGGGTTATCATCAGGGAAATAATTATATGGCAGCTGAATGTCAATGCCTTTCTGCATATCACGAAAATATTCATTTGCAATTGTATCACGGTCATATTCCGAATGACCAGTAATAAAATACTGCCTGCCGTTTTTGTTGGCAACGATATGTACTCCTGATATATCAGATGATGTTAAAATTTCAAGTTGAGATACTTTTTCAATATCTTCACGTCTTATTTCTGAATTTCTTGAATGAGGAACGAAAAACACATCATCAAAGCCTCGCAAAAGCTGACAGTTTTCAACTTCGGCCTTATGAGGAAAAATACCGAACATTTTTTTATCAAGAGGATATTTTGGTATTCCAAAGTGATAATAAAGACCTGCCTGAGCTGCCCAGCAAATATGAAGTGTAGAAAAAACGTGAGTTATGGACCATTCCATTATTCTGCATATTTCGTCCCAATAATCAACCTGTTCATAGTCAAGCAGTTCAACGGGAGCACCTGTAATAATCATACCATCATATCTTGTATTTTTTATTTCGTCAAAGGTTTTGTAAAAAGAGGATAAATGGTTTAAAGAAGTGTTTTTGGAAACGTGAGATGCAACATGAAGCAAATCAATATCAACCTGTAAAGGAGTATTACTCAAAAGTCTGAGAAGCTGGCTTTCTGTTTCTATTTTTTTAGGCATTATATTAAGAATTACGACCTTGAGAGGACGAATATCCTGATGTTCAGCTCTTTCCTTTGACATGACAAAGATATTCTCATTCATTAAAGTTTTAAATGCAGGCAATTCTGATGATATTCTTATTGGCATGTTAAATTTCTCCTTTCAGGATATTTATAAATATATACAAGAAATAAAAGGCGAATGCAGTTTTTCTGAAAATTTACAGATACTGTCATTCGCCCTGATTTTTAGCGTAATTATAATAGAAAAAATCTATTAATTATACGGGATGAACTCCGTTTTCAGCATCGCCATGCTTGCCGTCAAGGTTATACTTTGCATTTCTTCTGTTTTCAAAGAACTTAACAGCAACCTGACCAAACTGAGCATAGCTGAGAACGTCTTCTTCCTGTTCAATCCATTCAGCACATTCCTGACGGAGCTTATCAAGCTCAGGAGCAATTCTGTCAGCAGGACGGCAGTTTATCGGTTCTTCATCACCGATAATTTTCTTTCTGAATTCAGGATCGATCGGTACAGGAGTCTGACCGTATTCACCTCTTACAATACCCTTAAATTCCTTAGTAACAGTCTTGTAGCGTTCACCCATAATTACATTGAATACAGCCTGAGTACCAACAATCTGAGATGAAGGTGTAACAAGCGGAGGATAACCTGCATCCTTTCTTACTCTTGGAACTTCTTTCAGAACTTCCTCAAGCTTATCTTCCTTTCCTGCCTGTTTAAGCTGTGAAAGGAGATTTGAAAGCATACCGCCCGGAACCTGATAAATAAGAGCATTAGCATCAACGGCAAGCATCTTAGGATCAAGAAGACCGTTTTCAATATATTTCTGGCGGAGTTTCATGAAGTAACTTCTTATTTCAGTAAGAAGAACAAGATCAAGACCTGTATCATATTCTGTGCCCTGAAGTGCAGCAACCATTGACTCTGTAGGAGCATGTGATGTACCGAGAGCAAGAGGTGACATAGCAGTATCAATAACATCAACACCTGCTTCAATACCTTTAAGCAGACACATAGAAGCAAGACCTGATGTATAGTGAGTATGTAACTGAATCGGAATTTTAACTGCTGCTTTAAGAGCTTTAACAAGCTTTTCTGTTTCATAAGGAGTAAGAAGTGCAGCCATATCCTTGATACAAATTGAATCAGCACCTACTTCTTCAATTTTCTTTGCATAGTTAACATAATAATCTGTTGTGAAAACCTCACCGAGAGTATATGAAATAGCAATCTGAGTATGAGCGCCTTCCTTTTTAGCAGCTTTTACAGCAGTTTCAAGATTTCTGATGTCGTTGAGGGCATCAAAAATTCTGATAATATCAATACCGTTGGCAACAGACTTCTGAACAAAATATTCAAGGACATCATCAGCATAGTGACGATAACCGAGCATATTCTGACCTCTGAAAAGCATCTGGAGCTTTGTATTAGGCATTTCTTTTCTAAGTATACGAAGTCTTTCCCAAGGGTCTTCGTTCAAAAATCTAAGACATGCATCGAAAGTTGCGCCGCCCCAGCATTCAACAGAATGGAAGCCTGCTTTATCCATGAGTGGAAGAATCGGACGCATTTCATCCGTAGTCATTCTTGTTGCAATGAGTGACTGATGAGCGTCACGCAGAACAGTTTCCGTAATTTTAACCTTTGCCATATTAATGACCATTATTCCGCAATAAAACGAAATATTCCTTTCCTGAAAAATTTAGGCAGAACCTTAAGAGCTTGTTTTCATAGTATGCAACATTGAAATTTTTAGCAAATTCAGCTGATTGCTATGTTAAAAATCCTTGTCATACGTCAGTATGACTGCATACTTTACCTATGAGAACAAGTTCTAATATTAATTGGTACGGTGCTGCATTTACTGAACAGTTGCAAGAACATCGCCTGAATTAACAGTATCATTCTTCTTGGCGATAATACTTGTAATTTTACCATCGCATGGAGCAACAATATCGTTTTCCATTTTCATAGCTTCAAGAATCATAATAACCTGACCTCTTGTAACTGTATCGCCTACATTAGCCTTAACGTCTAAAATTGTACCCGGCATAGGAGCAGTTACGGATTCACCGGCACCTGCAGCAGGAGCAGCGGCTGTGGCAGGAGTTGGAGCCGGTGCAGCAGGAGCAGCAACCGGAGCTGCTACAGCAGGTGCACTTCCGTCAGTAATTTCTTCTACAGCAACATCATATGCTTTACCATTAACAGTAACATTAAATCTTTTCATTTTTATATACCACCATTCAAAAAGTTTTATTTTAATTATTTATTCTTAAAAAGGGATATTGTTATGCTTTTTAGGAAGCTTTGTAACTCTCTTGCTTGAAAGAATGTCAAGAGCAGAAATTATTGCCTCTCTTGTTGAAGAAGCTGAAATAATTTCGTCAACAGCACCGCTTGCAGCAGCTGATTCAGCAGAAGCAAGAGTAGCCTTATATTCTTCAGCAAGTTCGTTTCTCTTAGCATTTACATCAGCAGCCCCCTTGAGCTTGTCGTGCCAAAGGAACTCAACAGCAGAGAGTGGCGCAAGAGGAGAAACACAAGCACTTTCCCAGATATATGTAAAATCAGAGCTGATGTCCTTTCCTGCTAAAGCAATGAAAGCAGGTCCGACAGCCTTGCCTGTTATGACAGAAATCTTAGCTGTAGTAGCTTCAGCATAGCAGTTTGCAAGCTGTGTCATAGATTTAACACCTGAAATTGCATCAGCAGCGTCAAATCCTTCAGTATCAACGAAAGTAATAACAGGAACAGCAAAAGCATCGCAAGTTCTGATAAAGCGTGAGAGCTTAGAACAGTCTGCGTCAGTAAGCTTGTCTGATGTTTTATTTGTAGCAGCAATACCTACAGTAGCACCATTAACAGTAGCAAGAGCAGTATATGAAGCTTTTCCAAATTCAGCATAAAGCTCAATTATGCTTTCTGCATCGCAAACTCCGTTTATAAGGCTGTTAAAATCAGCTGAAACAGCAGTTTCGGGTTCATTATATTCAAACATAGGAAGCGGAGCAAGATTATTTACAGGCATAAGGTTAATAAGTTCCTTTGCCTTTTCAATTGCAGCTTTATCGTCATCGCATACAGCAGCAGCAATTCCGTTTGCAGCGGCATCAGAAGCAGAACCTGAATTTTCCTTTGTAAATGCAGGAGTCATAAAGAATTCAGCATCTTTAGTCATAATAATGAAATCTGATGAACAGGCAAACAGAGCAGCACTTCCCGCACATGTACCGGCAACAACAGAAATCTGAGGAACAACGCCTGAAATTACAGATGCAGCATTAATAAGTTCGCCGTAAGCTGTAAGTGATTCGGCAGTACCGTTTACAAAAGCACCGTTTGAATCGTGGATTCCGATAACAGGAGTACCTGTTTTAGCTGCCAATGAGTAGAGCTTAGCAATTTTTGCAGCATGAGCAGGACCTACCGCACCATTGTTGATTGATTTATCCTGTGAAAAAGCGTAAACCGCATTGCCGTTTACATAGCCATAAGCTGTAACAACACCTGTCAAGCAGTCATTTTCTTTTGCATAAGAGTTGATTTCGGTATATTTACCGTCATCAAATAAATAAGAAAGTCTGGTACGAGCCTGACAATCCATATTTTTTTCAATTTGCATACTATCGTTCCTTCCTACTAAGTCAATATACTATTTAATGATACTATTTTTTTGTGAATTTTGCAAGTATCTAACGAATTTCTTTACATTTTTTACACTTATCCATAAATTCATTCATATTATCCAATGTTTTATGGCTATCTTTAACAAAAGAAAGAGATTTCAGTCTGGCAAATTTAGTTTTATCCTTAACTTCAAAAACTGCACTGTCAAGACCTTTAAGACAGCCTTTAAAAAGTACAGAGCGTACAAGACCGTCACAAAGATAAAGATCTCCGCCGTCATCAAAGTCATAGATAATCACAGCATCGTCATTATAGGCATATGCAATAAATCCGATTACATTATTTTTATCCATGGCTTCTGTTATGTGGAGATTTTTGCTGCCTGCTTCCGCAATGATGTTCTCATATCCATCACTGCTGAATTTTTCCTGAATTTCAAGCATGCTTATTTCTCCTTGCCTATGGCATTTCTTATAGCTCTTAATTCTTCGGCAGTAAGCTCACGCCATGTACCCGGTTTCAGCAATCCAAGCTTTATTGGACCTATGCTTATGCGGCGTAAACGTGCAACTTCCAGTCCGACAGCCTCGCACATTTTACGGATTTGTCTGTTTCTGCCTTCTTTAATTGTAATAAGCATTACAACTCTGCCCTGTTCCTTGGTTTTAACGACAACATTAGCCGGAAGTGTTTTTTTTCCATCGATTTCAACTCCTTCAGAAAGCTTTATAAGCTGTTCGTCCGATATATCAGGACGTACTGTAACTCTGTAGGTTTTTGAAATGTGACGGCTTGGGTGCATAATGCTGTTTGCAAATTCGCCGTCATTTGTAAACAAAAGAAGCCCCTCGGAATTTCTGTCAAGACGTCCGACAGGATATACACGTTCGTCAATTCCGTCAAGAAGGTCGGTAACACATTTTCTGCCAAGCTCGTCTGACATTGTTGTAACATAACCCCTCGGCTTGTTCATCATAATATAAACAAAGTTCCGCTTTCTTGGTATAAATAGCTTTTCACCATCAATGGTAATGAGGTCTTTAAAACCCGCCTTATCGCCAAGCTTTACAGGGTGACCGTTGAGCTTGACACGTCCGGAGGAAATCAGCTCCTCCGCTTTGCGTCTTGAGCAGTAGCCTGCATCGGCAATAATTTTTTGAATTCTGGTTTTTTCCACTTTTTTCTCCTCTGAATCAGCCGAGAAATCGGCTTAAAATATATTTGCTTTAAGGCAGTATCGCACAAAGTAAATTAAAAGGCTTTATACAGTATTACCCTAAGATTTATTTTTATGAGAGCATATTTTATCTCTTATCTTTTGCCAAAGATTTTTTTGTTTTTTCGGTGCTTTTTTGTATTCACAGCTTTGAGCTGCAAAGAGAGGCATTTCCGCCACAGATCTGTTTTTATATGTAATTTCAAGAGTACCTGTTTGCTGCCCCTCGTCTATTGGTGCATACAAAAAAGGAGCTGATTTGACTTTAAATGAAAAGTCCTCCTTATTTAAATTTAAAGTGCAAATAGGAATGGTATTTTCAGATTTCATGTTTATGCTGCTGACATCTCCGCCTACAACATCTGAACTAAAACATTCAGGAAGTTCATAATCAAGCAGATGTACCTGCTTGAAGCCATAATTATACATGGCAATATGGTCCTGCCAGTCGTTTTTGTCATTCAGGGTTACGCATATAAGATTTTTTCCGTCACGCTCACAGGCTGAAACAAGACAGCGGCCTGCCTCATCAGTAAATCCTGTTTTTACGCCATAAACCCCATCATACATTGAAAGCAGCTTGTTTGTATTTTTCAGCCACCTGTCATAAGGAGGATTGCCGAAGCTTAACTTAACGGTTTCTTTGGAACAAATTTCTCTGAAAATGTCATTTTTCAGAGCTTCTCTTGCAAGCAGAGCCATATCAAATGCAGATGCACCATGACTTGTTCCGTCAAGACCTGACGGAGTGACAAAGAAACTTTTTGTCATTCCTATTTCAGCAGCTCTTTTATTCATAAGTTCAGCAAAGGCTTCAATACTGCCTGCAATTTTAACGGCGGACGCATTTGCGGCATCATTTCCTGAAGGCAAAAGCATACCGCAGCAGAGAGCATATTTTGTAACAATATCACCCTCAACAAGTCCCATTGACGAGCCTTCAACCTTTATAGCTTCGCTGTCAACAACAAATTCTTCATCAAGATTACCGCTTTCAATTAACAGCAGAGTAGTCATTATTTTTGTTGTACTTGCCATTGGCAGTTTTTTATCACAGTTGACGGAATAAATGATTTCCCCCGTATCGGCTGATATAAGTACAGCAGCAAGAGCTGAAACTGTTGGTTTATCATCGGCATTTGCAGTCAGGCCTGTATTGTTAAAGCAAATGATAAAAGTAATAAGAAAAGCAGCAATTTTCTTCATTTTTGCACCTCTTTTAAAGTCTTTAAAGCATTTCTGCATAAAAGCAGACATTGCCTTATATATCTACTTTAAAGAGTATGCTGCAAAATAATTATATATTACTCTGCACTTTTATCAGCTAATTCTATATTTTCATCATCACTTTTCTTTTTTTTCACAATATCTGAAACCTTATTGAAAACATCAGGAATTGCATTGATAGCTGAGCTTACAGGGTCACTTCCGCTGTTAACGGAAACCATTTTAGCATTTCCATTTGAAATAACGAGAAATCCCTCAGGTTTAATAGATATTCCTGCACCTGCACCACCGCCAAACAAGCTCTTGTCACTCTTTGACGGAAGGTCTGAACCTCCGGATGCAAATCCGTAAGAAACTTTTGAAATAGGTATAATTGTAGTGCCGTCATCAAGCGTGATCGGGTCACCGATGATTGAATTGATATCAACCATTTCCTTTATCTTTTCCATTGTAATTCCCATAAGCTCACTTATAGGACGGTTATTGTTAGAGCTGTTGTTCATGGAAACCTCCTTTTCGCCTATGACACAGCATTGACAGGCGAGTTTTTGTCATGTTTTTTCTTATTCTTTTTAGGCTTATGAATTTTAAAATAATATGTTATCAGGAAACCAAGTCCTGCACTAACAGCAGTTCCAAGACGAAATCTTACAGTAAATGATATATCATAAATACAGTTATCCTCAGCAAAAACGCAGTTAACATCAACACTTTTAACCTTGACTGTAAAGATTTGATTAAGAAGCTCAAGGCTGTTATAAACTGCAAAGCACGTTCTGCCATACTTTAATGCACAATTATATGCGTCCTCGTCAGAGATTTTGAAATTTATATACAGCTTGCTGAAATGAAACCCTTTGCATATTTTGGCAAGGTGTTTTTTTCCGATATTCCATAAATCAAGAAAAAAGTCAATCTTTTCTAAAATATCGGATAAATCTTTTTTGTCTTTTTCACTCTTTTCATTTTCAAAATCAGATTGATTTAAATCGTTAGACTCATTTTTTTCGTCAGCTTTTACAAATTTCTGTTCATCAATATTTGCTTTATCAAGTACAGACTGTTCGGTATTACTTCCCGAATCATTTTCAGAAATGGTCTGCTTTTTTTTCTTTTTTCTGAAGCTTTTGAATTTTTCTTTTATTTTAGAACAGTGTTTATTTTTTTCTTTTTTAGATTTTTTTATTTTTTTCTTTTTGTCAGACGCTGTTATTGGATAGAAAAAGTATTTGACGCTGTAATACAGTTTCCCGTTAATATACGAAAACTGCACCACCGCAGGAGTAATGAGCAATAATGTTATAATAGCAGCTATTATCAATAATATTATCAAAAAAATCATAGTCTATTCAGAGATTATGCTCTGCCTCCTTTAAAATTGAAATAATTTACCCTTATTGTATATCTTCGGCATTAAGGTCAAAAAAGCTTGGTGATTCACTTTTATTTGGCAGCGGAGGAAGGTCAGCGAGTGAACCAAGACTAAAGCTTCTGAGGAAAACAGGAGTAGTTTTATAAACAAGAGGTTTTCCGGGGATATCAAGACGTCCTGCTTCTTCAATAAGTCCTTTTTCAACAAGATTATTTATTACAGATGAGCTGTCTATTCCTCTGACATTTTCAACAAAACCTTTTGAAACAGGCTGATTATATGCAATTATTGTGAGAACCTCCATAGCAGCATTTGAAAGCGGAGCTGATCTTTTGGTATCAATAGCATTTTTTATATTCATGGCATATTCAGCTCTTGTACACATTTGAAAACTGCTGTCAAGGCGGATAATTCTGATACCGCTGTGATATGAATCATAACGCTCGTTGAGTGTTTTTATTAAAGAGGGGACAGTTCCTACATCAACACCGCTTGCTTGAGAAAGACGATATATTTCAACAGGTTCTCCGCAAGCAAAAAGAATTGCCTCTAAAGCCGCAATCTTATCATTAATTTCCAATTGCTATCCCTCCTGTTGCTTATGGTTACGATTTTTAAAATAAATAACAGTGTTGTCATCACTTATTGCAATTCTGCCTGAACGTGTAAGTTCAAGAACAGCAAGAAATGTTGCAACTCTTTCTGAACGGTCAGTTACTCCGCTGTACAAAGTATCCATATAGGCTTGTCCTGTGGAGTAAAGCTCCCTTAATATTCTTACCACTTTTGACATTACAGAAACAATTTTACGTTTAACAACAGAATTAATTTTAGTTTCTATACGCTCCTGCTGTTCAGGTTTAGTGTTCTTTTTTCTGGATACACCCGAATATGCAGCAGCAAGCCTTTCAGGATCATGTATCAGATTATAAACAGCATCACTTTTTATCTGCATAGGCTGACGTACAAATATATCACTGCCTATATATTTTTCAGCTAAAAATTTAGCTGCAATTTTACAAAGAGAATATTCAATAAGAGTTCCCTCAAGCTCTTTTTTCATTTGTTCTGCTTCTTCAGGCTGAGGCAGCAATGACGCAGTTTTAATATAAATGAGTCTTGCAGCCATTTCAAGAAATTCGCCGGCAAGTTCTAGGTTCTGTTCATTGCACTGTTCAATATAAAGTAAATATTGTTCAAGCAGCTTTGAAATTTCAATATCATAAATATTAAGCTTATGCTTTGATATCAGATTAAGCATAAGGTCAAGAGGACCTTCAAATATATCAAGCTTAAATGAAATGCTGCTCATCAGCCGATAACTCCGTAGCCTATAACCTCAGGAATCCATGATACGCATTTTAAGATAATGCCTGAAACTGCATTTGATACAATAATAAGCAGATTATATTTTGATGGTATATTATTGAGCAAAATAATGAAAATTAAAAATCCTATTGAAATATACTGCATATTTCTTTGAATCCACATATCAAATTTAGCTGATGTAAAGTATCTTAAAACATTAAAGCCGTCCAAAGGCGGAATCGGGAGCATATTAAAAACAGCAAGACCAATATTTATCTGAAACATAAAACCGAGAATCATAAGGAAACAGCGTACAGGAGTGTAGCCGGAGTCCGTTAAACCTTCAATTACAAAATTAAAGCACAACAAAAAGTAATATATTAATCCGATTACAAAGGCTGCAAGAAGATTGGAAACAGGACCTGCCAAAGCTGTAAGAGTCATTCCTTTTCTCGGATTCTTCATTCTCAGAGGATTAACAGGAACCGGCTTTGCCCAACCGAAACCTGTAAAAAGCAAAAGCAGTGAACCGATAGGGTCGATGTGAGCAAGTGGATTAAGGGTTATTCTTCCGCTTAATTCCGCAGTATCATCGCCGAGCTTTTTTGCAACAAAACCGTGAGCAAGCTCATGAAGCGGCAGAATGAGAAGAATCATAAGAGCTCTTGAGAAATATTCAAGAAAACGGGAAGTATCCATAATAAAAATATCCTTTCAATATATCTGTAAGCAGACGTACCGTAAAAAGCAGACAAACGTGCTTTATGCGGTTCTGCCTAAAGTATTCACAAAAATAAAGATATATAATCTGTATTTATATAGACAAATTAATTATACAATATTTCTGCTGTTTTTGCAAGGGAAATGGCTAAAAATAAAGATGCAAAAATTATTTTTCTTTTTTTTGAAAAAACACTTGCATTTTTATTTGTTTTATGTTAAAATAATCATGTTGTATTTTTTTAATGACTTTGAAGGAGGTGCAACCTAATGGCAAAATGTGAAATCTGCGGAAAGGGTGTTACTTTTGGAATTAAAGTATCTCACTCACACAGACGCTCAAACAGAACATGGAAGCCTAATGTAAAGCGTGTTAAGGCTATCGTCAAGGGTACTCCTTGTCATATTTACGCTTGCTCAAGATGCCTGCGTTCAGGTAAGGTTGAGAGAGCTTGAGAGAGCTTAATTTAAGCTTTTAAAAATTCAGGAGTGTTCGTATGAACACTCCTGCTTTTTATTTACGAAAAATTATTTCATTTTAAAGATGTTAATTTTTGATGTACAAAACAATGTTTACATTTTGGAAGATAGTATCCATTTGAATCTTCTATTACTTCATTAATAAGTTTATCGAAATTGCTTTCAATTCTATTTCTAGGAATTGGATAATCTGTTATTGGAGATTTACTTCTCGCAATAAAAAAGCTTCTACTTCTTTTAGGAAGCTTTATAGTAAAAGATGATTTGTTTAATCCACGAAATTCGTCTAATTTTAAAATTGCTATTTCGCTTTCTTTTAGGTTTTCCTTTACGCAAAGAAGATATATAAAAGTTGGTATTTTTTCAATATAACACTGTTCTAATAAATTAGTGTCATTTTGAGAAAATATAAATAACCAACTATTACTAGTTGTTTTCTTTTCAGTTGCATATTTAAAAAATATACGACAAGATTGTGATTTATTTGTTTCAATATTAAAAATTTTACGTGTTTCATCATCCTTTTGAACTAAAACCATTGATGCGTCTGGATTATACTCTATTATAGCACTTAATATTGCGCCATAGTAAAAGTGTTGTTGCTTTAGATACATTTTATACTTCCTTCCAATAAATTAATTATAAAATAAATTAATAACATTAATCTTTTATTAATAAAAGCAATAACTATGTTTATCTTTTTTGATTTCATAATATAATTATATTATATTATAGTAAAGATGTCAAGTAATTTGACAAATATTAGTGAATTATACAGAAAAATATTGCGTAATTTATGCAATATTAAAAATATAAGAATTTATAACAAAGTTCTTCAGGTTATCAAAAATTCAGTAAAACAAGGGAACGTCCTCTTTTTGCAGGACGTTCCCTTTTAAATGCAGTCTACAGGACTGTTTTTTATTTACTTTTTCCGGTGTTGCCTTTACTTTAATTTTTTTTTATATTCAGTAAGCTTATCAACACAAAGCTCAAAAGCAGCACCGTAATAATGTTCTCTGATGATTGGAAGTGTAGCGTTTATGCAGTCATGTGTAAAGTGAACAGCTGTATCAAGAGCATCCTGCAAGTTATCAGTGAGCATAAGTGAACCTGAAAGGACGCTTGAAAAAATATCGCCTGTTCCATGAACGTTTGTATCAATATGCTTGCAGAATGAAGAACAGAACTGACCTGTTGTGCTATCGTAAGCTACAGCTCCGTGATTTTCGTTATCATACATAACACCGGTAATAACTGCAATTTTACAGCCAAGTGAAGTAAGCTGAATAAGCTTTTCTTTAATGAATGCTTCGTCATATTTTTCTGTATATGGTATATCAAGAAGGTATGAAACTTCGGTCATGTTTGGGACTATTACATCGGCTTTTGAGCATAATTTACGCATTTCTGCTGCAAAATCGGTATCAAATCCTGTATAGAATTTTCCGTTGTCGCCAAGAACAGGGTCAACGATTATTTTTGTATTTTCATTTTTAAATGTATCAAAGAAGTCGGATACAATGTTAATTTGTTCCTTTGAACCTAAATATCCCGTATATATTCCGTCAAATTTCAGGTCAATGCTTTTCCAATGTTCAGCTATGTCATTTATATCATCTGTAAGGTCACGAAAAGTAAAGCCTGTAAATCCGCCTGTGTGTGTTGACAGAACGGCAGTAGGTATTACAGCTGCTTCTACTCCCATAGCTGAAATAATGGGCAGTGCAACAGTTAAAGAGCATTTTCCGAAACAGGAAATATCCTGGATAGTTACAATTCTTTTCATAATATCTTCCTTTCAAAATACTGTTTATTTACATCACCGTTTTAAATTAAATCTCGAAATACCGATGATTTAAGGCAATACCGCACAAAGCTTGTGCGGCAGAAACACAGATATATTTTTCGTCAGATTGCATAGAATTTTTGAAAGCATACTGTCGTATGGTGAGAAAATTATGTGTAATATGACGGAAAATTGCTAGTTTATGACGTGCAAAGTCTTTTGACGTGCTTTGTGCGGTGTTGCCTTAATGAAAAATTGTGATAACAGCACTTTAAAAATAATACTACATTTTTATATTAATGTCAATAGCGTTTATATTACTTCAATATCATTGATTTTTCCGCATTTTTCTATTTTTAATGCACGTTGAGCAACGATTGAATTAAGAGTTTCTCCTATTTGAGAAAAAACAGCTGCAACAGCTGCAAGTTCGGTTTCAGATTCAAATTTTGAGGCAATAACTACTGAAAAAGAGTTTATCGCTGATGAAAATGCAAATTCATCACATATATTCGGCATATCTAATTACTCCTTTAAAATAGAGTATACGGCAATACTTGTTCAGACAACACTATACAATCCTTGTGCGGTGTTGTCTTCATTGTATTACCTATAAGATATTATGATGAAATTTACAAAGCTGTCCATATAAAAACAGCATAGTCCGAAGACCATGCTGTTTTAACGAGAAAAACCTGGAAGTAAAAATTGGATTGAAAACCTGTCTTTTTATGAAAACAGGTTATAAGCTTATTGAATTAGTCGTTGAAGTTATTGTTGTTTCTGTTGTTAAAATTGTTGTTGTTATTCTTGTTCTGCTGATTCTGGTTCTGGTTTTGATTCTGGCTCTGATTGTTCTGCTGATTCTGGTTGTTATTCTGATTATTATTCTGGTTACTCATAATAATCCACCTTTCTCCGCACAACCGGTATTACCAAACATACGACTGTGCGGAAGACGCATTGTTTATAAGTAATTACCGACAGGACTTTTTGTATTTGCCCTTGCAGATATATTATGAACAGATTATTTTTTTTTATTCATCAAATTTATAAAAGAGTGAAACGTTTTACATCTCCGACCTTATTAATGAACATTGACTTCGGCCTTGCCCAAATCTTGCCGTCACCATAAAGAGCTTTATATATAACAAGCTCCTCTAAAGTTTCACTATGCTGAGCAACTGCAATAACTTCATATTCTCCGCCTTTATAATGACGATATTTTTGACCTGCCATTACTTCAGTTTCTTTATCTTCATTATGTTCATCAGCTTTTGTTTCTTCTGAAGCTGAGTTTACAATATCATCAGAAACGATAATATAGGACGAGAAAGGCTGTGCTTTAAAGTATGCATTTCCGTTTTCAACATTAACCTTGTTTCCGCTGATTACATCAACCATTTCATTAAGCTGACTGTTAAAATGAAAATCGTATTCTTTGTCATCAAGGTTAAGTGCAACATATATTATCTGACCGTTTAATTCCTTTTTGAACAGAAGCTGCTGATTTGTAATGATAATTGTCTGATAATTTCCTGTTCTTAATGCAGGATACGCACGGTAAATCCTGCCAAGCTTTACTATATGGCTGTAAAGGTCAGTATTCTCATTCTGCATAGCTGCAAGGTCAAGACAAGGTCTTAAATTATCGTCTGAATTATTTTCCTTTCTGCCTTGAATACCATATTCACTTCCGTAATAAACAGATGGAATACCCGGCATTGTGTAGAGGAGAGTATAGATGTTTTTGAGATATGCCTGATTATTTACTGTACTTGCAAGACGGTTTACATCATGGTTATCAGCAAAATTGTATAGATTAATGTCCTTGTAAATTCCGTAATCTCCTGATTGGCGGTTTATTGAATAGTTTATCTCAAAATAGTTTTTGTCATTATGCGAGGAATAGAGTCCTTTATAGCATTCATAATTTGTAACACTGTCGAGCATTTCAGGATTTGCCCAGCGTTTGTAATCACCATGGATTATTTCGCCCATTAACCAGAAATCTGACTTTTTATTTTTGCAGAAACTGCGGATTTGCTTGAAAAAGTCAAAATCAATACAATCTGCTGCATCAAAGCGTATACCGTCAATATCAAATTCCTCAATCCAGAAATTGACTGTATCTATTAAATAATTGCAAACGTCAGGGTTCCTTAAATTTAATTTTACAAGGTTATAGTGACCGTTCCAGCCTTCATACCAGAAGTTATCGCCGCATGGACTCTGACCGTCAAAATTCAGATTTTGAAACCAACCGCAGTATTGTGAGTTCCTGCCGTTTTGCTGAATGTCAGTAAATTGAGGAAATTTGCGTCCGACGTGATTAAAAACGCCGTCTAAAATAACTCTTATCCCATTTTGATGAAGAACCTTACAAATGTTTTTAAATGAATTGTTATCTCCCAAACGTCTGTCAATTTGTCTGTAATCTGTTGTATCATAGCCATGCTCAACTGATTCAAAAACAGGTCCGAAATATACAGCGTCAACATTCATTTCTTTAAAGTGGTCAATCCAGTCTAAAACCTTGTCAAGACGATACTGTACTTCACTGTTGTCATTAAATTTAGGTGCTCCGCAAAAACCAAGCGGATAGATATGATAAATAATAGCATTATCGTACCAATTCATTTAAAAACACTCCTTTTGTGTTATGAATTCAGCCAACACCGTACAAATTCCTTTGATATGTTTTATGTGGTGTTGTCTTTATTTGCTGCTGCCTTCAAGGAAATAAGTTGCTTCCATATCGGCAACGCTGACTGCAAATGCCAAAGGAAACATCTCAAAGGCTTTTCCAATAGAATTTTTATCTTCAATGCCTGAAAAACCCATGTGGTAACGAATTGCGAAAGCCTCTTCACGACTTAAACGCATAAATCCCGATATTATGTAAACTGATTTTTCGCCGTGACCATATGGAAGTGTATCATTTATTGTATAATACGGAACCTTTTCCCATACACCATCAGCATTTTTTGCATTTCTGAAATCGACTGAATAAAAATTAATTTTACACAAGTCATGGAGCAGTGAAACAACAGCAATTGTTTCGTCACTGCAATTAATATTATATTGCTGCTTTACTCTTTCTCTTTCGAGGTAATCTTTAAGACAATGATAAACATTTATGCTGTGCTCAACAAGTCCGCCCTCATAAGAACCGTGAAAACGTGTACTGCTTGGAGCAGTAAAGAAGTCGCAAGTTTCAGAACAAAGATAATTTAAAAGCTTATCTGCACCGGGTCTGGAAATATTTTGCTGATAAATTTGTATAAATTCGTCTTTAGCCGACATTTTAAGCCTCCTGCGATTATCGAAAACTTTTATGGTGAATTTCTATAGGCAACACCGCATAAAGATTGCATGTCAGAAACGCAGATATATTTTTCGTCAGATTGCATAGAATTTTTGAAAGCATACTGTCGTATGGTGAGAAAATTATTTGTAATATGACGGAAAATTTGCAAGTTTATGACGTGCAAAGTCTTTTGACGTGCTTTGTGCGGTGTTGCCACAATACTATTTTATCACAATTTGCTGATTTTTTCAATATGCTGAATTTAAAAATTTATGGCAACGCCACACAAACTCCGTGCAATATTGAATTAATCTTATAATTTAAGTGCATAAACAATAAATTAATTGAAAATATTAAGAGAATAGTCTTGACATTTTTTTGTGATGTGTGATATTATTTAATTAAAATTTAAGCAAGTGCGGCACAGCTTCGGTTACAAATGCCACAGATTGGAGGAATTATGGAAAAAATTAAGATGATTGGTGAGCCTCTCCCGAATATGCCATGGCAGGATAAACCAAAGGATATTGATGCTCCTGTTTGGAGATATAGCGAAAATCCGATAATAAAAAGAAATCCTGTAAAAAATGTTTCAAGAATTTTTAATAGTGCAGTTATGCCATATGAAGACGGCTTTGTTGGTGTTTTCAGAGGAGAACAGACCAATGGTATTCCGCATATATATTTTGGTAAAAGCAGTGACGGAATCAATTGGAACATTGAAAGCGAAAAAATACAGTTTAAAGATAAAGACGGAAACTTGTTTATGCCCCGATATGCTTACGACCCCCGTCTTGTAAAGATTGATGAGGCATATTATATTATGTGGTGTCAGGATTTTTATGGAGCAGCAATCGGCATTGCTAAAACAAATGATTTCAAATCGTTTACGAGGTTAGAAAATCCGTTTTTGCCGTTTAACAGAAATGCAATACTATTTCCAAGAAAAGTAAACGGTAATTTCATGATGCTTTCAAGACCGAGTGACAGCGAACATACACCATTCGGCGATATTTTCATCAGTGAAAGCAGAGATGGTGAATATTGGGGACGTCACAGGCATGTCATGAGCGTAACAGATAATTGGTGGGAAAAGAAAAAAATAGGTGCTGGAGCTGCACCTATTGAAACTGATAAAGGCTGGCTGTTGTTCTATCATGGTGTTGTAGATACATGTAATGGATATGTTTACAGTATTGGTGCGGCAATTCTTGATAAGGATAATCCTTCAATCGTACTGCACAGATGTTCTAAGTATATTCTTACACCTGAAAAATGGTATGAAGAAACAGGATTTGTTCCGAATGTATGCTTTCCATGTGCTGCACTTTATGATTCTGCAACAGGTAGGATTGCAGTTTACTATGGATGTGCAGATACTTATGTCGGTATAGCATTCACAACTATTGAAGAAATCTATTCCTTTATACTTGAAAATGATCAGACAGGTGAATCTGAAAGGGAAATAGGTATAAGATAATAAGAAAGCCTGAAAGGAAAGTTATTTCCTTTCAGGCTGTTTTTGCTATTAAGGCAACATCACACAATCTATATGTGGTGTTGCCTTAACGATTAAGAAGATAAACACCAAGGTTTATATATCCTGCAAACATTGTCCAAATTAAATACGGAAGCTGAATTAATGCTGATGTTTTAGATATTTTGTTAAAGCTCAAAATCATCTGAATTATCCAGAATAATAGCAGAATCAGCCAAATGAAAGCAAAAAGATATTTTTTGAATGCAAAAAATATGACTGTCCAGAAGAAATTAACTGCTAATTGTACAGCATAATTCAGGTATGCACTGTTTTTCAAAGATTTTTCGGTATCCGATACTGAAATGATGTAGGTTGAAATACCCATTAATACAAATAATATTGTCCATATAACAGGAAAAGCCCATTCAGGCGGAGTAAGCGGAGGTTTATCAAGTGACTTAAAAACGTTCATATTTTTTTGAGTGACAAATCCTGATATTCCGCCGACAGCAAGCGGTATAACAAGAGCTGTAATCAAGTTTTTCCATTTGATTTTCATAAAATCACCTCGTGATATTATATGAAAAAATAATGGAAATATGATAGAAAATTCTCAAACTTATGATGTGCTTTGTGCGTTATTGCCTTAAATCTATGTTGTATTCATATAAAAAAACCGGTTATGAAAGTGGCAGCTGCTGCCGCAAGAGCTACAATGATTAGCGGAAGATTAAAATATGCAAGAATTAAAGCTGTCAAAGTTCCTGAAACTGCGGTAATAAAATTACCTGTGCTGTAAAAAATTGCAGGCAGAGTCATGGCACTTAATACAGCGTAAGGAATATAGTAAAGCAGACTTTTAATAAACCTTGATTTTATTTTCTTTCTGAATAATGTGAACGGAATTACTCTTATTAGATATGTTGTAAGAGCCATAGCCGCAATGTAAAGTGCAATGGTCATTTATTTTCCTCCTCATCTACAGGAAAAATGAATGCAGAAAGTGCAGATGAGAAAAGTGCACATATAATAACTGAAAATCCTGCGGAAACTGAAGTGAAAATGTATTTGAAAATAATACTGAGTCCTGCAGAAACAAGCACTGTAAATAATACGCTTTTTTGTTTTCGGGTGGACGGCACTATAATTGCAAGGAACATGCCGTAAAGTACAATTCCCATTGCATTTATAACGGACGGAGGTAAAAATTCTCCTGCTGATGCACCTATGGCTGTACCGGAAGTCCAGCCCAGAAATGAAATAAGAATAAGTCCGTACATATATGACGGGGTAAGCAGAAACGGCTGTGATGATGCAACTGCAAATATTTCGTCTGTTATTCCAAAAGATGCAATTAAGCGTTTTATTGTGGTAAAAGAGCTGTCAAGCTTCTGAGAGAGCGACAGTGACATTAAAGCATATCTGGAGTTGATTACCAGTTGGGTTAAAATCATTTCAAAAAGAGTACCTCCTGCCGCAATGACAGCAACACCTGCTGCCTGACCTGCTGATGTCAGATTTGATGCCGAAATAGCCGTTGCAGAAAAAACTGATAATCCTGATGTTGCTGCAAGAATTCCAAAACCAAATGAAACTGATAAGTAACCTAATGCTATAGGAATACCATGATATATTCCTTTTAAAAAATCTGATTTCAAAACAGTATATCCTTTCAAATTTTTTCTTTAATGCAATACCGCACAAAGCTGTGCAGCGCTGCATTAAGTGTATCTGCTATACAATTTTTGTTGTCCAGTCTTCAAGGTTCCATATTTCGTCAGCAATGCCAGAGTAAAATTCAGGCTCATGGCTTACTAAAAGTACAGTTCCTTTAAATGCTCCCACTGCACGCTTTAATTCATCTTTTGCGTCAGAATCAAGATGATTGGTAGGCTCGTCCAATACAAGTACATTTATATTTTTCAGCATAATTTTGCATAATCTGACCTTTGCGTTTTCTCCGCCTGAAAGAACCCTCATCTGAGATGTGATATGCTCAGTTGTTAATCCGCATCTTGCAAGAGCTGCACGAACTTCTGCGTTTGTCATTGCAGGATATTCGTCCCAGATTGTCTGGAGAGCAGTTTTATCAGTTGCCTCTTCCTCTTGTTCAAAATATCCGATTTCAAGAAACTGGTCGTGTTCGATTTCACCTGAAACAGGCGGAATAATTTTAAGCAGAGTTTTAAGCAAAGTTGATTTTCCCAAGCCATTAACGCCCTTAATTGCAATTTTTTTACCCCATTCTATTGTGAATGAAACAGGTTTTGTAAGAGGCTCGTCATATCCTAAGACAACATTTTTACATTCAATTACTGACCTGCCAGGAGTTCTTGCTGTATTAAAGGAGAAAGATGGCTTTGCTTTTTCGCCTGCCAGAGTTATTTTCTCCATTTTATCAAGCTTTTTCTGACGTGATTTTGCCATATTTGTTGTAGCAACTCTTGCTTTGTTACGGGCAATAAAGTCCTGTAAACCGGCAATTTCTTTCTGCTGCTTTTCATAAGCCTGTTCAATCTGACGCTTTTTCAGTTCATACATTCTTTTGAAGTCATCATAGTTGCCGGTATATCTTGTCAGTACAGCATTTTCAACATGATAGATTACATTTACAACGTCATTAAGGAATGGAATATCATGCGAAACAAGAATAAATGCATTTTCATAATTCTGAAGAAAGTTTTTGAGCCAGGCAATATGATTTTCGTCAAGAAAGTTTGTAGGTTCATCAAGTATTAAAATCATCGGATTTTCAAGAAGAACCTTAGCAAGCAGAACTTTGGCTCTCTGACCGCCTGATAACTCTGAAACATCTCTGTCAAGACCGATTTCACCAAGTCCGAGACCATTTGCATATTCTGAAATTTTCGCATCAATTGTATAGTATCCGCTGTAGTCGAGAATACTTTGAATTTCGCCAACTTCTTCCAAAGCCTCGTTCATTTCGTCTTCTGAACAGTCAGACATTTTATCATATAAAGCAAGCATTTCCTTTTCAAGTTCAGAAAGGTGTGCAAATGCTTCCTGAAGAACATCTTTTATGGTTTTGCCCTTTGACAAGGTACTGTACTGGTCAAGATAGCCTGTTGTGATGTGCCTGCACCATTCAACTTTGCCTTCATCAGGTATAAGCTTACCCATGATTATATTAAGAAAAGTGGATTTTCCTTCACCATTAGCACCTACAAGTCCTACATGCTCACCCTTTAATAATCGAAAGGAAGCATTATTTAAAATTTGTCTTGCACCAAATCCATGCGTTACATTTTCAACATTTAAAATACTCATAATTATCTCCATAAACATAAAATTACATTTTATTATATCAGAAAAAAATCATTAAGGCAACATGATTTTTTATTTAAGCAATACCGCACAAAGAATGTCAAAAAATCTGCATATCATAACCCTGCAAATTTTCCGTCATTTTACACATAATTCTCTTACCATATGACAGTATGATTGCAAAAAATCTATGCAATCCGACGAAAAATATATCTGCGTTTTTGTCGTACAATATTTATGCGGTGTCGCCTTTGTTTTAATTTTTTTGAAAAAAATCAAAAAAACTATTTTCTTTTGCAGAAAAATATGTTATACTAGTAGAAATGTAAAAACACAGGGAGATGTTTGGAATGGAAAAACAACGAAAAAAGGTTCTTATTATTGGTTCGGGTCCGATTATTATAGGTCAGGCCTGCGAATTCGACTATTCAGGTACACAGGCTTGTAAAGCACTTCGTAAGCTTGGCTATGAGATTGTTCTTGTTAACTCAAACCCTGCTACGATTATGACTGATCCCGGAATTGCGGATATTACATATATTGAACCTCTTAATGCAAATCGTCTTGAAGAAATAATTGCTAAGGAACGTCCTGACTGTCTTTTGCCTAACCTTGGCGGTCAATCAGGTCTTAATCTTTGTTCTGAGCTTGATAAGCTCGGTATCCTCAAAAAGTATAATGTAGAGGTTATCGGCGTTCAGGTTGATGCAATCGAAAGAGGAGAGGACAGAATAGAATTTAAAAAGACTATGGACAGTCTTGGCATACAGATGGCAAGAAGCGAGGTAGCATACACAGTTGATGAGGCTCTTGCTATTGCAGATAAGCTTGGTTATCCTGTTGTTCTTCGTCCTGCATATACAATGGGCGGAACAGGCGGAGGACTTGTTTATAATACAGAGGAACTTAAAAGCGTTTGTGCAAGAGGTTTGCAGGCTTCACTTGTCGGACAGGTTCTTGTTGAGGAGTCAATTCTTGGCTGGGAAGAACTTGAACTTGAAGTTGTTCGTGATCGCAAGGGCAATATGATTACAGTCTGCTTTATTGAGAATATTGACCCTCTTGGTGTTCACACAGGGGACAGTTTCTGTTCAGCTCCTATGCTTACAATTTCTGAGGACGTTCAGAAAGAGCTTCAGCGTCAGGCATATAAAATTGTTGATGCTATTCAGGTTATCGGCGGTACTAATGTTCAGTTTGCAAGAAATACTGAGGACGGCAGAATTATTGTAATTGAAATAAATCCGAGAACATCACGTTCTTCAGCACTTGCTTCAAAGGCAACAGGTTTTCCTATTGCTCTCGTTTCTGCAATGCTTGCAACAGGTCTTACACTTGAGGACATTCCATGCGGAAAATACGGTACACTTGATAAGTATTATCCTGACGGTGATTACATTGTAATCAAGTTTGCCCGCTGGGCATTTGAGAAGTTTAAGAAAGCGGAAGATAAGCTTGGTACTCAGATGCGTGCTGTAGGCGAAGTAATGAGTATAGGCAAGACATATAAGGAAGCTTTCCAGAAAGCAATCAGAAGTCTTGAACGAGGAAGATACGGACTTGGTTTTGCTAAGGACTTTAACAGCAAAACAAAAGAAGAACTTATAAATATGCTCCACGTTCCTACATCAGAACGTCAGTTTATAATGTATGAGGCACTCCGTAAAGGTGCAACTGTTGATGAACTTTTCGAGCTTACTAAGATTAAGAAGTATTTTATTGAGCAAATGAAAGAACTTGTTGACGAAGAAAATGCTCTTATTGCAAATAAGGGTTCAGTTCCTGAAAAGAGCGTTCTTATGCAGGCTAAAAAGGACGGATTTTCTGATAAGTACCTTTCACAGATACTTGGTGTATCTGAAAGTGATGTTCGTGAAAAGAGAATTGAGTATGGTATTACAGAAGCATGGGAAGGCGTTCATGTAAGCGGTACTAAAGACGCTGCATATTACTATTCTTCGTACAACATTGAAGACAAGAGCGTTGCATCTGTAGGAAAGCCTAAAATTATGATTCTTGGTTCAGGACCTAATAGAATAGGACAGGGTATTGAATTTGACTATTGCTGTGTTCATGCGGCAAATGCACTTCGTGAGCTTGGTTTTGAAACAATTATGGTTAACTGTAACCCTGAAACTGTTTCAACAGACTATGATACATCTGATAAACTTTATTTTGAACCGCTTACACTTGAGGATGTTCTTTCAATTCATGAAAAGGAAAAGCCTCTTGGCGTAATTGCACAGTTCGGTGGTCAGACTCCTCTTAACCTTGCTGCTGATTTAAAGAAGGCAGGCGTAAATATACTCGGTACAACTCCTGAAACAATTGATTTTGCTGAGGACAGAGATTTGTTCAGAGGAATGATGGAAAAGCTTGAAATCCCAATGCCTGAATCAGGAATGGCGGTTACCGTTGATGATGCACTTAAAATTGCAGATAAAATCGGTTATCCTGTAATGGTACGTCCTTCATACGTTCTTGGCGGACGTGGAATGGAGGTTGTACATGATGCAGAAAGCCTTAAAATTTATATGAATGCAGCTGTAGGTGTAACTCCTGACAGACCAATTCTTATTGACAGATTCCTTCATAATGCAATGGAATGTGAAGCAGATGCAATAAGTGACGGTGAAAATGTATTTGTACCTGCTGTAATGGAGCATATTGAGCTTGCAGGTATTCACTCAGGTGACTCAGCTTGTATACTTCCTTCACTCAATATCTCTGATGAAAATGTTGCTGTTATCAAGGAATATACAAAGAAAATAGCCAAAGAAATGAATGTACGCGGACTTATGAATATGCAGTATGCTATTGAGGACGGCAAGGTATATGTACTTGAAGCTAATCCTCGTGCGTCAAGAACAGTACCGCTTGTTTCAAAGGTATGCAATATTCAAATGGTTAAGATCGCAACACAGATTATAACAGCTCCGCTTACAGGAAAGCCGTCTCCTGTTCCGGAATTAAAGGAAAAGAAATTCAGTCATTACGGAGTTAAGGAAGCTGTATTCCCATTCAATATGTTCCCTGAGGTTGACCCGCTTTTAGGACCTGAAATGCGTTCAACAGGTGAAGTTCTCGGAATATCTGAAAACTTTGGCGAGGCATATTATAAGGCTCAGGAAGCAACTCAAACTAAAATTGCACTTTCAGGAACTGTTCTTATAAGTGTTAATGATACAGATAAGCCTGAAATTGTTGACATTGCAAGAGGTTTTGCTGACTGCGGATTTAAGATTGTTGCAACGGGAGGAACATATGCACTCCTTACTGAAAACGGCATAAAGGCTGAAAAGCTGTTTAAGCTTCAGCAGGGCAGACCTAATATTCTTGACGCAATTACGAATGGTGAAGTTGACATTGTTATTAATACACCTGATGATAAACAGGGAGCGGAAGATGACAGCTACATCAGAAAGAATGCTATTCGCAAGCGTGTATTTTATGTAACGACAATTGCCGGTGCAAAGGCAACTCTTGAAGGAATAAAGTCTGTAAAGAACGGCAGAGGAAATACTGTAAAATCATTGCAGGAATTCCATAGCGAAATAAAGTAATATAATATTGATTTTATGCGGAGGTATCTTATCTGATATCTCCGCTTTTTATTTTCATGAGAATAATCTGTTACAAATAATATCATAAATATTTGTATAATTTTCCATTTGATTTTTATTCTTAATAGTGTATAATAGGAGATATAAAACCACTTTGAAGAAAGGTGATAATTAAAATGAAAAGAATACTTGATTGGAATGATTATTTAAGGACAGCTGCTGAAACTGTTTCTGAGGGCATTGTAATGCTTAAAAATGAAAATCATGCATTGCCGTTGAACAAAAAAGATGAAATAGCAGTATTTGGAAGAATACAGCTGCATTATTATAAAAGCGGTACAGGCTCAGGCGGAATGGTAAATGTTTCAAAGGTTACAGGTATAGTTGACGGACTTATTGAAAGCGGAATTAAAATTAATGAAAAGCTGTTATCTGTTTACAAAGAATGGGATAAGGAAAATCCATTTGATCTTGGAAGTGGTTGGGGCTGTGAACCTTGGTCACAAAAGGAAATGCCTCTTACTGATGATTTGGTAAAGGAAATTTCATCAAAGGTTCAGACCGCAATTGTTATAATAGGAAGAACCGCAGGCGAAGAACAGGACAATACTCTCAGTGAGGGTTCATATTATTTAAGTTCACTTGAAAAGGATATGCTTGATAAAGTCAGCAAAAATTTTTCAAAGGTTATTGTTTTGCTGAACGTGGGCGGAATAATGGATATGGAATACATAGAAAGCTGTAATCCGGATTCCATACTATATGTTTGGCAGGGTGGAATGACGGGCGGAACCGGTACAGCATCTGTACTTACAGGAGAGGTGAGTCCGTCAGGAAAATTGCCTGATACAATCGCATATTCAGTATCAGATTATCCGTCAGATTCATGCTTTGGTGATAAGGTACGTAATTTTTATAAAGAGGACATTTATGTCGGGTATTGTTATTTTGAAACCTTTGCAAAAGAAAAGGTACGCTATCCGTTTGGTTTCGGACTTTCATATACTGACTTTGAAATTAAAACCATTAAAACCTATAAAAACGGCAATATAATATCATTTGATATTATGGTAAGAAATACAGGAAGCTGCAGTGGTAAAGAAGTAGTACAGATATATTGTGAAGCACCTCAAGGCAAACTTGGAAAGCCTATAAGATGCTTGTGCGGATATGAAAAGACATCTGAATTATCTTCAGGAAGTACAGAAAACATTATTCTTGAAGTGAACATTAAATCACTTGCTTCTTATGATGATTCAGGTATTACAGGAAATAAATCCTGCTATGTACTTGAGGCAGGAGAATATATTTTTTATGTTGGAACAGATGTAAGAAATGCACAGGCTGTTTACAAATATAAAATTGATGAAACAATTGTAACTGAAAAAGCTGAACAGGCTTTTGCTCCGGTTATTCCTTTTGAAAGAATGAAACCTGTATATTCTGACGGTAAATATAATACAGAATATGAGAATGTTCCGATTCAGGAGATTGATGAAAATAAACGCAGACTTGATAATCTGCCTGAAGAAATAAGATATACAGGTGACGTTGGAATAAAACTTTCTGACGTGCTGGATAAAAAGAACAGCATGGATGAATTTATTGCACAATTTTCAGATTACGACCTGTCATGTATAATAAGGGGCGAGGGAATGAGCAGTCCAAAAGTAACGGCAGGTACAGCCTCAGCATTTGGAGGAGTTTCAAAAGCTCTTGAAAATTTTGGCATACCATGCTGCTGCTGTTCAGACGGACCGTCAGGAATGCGTCTTGACTGCGGAACAAAGGCATTCAGCCTGCCGAACGGAACATTGATTGCTTCAACGTTTAATAAGTCACTTATAACAAAACTTTATGAATTAATGGGACTTGAAATGACTGTAAACAATGTTGAATGTTTACTTGGACCGGGCATGAATATACATCGTCATCCATTAAATGGAAGAAACTTTGAATATTTTTCAGAAGATCCGTTTTTGACAGGAACAATAGCTGCGGCAGAGCTTAAAGGACTTCATTCATCAGGAGTAACAGGAACCATAAAGCATTTCTGCGGAAACAATCAGGAAACAGGACGTCATGTAATAGATTCTGTAATTTCAGAAAGAGCCTTGAGAGAAATTTATCTGAAAGGATTTGAAATTGCAGTAAAAGAGGGTAATGCCGACTCAATAATGACGACTTATGGTGCAGTGAACGGAATATGGACAGCAGGCAGTTATGATTTGAATACTGTGATTTTGCGAAATGAGTGGGGCTTTGACGGATTTGTAATGACAGACTGGTGGGCAGATATAAATGAACGTGGAAAAATGCAGAATAAAACAAATTTTGCTGCTATGGCTAAAGCACAAAATGATGTGTATATGGTTTGTGCAGACGGTTCGGATAATGATGATAATACTTTGGAAGAACTTGAAAAGGGTAATCTTAAAAGAGCAGAACTGCAAAGGAATGCGGCAAACATCTGTAATTTTATTATGCATACGAATGCTATGAAACGTTACATTGGGAAATTCCAAAATGTTGAAGTGATAAATCGTCCGGACAATGAAAATGCAAACGATGAACCTGTGGTGTTTTATGACATAGATGAATGTCTTGAACTTTCTCTTGAAGATGTTTCAACAGAAAAGGGAACTAACTATTGCTTCGCATTGGTAATTAAAAATCCGGGAGTTTATGATGCAACAATAACAGCAAGCTCTGAACAGGGTGAACTTGCTCAAATACCAGTTACATTGTTTGCAATGGGAACTGCAAACGGAGTATATACATGGCATGGAACAAATGGCAAGCCTGTTTCAATTACCAGAGATTTGCCGATGTTCTCAAGATATGTATCAGTAAGGCTGTATTTTGCTCAAAGCGGACTTAAACTTCACAGTATAGAATTTAAACTGAATAAAAATAAGAAGCTGGAGAATATTTAAGCTATGGAACAAATAACATTGAAAAAAAGCGGATTTCAAATTCCTGATATTGCAGTTGGCTGTATGCGTATAAATGAAATGAGTGAAAAGGCTTTGACAGAACATATTATATACTGCGTAAGCAATGGGCTGAATTTTTTCGATCACGCTGATATTTATGGCAGCGGAGAATGTGAAGAAATATTCGGAAATGCTTTTTTGCAGACAGGAATTAAAAGAGAAGATATCATTATACAGTCTAAATGCGGCATTGTTCCCGGAAAAATGTATGACCTGTCAAAAAAACATATTACTGACTCGGTTGATAATATTTTAAAGCGTCTTAAAACAGACTATCTGGATATTTTGCTCCTTCATCGTCCGGACGCACTGATTGAACCGGAAGAAACAGCGGAGGCGTTTGATGAACTCGAAAGGTCAGGAAAAGTACGTCACTTTGGTGTATCTAATCATAAGCCGATGCAGATAGAGCTGTTAAAGAAATATGTAAAACAGGAAATAGAAATAAATCAGCTTCAATTCAGCTTGCCTGTATCAAATATGGTTGCAAATGGTCTTGAAGTTAATATGAATACAGATGGGGCTTGTGATCGTGACGGAAGTGTTCTGGATTATTGCAGGTTAAATGATATTACGATACAAGCATGGTCACCGTTTCAATACGGATTTTTTGAAGGAGTTTTTATCGGAAATAATGAAAAATTTTTTGAACTGAATAATTTGCTTACCGAATTATCAGAGAAATACGGAGTTACTGAAACGGGAATTGCAGCTGCATGGCTATTAAGACATCCTGCAAATATTCAGATTATTACAGGAAGTAAGAATGCTGAAAGAATAGATGAAATAATAAAAGGTTCTAAAGTAAAGCTTTCAAGAGAGGATTGGTATCGCCTTTATATCAGTGCAGGACATATTCTGCCCTAAGTTAATATTTTTGTGGTTGAAATATTATGATTTATTGTTGAAAATAAACAATTTATTTTAAGAAAATATTAACACGTTTTTTCAATTCCTATTGACTTTTATTTTGTTTAATGCTATAATATGTATAATTAAATGTAAAAGATGTGCATGTTACAAATAAAAGCAAAAATAATAATAAAAATGTTATGGAAGTACTTGTAACTGAAGCCATTTTTGACATCACTGCAAGTACTTTTTTTCTTTTACTTTATAATTTTTTAATTTTTGACAAGAAAAGTTGTTTATGCAATTTATCTGTTAAGAATTATTATAAAGGGGGATTTTTATGTTTTGTAGTCAGTGCCGCCTGGAACTTCAGCAAACTGCGGTTGAATGCCCGAAATGCGGAACATTGGCACCAAGAAATATAGCCGGCTTCGATTATACATTAGAGGTTAAGAAAGCACTTAAATCACTTGTTGATTCTTATGGAAGCGATATACTCAGTGACAGCAAAAAGTTTATTTCATTTCTTAATGATTTCCTTCCTGAATATGAAAAGGAAAGAAGACTTATAAAAAATGTAGTAAACAACGAAGTAATTTTAAATATGATCAAAGAGGAAAACCATAATATTGCCATAATGAAAGCTAAGGAATTTATGATGACTGAACTTTTCCTTTCAGAAAATGCATGTGAATTTATTATGGAATGCTTTACATATGTTCTCGGCTGGGAATATGCATATAGGGGTAAACAGGATGATGTTCAGCCTGCGGCTGTCAATGAAACTGCAAAAACACCAGTTCAGACAGCTCCCGCAGTAAAAAAGCCAAGCGGACCTAAGGTTTTTAAATCTTTTGACGCTTTGAAATATAAGCTTAAGGGCACTGTAAAAATTGCAGAAGGGTATACGGCTATTGAGGAATTCTGTTTTGACGGATTCGGCTTTATTAAAGCCGTAAAGCTTCCTGAAACCATGGTTTCTATCGGTGAGTATGCATTTTCTGAATGTAAAAGACTTCGTACCGTGGAACTTCCTTCAAGCTTGAGAACCATTGGCAAGTCAGCATTCAGTTCATGCAACAAGCTGAATATGATAAAAATTCCGGCAGGTGTTATTGCAATTGAAGAAGGCACTTTTTCATTCTGTCATAACCTTGAAATAGTCGATTTACCTCAGACTGTAAGCAGTATAGGCGACGAGGCTTTTTCAGGATGTGAAAAGCTGAGAAAGCTTTTTATACCGGAAAGTGTTAAATTTATAGGAGAAAATGTTTTTTCATTATGTCCGAATCTTGTAATAAGATGTTATGAACATTCTTATGTGCATAAATACTGTCAGAGCATGGGCCTTGAAATTGAATTGCTCAGAAAAGATTTGATTCCAAATGTAAGCATATAGGCTTCAAAACTGAGAATAGTGCCGAAATATTTTGATTAAGGAAACTTGTTGCTGGATGTGATTATGCAGTAAAATAAGTTATGGCACATAATTGGTCTGACAAGTAATCTGAAAGAGAGAAGGCGATTAGAGTATGATTGAATTGATGGTTGGTCAGAGCATCGAAATGGAGTATGGAGGTAAAGCAAAAATCCTCAAAGTACTTGGAAGCGGCGGTCAGGGTATAGTTTACCTTGCAGACTTTAACGGTAAGCGTTATGCTCTCAAATGGTATGATGTTGATAAAATTTCAAATCCGCAGGCATTCAGAAAAAATATCGAAAGAAATATTCATGACGGTCCGCCAAGCGATAAATTTCTTTGGCCGAAATATTTGACCAAAGCTAATGATAATGGTACTTTTGGCTACCTTATGGATTTGCGGCCTGAGGGTTATGATTCTTTTGTAGATATTCTGAATATGTATAAGCTTCATGTTGACCCTGTGACAGGAATGGCAAGAAAATGTACTGTGCAGTTTAAAAGCTTGTTTTCGCTTATTACAGCAGTTATTAATATTGTAAATGCATTCAGACAGCTTCACAGAGCAGGAAAAAGTTATCAGGACCTTAATGACGGCGGTTTCTTTATAAATGTTGAAACAGGTGACGTTCTTGTTTGCGACTGTGATAACATTGCTCCTGACGGATATAATTTCGGCATCGGCGGCAAACCGGGATATATGGCTCCGGAAATAGTGAGAGGAATCGCAAAGCCTAATGTTCAGACTGATAAATATTCCTTGGCTGTTGTACTTTTCAAGCTGCTTTTCAGAGGAGATCCAATGGAAGGCGAAAAGGTTGTAAAAGATATTTGCCTTACGGAAGCATCAGAGCTTAAACATTACGGTAAAGAAGCTGTTTTTGTTTTTCATCCTGGTGATAGTTCAAACAGACCTGTTCGTGGAATACATGACAACGTAATAAAGTTTTGGAATATTTATCCTGAATACATAAGATTGGCGTTCACATACACATTTACTGTTGGTATAGGTGAACCAAACAAAAGAATTATTGAAAATGAATGGCAAAAGCTTTTTATAAGATTAAGGTCTGAAATTATTTCATGTCCTTGCGGAAGAACTACATTTGCATCTTCCTTTGAAAAGCTTGAAAACGGCAATTACAGATGTCAAAAATGCAATACTGAATTTCCAACATTAAAATTCAGCAATGCAAATTTCCTTGTTCCTCTTTATCAGGGACGCAAATTTTATTCATGTGAAACAAACAATGCATCCGATGATTTCCAGACTGTTACAGGTGAGGTTGTTGAAAACAGACTGAAAAAAGGAATGCTTGGTATTAAAAATCTATCCGGTAATGTATGGCGTGTAAAAATGCCCGATGGAAATTTCTATAATATAGAAAGCGAAAGAGGTTTTCCTATATGGGATGACTTGGAAATTGACTTCGGCGGCATAACTGCAAAAATTAATTAACATAATTTGTTTACAGAAAAGGAGTTTTGTATGAAAGAGATGCTTGAAAAAGGATTAGACTTTGATGACGATCCGTTAAATGCAACAGGTGTTTCAAGAAAGAGTCTTGTTATATTCTTTCTCATTGATACATCAGGAAGCATGAAGGGAACAAAAATGGGCGAGCTTAATACCGCAATGGAGGAGCTTTTGCCTGAAATTCGCCGTATAGGTGAGGCAGATACAGATGTAAAGGTTGCTGTGCTTACATTCTCAACAAATTTAGCTTGGATGTACTCTGAGCCTATTTCTATTGAGGATTTTGAATGGAACAGACTTTCTGCAAATGGTATTACAAATATGGGAGCTGCTTTTGAGGAATTGGCTTTAAGACTTTCCAGAAACAGCTTTTTGAATTCACCTTCACTTTCGTTTGCACCGGTAATATTCCTTATGACAGATGGTTATCCTTCAGATAATTATAAAGAGGGTTTGAAAAAACTTGCTGCAAACAGCTGGTATAAGCATGGACTCAAGGTTGCACTCGGCATAGGCAAAGAGGCTAATGATGATATGCTTGCTGAGTTTACAACCTCACCTGATACAGTTGTTCACGCATACTCAGGCGGTCAGCTTGCACAGCTTATTAAGAAAATTGCTGTTACATCATCTCAGATCGGCAGCAAGAGTATGACATTGTCAGACGATACTTCAGGTGAACTGAACTTTACTGACGTTGCAGACAGTAAGCAAAAACAGCTCGGCAAGCAAATTCAGGACATTGTTAAGTCAGAAGACTATCCGGATGATATTCCTTTTGATTCAGGCTGGTAAAAATTACAGTGGAATTAAGGCAATACAGCATAAAGTCTTTTGATGTACTTTGTGTGAAGTGTTGCCTTAACGCAGTATTGCATAATTCTTGTGCAGTGCTGCATTAAAGGGAAGGGAGGTGCTTAATATATGTTCAATGGATTTAATCAGACTGTTATCGGAGAAAGTCATAATGCCGCAAACAAGGTTTGTCAGGACTGGTCGGATCATTATGTAAATGATAATTATTGTGTAGCCGTTGTTGCTGACGGACATGGAAGTAAAAAACATTTCAGAAGCGATGTAGGTTCAAGGCTAGCAGTTAGCGTTGTACTGAATACGATTAAGGACTTTTATGCTGATGTTGATGAATTTGAAACCAGCTTTATGGAAAATCCGGATAAGGTCATATTGAAAATCCAAAAACATATTATTTCGTACTGGAATAAAGAAATTGCACTTTATCACGAAAATAATCCGATAACAGATGAAGAAATGAGTAATTTCAAAGAAGAAGAATTTGCTTCAATAAAAACCGAATCAATTTATGGTACAACATTAATTGCGGCTGTAATGGGAAGAAAATTCAGCTTTGCCATACAGTTGGGTGATGGTAGTTTAGTAGTGGTTAATAAACGTGCAGTTGCTGAAATGCCGATTGTTGATGACGAAAGCTGTCCGGCAAACCTTACGGCGTCCATGTGTAATTCAAATGCTATAGAAATGTTTAATCAATTTTATACATTCGAGAAAACAATGGCTATGTTTGTTTCAACAGACGGGTTATATACGTCTTTTGGCAGTAAAGAGGACTTTCAGGATTATCATACAATTATTACAGGTTTGCTGGATGATGCTGATAGCTTTAAAAATACCATTCTGAATAATCTTACTAAAAGAAGTAAGCATGGAACTCAGGATGATATTTCTCTCTCAGGTGTTTTTGATGCAGATATGGTCGTAAAAAAACAGCAGAAAATTATGGAGCGTATACAAAAAAACAGAGAGAACGCTGAAATGCGTAAAGCTGAACGCAAGGCTAAACTCAAGAAACAAAAGGCTAAAATGGCATTACTCAGGGAAAAGCAGGAAATGGAAGATATCAGTTCACTAACTTCTGGAATAAATGGCTCAAACAATAGTATATAAAAGGAGAATATTTTTAAATGCAAGGAAAAAAGAATAATGGAAAACAGATATTTATATTGATTATCTGTGTAATTGCCTTTGTAATTACATTTATTATACAAGGTAAAAACGGAAGAGATGGAAATACTTCATTAAATGGTGTTATTGCTCAGATTCAGGTTATTATCTCAACAGTTATGGTTGTTACTTCAATGAAAAAGGGTTTTATAACAGGTATAATATCAAATGCATGCTTATCAGGCTTTGTACTTTTTCAGGTAATAAAGAAATTTATTGACTCAAATCAGGCAAAGATAGATTCTGATGAAGCTAAAAGTCTTGCTGATGCAGCGATGTCAAGCGGTTCTATGGAACAATACAGCGGACTTATTGGCAAAGCAAACGGGTTAATGGAGAAATCCGAGAGTTTACATGATGCAGCTTGGGCTCAGATTCCGGGTATAGTTGTTCCTTTATGTACTATTATAACAATTGCAATTATCTATGTGTTTGCAAGCAGAACAAGAAAAATGCACGAAGAACTTACAGAAAGTTACGAACAGCTTATTGAAACAAACCGTGTTATTCAGGAAAAGGATGAAAAGCTTACATATCTTGCATACTACGATGTTCTTACAAGTATGCCGAACAGACAATTGTTCATTGATAAGCTGGAAGCAAATATTACAAACAGCAATCCTTGTACTATTATCTATTCCGATATTGATGACTTCAAGAAGATCAACGATATTTACGGACATAATGTAGGAGATGCAATTCTCTGTGCTTATGCAGAAAGACTTAAAACATTCTGCACTGATCCGAATTTTGTTGCCAGAATAGGCGGAGATGAATTTGGTATTATTTTAAACGGAAGTTTACCTGAAGCTTCTATAATTAATTATATAGAGAAAATCAGAAATCTTATTTCTGAACCGGTAAATGTTAACGGAGCATTGTTCCGTACAACAATGAGTTATGGTATTGCATCTTATCCTCAGGATGGAAGAAATTCAGTAGAAATCTTCAGATGTACAGATATTGCTGTATTCAATGCAAAAGCAAATGGTAAGGACAGACCTTGTTTCTTTAGTCAGAATTCGCAATATATCCGTAAGTAGCAGGAAAGTGCAACATTAAAACAAGTAGCTTCCCTGCTCTCTGTAGGGGAGCTTATTATTTTTAAATAAAAGAATGAAAGGGCGTTGAGTTATAATGAATTTGCAGGAATTGTATAATACTGCTGTCAGTATAATGAAAAGATATAAAGCAAGTGCAAATAAAGCTGAATTATATAAAGACAAATTCGTATGTGTTATTTTTACGGAAAAAGAACGTGTATACAGTGGAATGAGTGAAACTAAAACTGAAGATGACACTATAACAAATACTTGTGCTGAGTATAACGCTATTTCAGCTATGATGGCAGCAAATGAAACAAGAATCAAGTGTATCATTACTGTTGGCTTTAACGATGATAAAATTACTCTTCCATGTGATAAATGTAAGGAATATATGCTTGAAATAGACGAAGGCAATATTAACAGCAGTGTTGCTATTTCAAAGAGTGAATCTGTAAAGCTTGAATCTATACTGCCCTCTGCACTTAAGAAAAACGGTAATGATGAAGCTGCTGAAAATCAGTCAAATAATACTTCAGGTGATTCTGATGATTTTATGAATGGAAAAACAACCGTTGATTTTGTTACAGATTTTAAAGAGGATGAGGAAAATCCTTTTTATGAACCTCCGGTTCAGGAAAAAACAGAAAGCAGTGAGACTACAGAAGAAAAGCCGTTATGTGAAATGTACACTAATAAGCCGGCACAGGTAAAGGTTTTATTTAGTACACCAAATCATTCAGTACAGAATAATATGGGGACTCCAAATCAGATGCAGAATGCCATATCTCTGCAGCCGTCACCTCAGGGATATAATAATCAAATGAATGATTATAACTCCATGTATGGAAATAGTCCAATGTACGCAAATCCACAGGGAAATGCGGGTAATAATATGTACGGAAACAATCCGATGTATGCAAATCCACAGGGAAATGTGGATAATAATATGTACGGAAACAATCCGATGTATGCAAATCTGCAGGGAAATGTGGATAATAATATGTACGGAAACAATCCGATGTACGCAAATCCACAGGGAAATGTGAACAGCAATTCCATGTATGGAAATAATCCTATGTATGCTTATCAGCAGGAAAATGTAAATAATAATTCTATGTATGCAGACCAAGCAAATCAACAAAATATGCAGAATTATAATCCTTATGCTCAGACTTCAAATCAGCCTAATAATAGTATTTATCAGCCGCAGAATTCAGAGTATTCTGTACAGCAGCCTGCAAACAATCAGTATTATTCGCAAAATCCATATTATAATGCACAGCCTGTTGGTAACCAGATGCCTTCACCTTCACAATATTTTCAAGCACCTTATGGTCAGGCAGGAAACAGCTATTTTGCACAGCCGTCAGGTCAGACAGGTATGATTGGAAGCAGTAACCAGCAGCAGTCTGTATATTCAACAGGTTCAACAGACCAAATGCAGATGAATACCGGCAGCGGTTCTTTGTTTAAGCAGCGTTTAAATGACATCTTAAATACACATACACCTTCTTTGCCTGCAACAAATCAGGAACCGACATCTATGGCAAATTTAAATGAGCCATCAAAAAGTGATTTATTAAAGTCTGCCAGAGAAAAGAAAAAATTAGCTAAAATAGACGCTAAATTTGCTAAAAAGGTGAAAAGAAAAGGATATAAATAAGATTATTTCAAAAGCGGAAATGCATTAATTTGTGTTTCCGCTAATTATTTATCTGTAAATGTTAACCAAATGAAAAAATCTCTATTATTTTAGTAGACAAAAAGAAATTTTTATAATATAATAAGAGCAAAGTACATATAAAGGGTGATGTTAATGAATACAATTTCTGAAAATACAATATTTAGAAAAAAACTTCTTAAGCTTGTTATTCCAATTTCTATGCAGCAGCTTATGATGGCTCTTGTTGGTGTAACAGATGCGGTAATGCTTGGATTTCTCAGTCAGGATTCATTGTCAGCAGTATCTCTTGCGGGACAAGTTCAATTTGTTTATTCATTATTTTTATTTTCAATAACAGGCGGCGTTTCAATTTTTGCATCACAATATTGGGGACGAGGAAATAAACAGGCAGTTGAAAAAATTTTAGCTATAGGATTAAAAATATCTGTTATAATTTCTCTGCTGTTTACATTCGGAGCCGTTTTTGCACCTGTTGGTCTTATGAAGATATTTACGTCAGAAACTGTACTTGTAGATATGGGAGCAGAATACCTGAGAACATATGCATTGTCATTTCTTATGCTTGGTATTTCACAAATATATTTGTGCGTTATGAAAAATTGTGGACAGGCATATAAAAGTTCAATAATAAGCTCAGTATCTGTTGTTATTAATATTGTAATGAACTGGCTTTTAATATTCGGAGTTGGAATATTTCCAAAAATGGGAATATCAGGTGCAGCTTTAGCTACTGTAATATCAAAGGTTGCTGAGCTTTTGTGGACTTTAATTATAATGCTAAAAAAAGACAATGTAAAAATACGATTATCATATATCATTAGTACTGATCGTGTTTTAAAAGATGATTACTTTAAATATACACTTCCAATTGTCGGAAATGAATTGGTTTGGGGACTAGGCTTTACGATGTATTCTGTAATTATGGGACATCTGGGAAGTGACGCAGCAGCAGCTAACTCTATTGCAAATATTATCAAGAATTTGTCAGTATGCGTTTGCATGGGAATTGGAAGTGCCAGTGGAGTAATAATAGGTTCAGAGCTTGGCAGAGGCAATCTTGAAAAGGCGAAGAAATATGGTTCAAAGCTCTGTAAAATTTCAATTATCGGCGGAGCTATTTCGGGTGCTGTTATTTTATGTATAATTCCATTTATTCATTTGTTTTCAAGTTTAACATCTACTGCACAGGATTATCTAAAAGTAATGCTTATTGTTTCATCATATTATGTAATAGGCAAGTCAATTAATACAACGACCATTGCAGGAATTTTTCCGGCAGGTGGAGATTCAAAGTTTGGCTTAAAATGTGACGCTTTTACAATGTGGGCAGTCGTAGTTCCTATAGGCTTGATTGCTGCATTTGTACTTAAACTTTCAGTGCCGCTTGTATATATAATGATTAATATTGATGAGATAGTAAAATTACCTGCGGTATATCATCATTATAAAAAATATCATTGGCTGAAAAATCTGACTAAATAAAACAAAACCCGAGAGATAATCTCGGGTTTTAAAATTGATATTTTAAACAGGTAATTTGTTGATTATATTTAAAATATACTTTTGTATTGCAACAGCATCCTGAGTATTAATTCCGTTTCCTGAGGCATGAACATCTGCATTAATTATGCCCTGAGATGAAATATTATAGGTTTGATTATTTAGCAGATAACACTTGATAAGTACTGCATCTGAAACATCAACGTTTCCGTCACAGTTAGCATCACCATAAGTAATTTTCAAGCCTGTATCAGCAGGTGTTGTTGGGGTATCAGCAAGAGTTAAAATCCAGCTTTGACATGAATATCCGTTTAATTCCCATTGCTGAACATTTGCACCGTCAGTTGTTGAACCATTTATAACTTCAATACATGAAGCATTATTTGAGATTTTAGTTTGTATTAAATATGAACCGTCACTGTTTTTAACAAGTTTAAATTGCTGATTATCATTTCCGGAGTAATTATATATCTGTATATTTGTACCATTATCTGTTTTTTTGGCTGTAACATCAAGAGCAAATGAACTGTTGTCACCAATTTGAGGAATAAGAGAATAATATCCGTCACCCTTTGAGATCAGTTTCCAGGTTGTTGAATCTGATAAGGATTGCTGTACATTTGATACATTTGAGGGGACATTATTTTCAACATTGAGATATAATCCACTGTTAAGATTTTTTATTACATAAATTCCACCGTCAATAATTTCAGTGGGATTAGTGTCAGACTGCTGCTGAGTTGTGGTAACTGTTGGCTTCTGTGTGACAGCAGTTGTAACAGGTTCAACAGGCTTTGAAGATCCATTTACTTTAACCGAAGGTCTGTCAGGCATTTTTTCGTCTGAACCTAAATAAAAACTGGTATGTGCAGGCTGATTATAACAATTTTGTTCTCCTGCTACTTGAGTGCGGTACTGAACATCATGCATCAGGGTTGTAATACGGCTTCCTGTTAAGTAAGGCGTGCAGAAAATTCTTAATTTAGAGCTGTCACTTGTAGGGAAAATGACTTCTTCTCTCCAGTCACCAAATATATCAGCCGATAAACATGGATTTGCTTTAGTGCCATTGATTGAAACACAGCCTTCAGCACTAAAAAGTGTTTCGATTTTTGTTGTACTGGTCATTTTACTGATAGTTGTACCGTCAAGAAGTTCTCTTTCAAAATCTCCGTCCCAATAAATAAGGAAATTTTGTGCAGGTCTTTTTGTACCTATTGAATTTCCATATCCGTTATAAACGTCATTTGAAGCGGCACCCCAGAATTCTGAACCTTTATTTCCTGCATATACATTTCCTGCACAGCAGCGTCCTGTATCCTTTGAGCCGTCATAATGAAAAATAATACTTCCGTCTTTAGCGTCAATCAATGATACACCATATGGAGCAGCTTCATGACATGTCCAAAGCTCAAGACCAATTCTGTCTGGCAGAAGATCTGCAAGATGCATAGCGTCGCCATGGCCAAGTTTTGTACACCATAAGAGCTTTCCGTCATCATCAATACATGTAGCACCTAATACAAGCTCCTGTTTGCCGTCTCCGTCAACGTCACCGGCCATACAGTTATGGTTTCCATTGCCTTTTGCTGCTGATGATGCTGAATTATTTGAATCAAAAGTCCAGCGTTTAACTAATTTCTTGTTTACTACATCATAAGCAACAGCAGTCATTCTTGTATAGTAGCCTCTTACAGAAACTGCACTCGGATGTACTCCGTCAAGATAAGCAACAGCTCCCAAAAAACGATCTACTCTGTTTCCGTATTTGTCACCCCAATCTGCAACCTTGCCTCTTGGAAATTCGTAATCTACTGTATCAAGAGCTTTACCGGTAGCACCGTCAAAAAGGGTATAATATTCAGGGCCGTCCAGTATGTATCCGCTTGAATTTCGATAATTTTTGCTTGCATCACCAATAATATTTCCAACGCCGTCTTTTGTGCCGTCTGCGGTTTTACATGTCATTTCTGCTTTGCCGTCACAATCAAAATCAGCAACGAGAAATTGTGTATAGTGAGCTCCGGCACGAATATTTTGACCTAAATCTATTCTCCAGAGTTGTTTACCGGTGAGCGTATAGCAGTCGATATAAACATTTCCTGTTTCACCGCTTTGAGAGTTATCTTTTGCATTGGACGGATCCCATTTTACGAAAATTTCATATGTACCGTCACCGTTAACATCACCCACAGAGCAATCGCCGGCGGTATATGTACAATTTGACGCAGCAGGTATATTTAATGGTATATCAAAATAGTTTGTATTTGAAGTAAGACTGCATTTTTCAGAAGAAATAAGTTCAGAGCCATTTAAGGTATCAATTCTGTATATTGAGCTTGCTGAACCTGTACTGTCAAAATAGCAGGTTGACTCATTTGAATTGCTTGTATAGATGAGTTTGTCATCTCTATAAAGGTTAAATGTGGCATTATCGGGGTCATTTGCAAGAAATCTCCAGCTTATAAGCATGCCTGAACCGGTATTTATTGCACTAATGCCTCTGTTTAAGTTTTCAACTATACAGCTGTCATAGGCAGCTTTTGAATTAATTTCTGAAAAATAATTTTGCTGTATAAGTGCTGAATTTGCAGTAATGAGCAAAGAAGCTGTTATGGCAGCTAACCGATTAAATATTTTCATAATATTTCCCTTCTTTTTTAGTTGTGTCAAAAATGTGCTGTCTGTACATCCTAACAGTTGCCCTAAAAAATTTTATGGATATACGTTAGTGGTTCTTTTATATTATGTTGGATAAATAAAATACGAAATTTCATTGCATCCCTCCTATCATTATAAATTAACTTAATAATAGATTTTTTATTATAATTTAATTATATCACTAAAAAATAAATAAATCAACATTTTATAATGATTATGAGAATAATCTGCTAATTAAACAAAAAAATATACATATTATGTACATTTTGAACAAATAATATTATTTAAAAAAGTTTTATTAAAATACAACATATAAGAATTATTGTTTAGCAGTGGTGCAGTGGCGTTTTTTAAATAAGACAGTATGTTCTTTGTTTTACTTTGCATAACTATTAATGTGAAGTTTTTGCAGTATATCGTTATTTATATTTTTTAACGACTTTTTTTACAGTTTAGTGACAGTTCAATTGACGTATTATTGTTTTTATGGTAAAATAAGTACATTGGATGAATGTCCAAAATAAATAATATTACTTTTTCTACCCATTAACAGCTCTTACCTATAAGGTGAGGGCTGTTGGTGGTTTATGGCGAAAATTTGACTTTGAATAGCGAGGTCCACTGTAAGTAGGTTGATATTTATTCATTGAACTGATATAATTGCAGCATGGAACAAATTATTCAGGACAATGCCGCACTAAAAATGTATGATATCGACCAAATGTGTTCCGGAAAGGAAGAGTAAAAATGATATACATAACATGTACACAAATAAAAACTTTAAGGGAAAATATGAATCTTACTCAAAAGGAACTTGCTGATATATTGGATGTAAGTGATAAAACTATATCAAAATGGGAAACAAGCAGAGGTTATCCCGATATAAGCATACTTCCCGAACTTGCAAAGGCATTGGGAGTTTCCGTTTCAGAACTGCTTACAAACAATATAGTAAGAAATAATAACCGTCATGGAAATATGCTGAAAACGGAATTTTATGTATGTCCTGTTTGCGGTAATGTAATTCATAGTATAGGAGAAGGTTTATTTCATTGTTGTGGAATATCATTGCCTAAGCTGGAAGCAGAAGCGGATTGTGGAGATATAAAAGTTCAGAATATTGACGGTGAATTATTTGTATCATTAGTACATGAAATGAATAAGCAGCATTATATTTCATTTATTGCTTATGCAACTGCTGATACATTGAATATCAAAAAGTGTTATCCTGAACAAAATGCTGAATGTTATTTTGCGAAAAGCGGAAGTGGTATTATTTATGTGTATTGCAACAGGCATGGTTTAATTAAAGTAAATATTTAGGGTAACACCACACAATTTTTATGCGGTGTTGCCTTAGAACATGGTTTTGCAAAATAAAACAAAAAGAGTTTACCAAACTTGGCAAACTCTTTTTTACTTATGGTTGGGCTAGATGGATTCGAACCATCGGAATGACGGAGTCAAAGTCCGTTGCCTTACCCCTTGGCTATAGCCCAATTTAATGACTATAAAATTATAACATATAAAACAATAAAAATCAAGTGAAAAATGATATTTTATAATTTTTTAATTATATGTATCTGCCTTTGTTGCAGTTGACTTTGGCTAAACTTTATGGTATACTTATAAAAAATAAAGCTGTATAAAGTGCAGCGGAACGGAGAACTTATGAAAAGGAATAACTATATTTCATGGGATGAATATTTTATGGGAATTGCTCTTTTTTCTGCACAAAGAAGTAAGGATAATTCAACGCAGGTTGGGGCATGTATAGTTAATGACGAGAAAAAAATAATTTCAGTAGGCTATAATGGAATGCCAATTGGCTGCTGTGATGATGATATGCCTTGGGAAAGGGAAGGGGAGTGCAGTTTAGACACAAAATATCCGTTTGTATGTCATGCTGAATTAAATGCAATTTTAAATAGCAACTGCAATAGTTTAAGAGGAGCAACGCTTTACGTTACACTATATCCATGCAATGAATGTGCAAAGTCTGTTATACAGTGCGGGATTAAAAGAGTTGTTTACATGGGAAATAAGTATGCTGATACAGAAAGCGTAAAAGCGTCTGCAATGATGTTTGATAAGTGCGGAGTTTCTGTTGAGCAGTATATCCCAACCGGAAACAATATTACCCTTTCTCTTTAATCACTGATTCTATTAATTTAATTAATGAACTGCGGAAGTTTTCATCATCTTCTGTGGTTCTTTTTTTAGGACCTTTAAGATGATTTCTGCTTTTACTTTGGCGAAGTTTTCTGCTGATATGACGCATTGACAGAAGTCCGTCAATGTTATCAGATGTAAACCATTTTCCGCTTTGATGTATTACATGACACTTTTTGCCCAAAGCCATTGAAGCTACTCCATAATCTTGTGTTATAACTATATCGCCGCTTTTGCAAGAATTAATAAGCTTGAAATCAGCCGCATCTGAACCTTGACCTGTTATTGTGATTTTACTGTAATTGCTTTTAATAACATGACATGTATCACAAAAAATTTCACATTCAATTTTGAAATCCTTAGCAATATTTTCAGTTATTTTTATAACAGGACATGCATCTCCGTCAATTAATATTTTCATTTCAGCTTCTCCATTAATGGTATAAGTTCACTGATTTCTGAAATACTGTATTTTGCTTGTGGGACATTTCCAAACCCATACTTTGCATGAATAAAAGGAACATTTGCTTCTGTCGCAGAATTATAGTCACCTAATGTATCACCAACGTAGTAATATTCTTGATAATTATTTCTATTAATTACAGCCTTGATATTTTCGCTTTTTTCCTTTAATGTGTTTCCATAGCATTCTGTATCAGCAAAAAGATGATTTAATTTATAGTATTCCAAAAATGCCTCAATATATCCGCATTGACAATTGCTTACTATTGAAAGTGCATAATTATTTGCGAGTATAGAAAGAGTTTCTTTTAACGAAGGATAAAGTTTAGCACCATTTTTTCTGAGATATTCATTTTCATATTTCATACATTCATTATAAATTAAGTCAGCATTTAATTGAGGATAATCCTTGAATATAAGGCATTTTATTTCTTTCATGGTTTTGCCCATCAAACTCTGCATAAATTTTATGTCGATTTGGATTTTTCCATCTGTATATTTGTTAAGAATATGATTCCAAGCAAAAATGACTTCTTCTGATGAATCCCATAAAGTGCCGTCAAGGTCAAAAATAATTGCGTTTTTCATATTTCCTCCGAGTTTGTAAAATTTCAGGGTGCTTATATAAAAGCACCCTGAATTTATTTAACAGATTACTTGTTTATAGTTCTCTTTACATAAGTTGTATGGAGAATTTCATGAGCCTTATGGCTTCCGGGTTCGCCGAAGAATTCTTCATAAACAGCCTTGATAGCCGGATTTTCATGTGACTTTCTGATTGGCATAGCAGCGTCCTGAGCATAAAGAGCCTTTGCTCTTTCAGCTCTGAGGTCAGTAAAATTTCTTACTGTAGCAGGCTGCTGTGGCTGACCGCCGCCGTTTACACAGCCTCCGGGACAACCCATGATTTCAATGAAGTGATAATCAGCTTCACCATTCTGAACCTTAGTAAGAAGCTCTCTTGCATTGCTGAGACCGCTTGCAACAGCAACCTTAACATCAAGATCACCAACCTTGTAAGTTGCTTCCTTGATACCTTCTGTACCTCTTACTTCAGGGAAATCAACAACATCTGCACCTGTAAGTGTATGAACAGCAGTTCTGAGAGCAGCTTCCATAACGCCGCCTGTTGCACCAAAGATAACAGCAGCACCTGTTGAAATACCAAGAGGTTCATCAAACTTGCCGTCCTGAAGAGCAGTAAAGTTGATGCCTGCACGTTTAATCATTCTGCCGAGTTCTCTTGTTGTAAGAGCAAAGTCAACGTCAGGAACACCTGCAGCATTCTGGTCATCTCTGCCGATTTCAAACTTCTTAGCAGTACATGGCATGATAGAAACCATAACGATATTCTTAGGATCAATACCCATCTTTTCTGCATAGTAAGTCTTAGCAGTAGCACCGAACATCTGTTGAGGTGACTTGCATGAAGAAAGGTTTTCAGTCATATCAGGGAAGTAATGCTCACAGTACTTGATCCAGCCCGGTGAACATGAAGTGATAAGAGGAAGCTTTCCGCCGTTCTTAACTCTTCCGATAAATTCGTTTGCTTCTTCCATAATAGTAAGGTCAGCAGCAAAGTCAGTATCAAATACCTTATCGAAACCGAGATGTCTGAGAGCTGAAACCATTTTGCCCTCAACGTTTGTTCCGATCGGCATATCAAAGCATTCACCGAGAGCAGCACGAACAGCAGGAGCAGTCTGAACGATAACGTGCTTGTCAGGATCAGCAATGGCAGCCATAACGTCCTTAGTGTAATCCTTTTCAGCAATAGCACCTGTTGGACAAACAGCAATACACTGACCGCATGATACACAGCTTGTTTCGCCGAGTCCCATGTCGAATGCAGAACCAATAAATGTCTTAAATCCACGCTCGTTAGCACCAATAACACCAATGCCCTGAGTCTTTTCGCAGACAGCTACACAGCGGCGGCAAAGGATACATTTGTTATTATCACGATACATATGAGCAGCTGAATCATCAATTTCATATGTATTTGAGTTACCGTCATAAATGTCCTCCATTTCAACGCCAAGGTCCTTAGCGAGAGTCTGGAGTTCGCAGTTACCGCTTCTTACACATGATAAGCACTTTCTGTTATGTGTAGAAAGGATAAGCTCAAGAGTTTTCTTTCTTGATTCGATAACCTTTGGTGAGCTTGTAAGGATTTCCATGTTGTTTGAACAAGGATATACACAAGCAGCAACAAGACGGAAGCCTCTGCCTTCGTTTACTTCAGTAACACATATACGGCATGCACCAATCTCGTTTATTTCTTTCATATAGCAAAGTGTAGGAATCTCAATACCGGCGATGTGAGCAGCTTCAAGTACAGTACTGCCAGCAGGTACGGATACTTCAACACCATTTACTTTAACTGTTAAATTTTCCATCTAAAATTCCTCCGCTTATTTCTTGATAATTGCATTGAACTTACATGAAGCAATACAAGCGCCACATTTTACGCACTTTTCAGAATCGATTTGCATTGCAGCAAGCTTCTTGCCAGGAGCAACGTAATCAGTTCTTGTAATTGCTGATGCAGGACACTGCTTAGCACACATACCACAGCCGATACACTTGTCACGCTCAATTTCAAAGCGGAGAAGATGCTTACATACTCCTGCAGGACATTTCTTGTCAACAACGTGAGCAATATATTCATCTCTGAAGTAACGGAGAGTAGAAAGAACAGGGTTTGGAGCTGTCTGTCCAAGACCGCAAAGTGAGTTAGCCTTAATATGGTAGCAAAGCTGTTCAAGCTTGTCGATATCTTCAAGAGTACCATTACCTCTGGTGATTTTGTCAAGAATCTCATACATTCTCTTAGTACCAACACGGCAAGGAGTACATTTACCGCATGATTCATCAACAGTAAATTCAAGGAAGAACTTAGCAATATCAACCATACAGTTATCCTCGTCCATAACGATAAGTCCGCCTGAACCCATCATTGAACCGATACCGATAAGGTTATCGTAGTCAATCGGAATATCAAAATGTTCAGCAGGAATACAGCCGCCTGAAGGACCGCCTGTCTGAGCAGCCTTGAATTTCTTTCCGTTAGGAATACCGCCGCCGATTTCCTCGATAACAGTACGGAGTGTAGTACCCATAGGAACTTCAACAAGACCTGTATTGTTAATTTTACCGCCGAGAGCAAATACCTTAGTACCCTTAGACTTTTCAGTACCCATTGAAGCGAACCAATCAGCACCCTTAAGGATAATCTGAGGAATATTTGCGTATGTTTCAACGTTATTGAGGATAGTAGGCTTCTGGAAAAGACCTTTTTCAGCCGGGAACGGAGGACGTGGACGAGGTTCGCCTCTGTTGCCTTCGATAGAAGTCATAAGAGCTGTTTCCTCACCACAAACGAATGCACCAGCACCGAGTCTGAGGTCGATATCGAATGAGAAGTCAGTACCAAAGATATTCTTGCCGAGCATACCGGCTTCACGAGCCTGCTTAATAGCAATTTCAAGACGTTCAACAGCAATAGGATATTCAGCACGAACATAAATATAACCCTGTTTAGCACCGATAGCATAGCCTGCGATAGACATAGCTTCGAGAACAACGTGAGGGTCGCCTTCAAGAACAGAACGATCCATAAATGCACCCGGGTCGCCTTCGTCAGCGTTACAGCAAACGTACTTCATGTCAGCATTTGGAACGATATTCTTAGCGAGCTTCCACTTCATTCCTGTTGGGAATCCGCCGCCGCCTCTGCCGCGGAGACCGCTGTCGAGGATAGTCTGGATAACTTCGTCCTGAGTCATTGAAGTAAGAACCTTGCCGAGAGCCTCATAACCGCCTCTGCCAATGTATTCGTTTATACATTCAGGGTTGATAACACCGCAGTTTCTGAGAGCAACTCTGTGCTGTTTCTTATAGAAAGCTGTTTCATCGAGAGCCTTGATGCCTTCATCAGTTACAGTTTCTTTATAAAGGAATTCTTTAACAGGGTTTCCGCCGAGGAGATGTTCTTCAACGATACGAGGGATTTCTTCAATTTTAACCATTGAGTAGAAAGTGCCCTCAGGATAAACGATCATGATCGGACCTAAAGCACAAAGTCCGAAACATCCTGTTTTAACAACCTGAACCTTATCGGTAAGTCCCTGCTTAGCAAGTTCTGAAGTGAGCGTATCAATAATCTGAGCTGAACCTGATGAAGTACAGCCTGTACCGCCGCAAACGAGTACATGTCTTTCATATTTTGAAGAAGCATTGCCATGAGTTCTGAGGGCAACTTCGCTCTCCATTTTTTCTCTGACTGCTTTAAGTTCTTCAAGAGTCTTCATATTTTTTCCTCCTATTTGATAGTAATTAATTGAAACTAGTCTGCATATTTAGCGAGAACAGAGTCTACGTCATCAGCAGTAAGACGTCCGTAAACATCCTCGTTTACTGTCAATACAGGAGCAAGTCCGCATGCACCGATACAGCGACATGCCTCAAGAGAGAACTTACCGTCCGGAGTACATTCTCCGCCTGCAATACCAAGCTTTTCCTGGAGCTTATTGTAAATATCTCCTGAACCTTTAACATAGCAGGCTGTACCAAGACAGACTGAGATTTTATATTTTCCCTTTGGATTAAGAGAGAACTGAGCATAGAATGTAACTACGCCGTAAATCTTTTCAAGAGGGATACCTGTTTCATTTGAAATAATAGTCTGAACCTCAATTGGAAGATAACCGTAGATTTCCTGTGCCTTCTGGAGAATTGGCATTAAAGCGCCTTTTTCACCTTTTTTTTCCGCAATGACCTTAAGAAGCTGTGCCTCCTGTTCAGGAGTACCGCTGAAAGGTACCTTAGCTTTTGCTGAACCCATTGAATGAACCTCCTTGATTTTTAGTATGGATATACTACATAAATATGTATAAACCTGTCCATATAGAAGCTTAGGCAGGATAATCCCGTTCGGACAGATTTTTATAATGTAAGAAATTGAATAGCATGACAATTTCTCGGACATCCATATACTTTTACAATTATATCATAATGATGATTAAAATTCCATTCCTAAAAATGCACTAATACAAATCGACAAATTTAGTGCTTTTGTACAATGAAAGCTCTGAAAGGTCAATAAATGAGTAATGTTCATGGAATAATCTGTTAATTATGACAATAAAAAACAGTATTTTAAATATTTTTATCTGCATGGTATATCAAAAACTACATATTGTTATTTCTACTTTGCATAACATTAATAGTAATTAATGTTAATAATATTACAAAAAATTAATTTTATAAATATTCAATTATTGATTGACAAAGTTCAGTATATAATGTATATTGAAATTACAAAAATATATTAATGACTGATTAAGGAGCATTTTTATGTATAGTTCACTGCCGAAAGACCCAATGATTTTACTCAGCTTTGTTAATACAGAGTTAAGAGATAACTTTTCAAGCTTTCAGGAATTCTGCAAGGCACACAGTATTTCAGAAAGTGAAATTAATGATAAATTAAATGATATCGGTTACTTTTATAATGAAAAAACGAACAGCTTTAAATAATCAGCATAATGTTTACATATATCTTGTGCGATACAGTTTTTAATGGGAGGAAAAAATGAAAAGAAGTTTAATGGAAAAATGTGCAGCAGTTATGCTCACAGCAGCAATAACACTTGCTTCACTGCAATCAACAGCTGTTTTGGCTGAAAAAAGTGAAGCTCCGGATGATGAACTCTATACTTTAACTTATAATCTGGATGGACTGGACATTGTCATTGACGATGAACCGATAAGTTCAGAAGAAGCATTTCCGCCTTTAACGGCTAAGGGCGGAAAAACAGTTATACTAAGTTCCTATGCACTTGAAAAAGAGGGATATGATTTTACGGGCTGGACATATGACAATGTTGTGATGTTTGAACCCGGTGATGTATTTGTTATGCCTGATGAAAACGTTGTTTTACAGCCTGTTTTGGCTGATGACGAGGATATGGGAGTCTATAAGGTCAACTATAATACTGAGGGTTATCCTTCAGTAGATAAAATTGTTGCAACAAAGAAAAATGCTAATTACCCTGTAAGAATATCCAATAACAGATGCCTTAGAGATGGTTTTACTCAGATTGGCTGGACAGACGGAACGCGTACGTTTACTTCGTCAGATAAAATAATTATGCCTTCACATGATGTTGAACTTTATCCAAAGTGGTATGAAATGTTTGATGTATATTATGAAGCGGGTGATGTTGATAATATAAATGGTGCAAAATCCGTAGTGTTTAACAGAATGGAAACAAGTGTATTTGATGTTGCAAATGCATCAAGACTTTCACGTTCGGGCTATACAATTACAGGCTGGCTTTGTGATTATGACAATAAGGTGTATCTGCCTGTTTCCCAGTTTGAAATGCCGTCATCAGAGGTGCATTTTACAGCAGTCTGGACTCCTGCTGTATATTCTCTTACTTTCTACTCAAGTAATGATATGAAGCAGAAGTATCCTATAAAAGCTGAGTATAATTCAGAGCTTGTTATGCCTGAATGCAGTTTCAGATACTCGGGATATAAATTTGCAGGTTGGACATATAAAAATGAAACGTATCAGCCAGGCGATATTTTTACTGTACCTGCACTTTTGTCAGGGCAGTCAATAACATTTGGCACAGTTTGGGAAAAGGATACTGAATCTGATGAAAATGAAGTTCTTGATGTTTTTTCAATGATTGATGCAAGAAAAAAGTATAATAATGAAGATGCACAAGGAATGGAAACGGAACTGGTTTCAAAATATGTATTGAATAATTATTAAAAACCTGTTCTCATAGTTTGTTTTGTCTTAAAACCTGTAACAATAAGGAATTTTCTTTATTGTTACAGGTTTATGGTGTTTATAGGCGAAAGGTTACTTGCTTAAATTGATATGGTAATAATCAACAAAAATGTTGATAATTTTTTGTTGTGCTTTTGAAATAAAAAATATTGACATTTTTATTTAATCATGATATAATTTAAAAGCTGATTTATGTTATGAAAAAATGACTGAATTAGTGTTAATAATGGAGAGGTGTCCGAGTGGTTTAAGGAGCTGGTCTTGAAAACCAGTGATACGGCAACGTACCGTGGGTTCGAATCCCACCCTCTCCGCCATTATAAATGCGGAAATACCCAAGTGGTGAAGGGGCTCCCCTGCTAAGGGAGTAGGTCGGGAAACCGGCGCGAGGGTTCAAATCCCTCTTTCCGCGCCATACATATTATAAAATTTAATAGTGATGGAGAGGTGTCCGAGTGGTTTAAGGAGCTGGTCTTGAAAACCAGTGATACGGCAACGTACCGTGGGTTCGAATCCCACCCTCTCCGCCATTCCGTTACTTAATAAGTAACGGTTTTTTATTGTATTTTTTCATTTATTTTTTTATGCAGACAGGCTTTACTTTAAATGATTTGCGGAAAAGAAGTGATGAATTGAATAAAAAAGGCTTGGTTATCATATCAATAGGATTAATAGTAATTGTTTCTATTATAATGTACATATTGCTTTATGAAAAGGAAAGTGATTTTGAAATCAATATATATAATAGTAAAACAGAAGTAATTACAAGTACGATAATTAACACTTCAAATGAAAAAGCAAAAGAGATTACTGCTTATAAAAAAGAAATTGTAACGACTGAAAAACCTACAAAACCAACAGATGCAGTAATTGAATTTCCTATAAATATAAACACTGCAAACAAAGCGGAGTTAATGATGCTGGACGGAATTGGTGAAGCTCTTTCTGAAAGAATCATCCAGTACAGAGAAATGAATGGCGAATTTAAGAATATTGAGGAAATTATGTTGGTAAACGGTATAGGTCAAAGTAAATTTGAAGTTATATCTAAAAATATATATGTAGATAATCCTGTGTATTCGAATAGTGATGAAAGTGAAGAAGATACTGATGATGCTGACGCTGAAGAATTGACTGACATTGACTTAACGGAAGAATCTGAGGTTTATGAAACAGAAGAAGCGGAAGAAACGACTGCTTACATTTTTACAAAATACGATTTAAATAAAGTGACAAAAGATGAACTGCTGACAATTCCGGAAATGACTGAAGAGAATGCAGAAAAAATATTATCACTAAGAGAGAGTATCGGTGAATTTTCACATGTTTATGAAATTTATTTAATAGATGGTATTTCAAGAACGCTTGCTGCGAAATATGTGGAGTATTTGGAAATTGTTGAATAAGCATAACTAAATTTTGCTAATTGATATTAAAATCAGTCATTGTGTCTTATTTTAACCGTTTTGTAACTATTTATAAAACTTCATGATTATTTTGTGAAAATTGACAAAAAAACGTCTTGATAAATGTGCAGAAAGACTAAAAAAGATTAAAGAATGATACAAAGCATTGACTTTGATAAAAAAATAAGGTATATTAATGATGCTAAAACAAGTGATTATTGTTGAATATTAATGACATTTTTTATCATACTTGTTTTATTTTTATTATGGTTACATCAGACTGATTTATTCGTCTGTGTAATAAATTTACTGATTGCTTTGCAGCTGATATAGTGGGTTTTGGTTTGTAAAGTATGACGTAAGCTTTGAGTTTTTTGAAGGATTATTGTAAAATGATTCAAAGCTGATTAATTTATATGAGAGTACATTCACATATAAACTAAAGGTGAACAGGATTCTCAAAGTTGCTTGACATCATGGAAAGACATGAATTTTTGATTTTTATATCAAACATATTATATTAATTTTAATATAATATATATTTAAGGAGGAAATTTCAAATGAACAAACTTAAAAGAACATTGGCATTAGTTGCTACTCTTGCTATGGCTACAACAGCTTTCGCTAGCTGTGATAACGGTAAGGAGTCATCAAAGGCTGAATCATCAAAGGCAGAGTCTTCAGCTGCTGAATCTTCAGATGCTGAGTCATCAGACGCAGAGTCATCAGATGATGATTCAACTGCTGATCCAAGTGCTAAGTCAGAAGAAGTTGGTGCAATCGACAGCAGCCTTAAGACAGGCGGAAAAACATTTACAGTTTCATCATGGAACGCTGACGATGCTGAAGCTCTTATCAAGCAGTGGGAATCAGTTTCAGGCAAGAAGGCTACTTTCAACAACATGAGCTGTGCTGGCGGTGAAGCTGCTGAAAAGTACAACAACATGTTTAATGCAGGCGATGATATCGACCTCTTCTTCGTTGAAGCTGACTGGGCTCTCCAGTTCGTAAATGATGATACAAAGACAGTTGCTCTTGACAAGCTCGGCTTTACAGATGCTAACTTTGCTGAAATGTATGCATATACAGACGAAATCGGTAAGGACCTCAACGGTGTTCGTAAGGGTGCTTCATGGCAGGCTGCTGCTGGCGGTTTTGCTTACAGAACAGACCTTGCTGAAAAGTACCTCGATGTTAAGACACCTGAAGAAATGCAGGCTAAGATCGGTACATGGGATGGTTTTGTAGATGCTGCTCAGACTGTTGCAGATGCTACAGACGGAAAGACAGCTCTCTGTGATACACTCGGCGGTCTCTGGCAGGTATTTGCTGCTGGTAGAACAAGTGCTTGGGTACAGAACAACACACTCGTAGTTGATGATTCATGCAAGGAATTTGCTGATCTTGCTAAGAAGCTCTGGGATATGGGCGGCGTTACAAAGTATGACCAGTGGGAAAAAGAATGGTTGCCAATGGGTCAGACTGATGAAGTAATGGGTTACTTCGTATCAACATGGGGCTTCGGCGAAACAATCCTCGTTGGTGCTGCTGGCGGTGAAGACGGTGCTACATATGGTAAGTGGAATGTTTGTGTAGGTCCACAGGAATACTTCTGGGGCGGTACATGGATGGTTGTTAGCCCTGACACTGATAACGCAGAAGAGTGCCAGAGCTTTATCAAGACATTTACTGTTGATGATGCTCAGATCAAGGAATACGCTCTCAGCAAGCCTGAATACTGCAACAACACAACTGTAATGGCTGAAATCATTAAGGAAGCTGCTGCTGATACATCAGTATACAAGGATACATTAGTTCTTAATAACCTTAATGGTCAGAACTACTTTGAAGTTCTTGATGAATCAGTTAAGGGTGTAGATCTTAATGGTCTTATCACACCTTACGATGCTACAATCAAGGCTAAGTTTGTTAAAATAGTTAAGGATGACTACATTAAGGGTGGCAAGTCATGGGATGACACTTTGACAGCATTCAAGAAGGCTGTTAAGGGTGAAATCGATTCTCTCAACGTTGAATAATTAGTAATATACGAAAATTAATTGTCAAATTAATTGCCTACGGAATGCTATGCGTTCCGTAGGTGTATATTTATATCAAACAAATTGAGAGGGTGTGTTTTATGGCGTCAGCTGCACAAAAAAGAATTAAGTCAATCAGCTATGCTAAATATGGATACCTGTTTATTTTGCCATTTTTCCTCGTTTATGCTATTTTTCAGCTCTGGCCTTTGATCAACACTTTTATTCTGAGCTTTTATGGTAACGGTAATAGAGTTATTGGTAAGGATATTATGACAGGTCAGGATTTAATCAATGAAACACATAATGATGCATTTGTTGGTTTAGACAATTTTAAGGCTTTACTTTTCGGCGGCAAGGATGAATTTGATGCTGCTACTGTTCAGCACGAACAGTTTTTTAAAGCTTTTGGTAATACTTTGATTTTGTGGATAGGCAACTTTATTCCACAGATTATCTTGTCTTTATCTCTTGCTGTTTGGTTTACAGATGCTAAACTCAAGATCATGGGTAAAGGCTTCTTTAAGGTTGTTATGTATATGCCTAATATTATAACAGCTGCATCAGTTTCTGTTCTCTTCCTTGCTCTTTGTGCACAGAAGGGTACAGTTAATCAGATTTTGAATGGAATGGGCTTTGAGAGTGTTGACTTTATCAATACTACAAAGGCAAGAGGTGTTGTCATGTTTATTCAGACCTGGATGTGGTTTGGTAATACAATGATTATGCTTATGTCAGGTATTATGGGTATCAGTCCCTCACTTTTTGAAGCTGCTGACATAGATGGTGCAAGCAGTTCTCAGACATTTTGGAGAATTACTCTTCCTCTTCTGAGTCCTATTATGGTCTACACTGTTGTTACTTCAATGATTGGTGGATTGCAGATGTTTGATATTCCATTCCTCTTCCATAATGGTACTGAGGTTAATGATGAAATCAGAACTATTGCGGTTTACATTCTTCAGAAGTATAAGAACAAGAATGGTTATCAGTTCGGTTATGCCGGTGCTGCGTCAGTTCTTCTTTTCTTTGTTACTATTATTCTTGGTTCAATTACCTTTGCATTTAATAGAGATAAAGATGAAGCAGCTAAGAGAAAGCAGCGCAGAATGCTCGTAAAGCAGGCTAAGGCTAAAAATAAGCAGTTTGGAGGTCTTAGTATATGAGTATGAAATCAACTTATGATGAACCAAAAGCAAATTATTCTTTTAAGATTAAGCTTAAATCATGGTCATTGTTCCTTTTAATGGTTATTCTTACTGTAATTTGTTTATTTCCTATTCTTATTCTTCTTGTAAATGCAACAAGAGAGTCTATCGATATCATGAATGGTTTTACAATCGTTCCTGGAAAGGCTTTGGCAGAAAACTTTAAGCAGCTTACAACCAATCCAAACTTTGCAAGCTCAGTTAATATAGCATATGGTTACCTTAACAGTGCTATTATTACAATTTCTGCTTGTGCATTGACAGTATTTTTCTCTGCACTTACAGCTTATGGTATTCAGGTATATGATTTTAAGCTTAAAGAAATTTCATATACAGCTATACTTATCGTAATGATGGTTCCGATTCAGGTTACAGGTGCCGGATTCCTTAACTTTATGATCAAGTTAGGTCTTCATAACACAAAGTGGCCTTTGATAATTCCTGCTGTTGCAGCTCCTGCTGTAGTATTCTTCATGCGTTCATACATGAAGTCATCATTTCCACAGGAAATTGTTGAAGCTGCAAGAATTGACGGCTCAGGTGAATTCAGCACATTTGTAAAAATTGCTATTCCAATGATGAAGCCTGCTATTGCAGTACAAGCTATCTTTGCATTCATTGCTAACTGGAATAACCTTTATACACCACAGATGATTCTTCTCTCTGTTGATGTTAAAAAGAAAACACTTCCAATGATGATTTCTTCACTTATGGCTAGTGATAAGATTGACTATGGTGTTGTATATATTACAATTGCACTTTCAATTCTTCCTATCATCATTGCGTATATTTTCCTTTCAAAGTTCATTATTGCAGGTGTAGCACTTGGCGGTGTAAAGGAATAAAATCAAATTATTTTTGATTAACAATAAAAAGCTGGATATAGTTTTTATATAATATTAAGAGCGACTAAACCATTTAATTAGTCGCTCTTATTTTTATAAAAATAACCGCAGTATTTATATGCTGCGGTTACTTTATTTATGAAAACAGTTTTATAAATAGTTCAGGGAAGCCATAACAAAGTATGCACATTATTGCTGAAGCAATGCAGATACCAAGTAAGATTGCAGGAACAGATTTTTTAAGTTTAATTCTTCTTAAAACAGCAATAAGTGAGCCTGTCCATGCTCCTGTTCCTGGAAGAGGAATACCAACAAACAGCATTAGGAATATAAATTCGCCCTTTTCCATTTTATCACTTTTGTTCAATGACTTGTTTTCAAGGTAAAGAACAAATTTGGTAAGACCAGGAATTTTATGTTTTTTTACCCATGCAAAGAATTTGTCAACAAACATAAGTATAAATGGTATCGGGAGAATATTTCCGATAATACAAACCCAGATTGCTTTCCAGAGTGTCATATTAAGAAGTCGTGCTGCAATGATACCTCCTCTTAGCTCAACAAGCGGTAATATTGAAACAAGAAATGGAATAAGCCATTCAGGTATGCCATGGGCGGCAAGCCATGCGGTGAAAGATTCTGTAATTTCTGACATAATTTTATTTCCTTTCAAATAACATTTTCCTGTATATTATCTCATAAAAAAACGAATAAGTCAATATATAATCTTAGAGCTTAACTATTTTTAACATAATTAGCTTTCTTTTTAATAGTTAAAAAATAAATATAATTAAATTCGATAAAATTCGACAAAAAATTAAAAAAAACACCTTGAAATTTATATTGGAAATATGATAAACTATTTCTTGTAGAAAAGAAGGAGGTTTTGATGAACAACAAAATTAAGGTCATGATTGGTGATAATTCTGCCGAATACGGTGTGAATTTAGCCAGCAAACTGCGTGAAAGCGGTTTATACGCTTATACGAGAAGAAAGGACGGCAATGTTCTGTTAGAATCAATAAAAAATGATTCTCCGGATGTTGTTGTCGTAGATTTGACAGTTCCGAATTTAGATGCCATTGCACTTATGAAAAGAACTTCAAAAATGAACATCAAAAAGCCTGAGTTTATAATTACTTCAGCTTTTGATAATCATTTTATCGAGCGTCAGGCAATTGAAAATGGTGCTGCATATTTTCTTGTTAAACCGTTTGAGGCAGACACACTTTGCTCTGTAATCAAGGCAGTTGCAAAAACAGAAGTAGAAGAAGATTGTGATGATTTGGAATTTGTCGTAACGGATATTATTCATCAGATTGGAATACCTGCACATATTAAAGGTTATCATTATCTGAGAACTGCTATTTTGTCAGCGATTGAAAATCAGAGCTTGCTGGACAGTGTAACTAAGATGCTGTATCCGACTGTGGCTAAAACTTATGAAACGACTTCATCAAGAGTTGAGCGTGCAATAAGACATGCAATTGAAATTGCTTGGGACAGAGGAAATATGGAAGTTATTAATTCGTTTTTTGGTTATACAATTAATAATTACAAAGGAAAGCCTACAAATTCTGAATTTATTGCATTAATAACGGACAAGCTGCGTTTAAAATATAAGTCTGTTGTTCAGTTGAGATGATATGCTTTAATGCAATTATCTTGATATACTTAATTCTATCGCAAATGCCTGTAAGACGTCTAAATGTTTTATAGGCAATGTCAAGGCAATACTGCATTTTTTGTGCGGTGTTGCCTTGACATTTTTTTGTGATAATGTTATACTGATATAAATTGGAATTTGTGAAAATCGGGATTTATTCCGCTTTTGACTTTTCTGTTTTAAACTAAGAATTTCGGGCATCAGGGCTATTGCTTTGTTATCGGATTAGCAAACTTGTTTTAATGATTAAGCTATAACTATGTCCGATTGCAGATTGCATTCGGATTATTTTTTGCCCTAAGAGAATTATGGAGGTTAAATGAATAAAAGAATAGCAGTAATTGCGATTGTAATTGACGCATCAGAATCTGTTCAGGAGGTAAATCAGGTTCTGCATGAAAAAAGTTCAATTATAATCGGACGTATGGGGATACCGTATAAGGAACGAAATGTATCGGTAATTTCATTATCAGTTGACGGAACTCCCGATGAAATAAGCAGCCTTACAGGAAGGTTGGGACAAATCAAAGGAGTATCTGTTAAAGCAGCAATATCAAAGAATTAGAGAGGAAAAGAAAAATGTATAATGTAAAATCGTTAAATGCAGAAGAATTTATTAATCACGAGGAGATTCTGGAATCTCTTGAATATGCTGAAAAAAATAAGTCGAATACAGCACTTTTAAATGAAATACTTGAAAAGGCTGAGCTAAGAAAAGGTCTTACTCATAGGGAGGCGGCAGTTCTTCTTGAATGTGATAATGAGGAAATTAATCAAAAAATCTACAAACTCGCCGAACAGATAAAGAAAGACTTTTACGGCAACAGAATAGTAATGTTTGCACCGCTTTATCTTTCAAATTACTGTATAAATGGTTGTGTGTACTGTCCGTATCATAAGAAAAACTGCCATATAAAGAGAAAAAAGCTCACTCAGGAAGAAATAAAGAGGGAAGTAATTGCACTTCAGGATATGGGCCATAAGCGACTTGCAATTGAAGCAGGTGAAGACCCTGTCAATAATCCGATAGAGTATATTCTGGATTCAATTAAGACTATATATTCAATAAAGCACAAGAATGGTGCAATAAGACGAGTAAATGTAAACATCGCTGCAACAACTGTTGAAAATTACAGAAAGCTCAAGGATGCAGGTATAGGTACATATATTTTATTCCAGGAAACCTATCATAAGGAGAGTTATGAGAAGCTTCATCCAACAGGTCCGAAGCATAATTACAATTATCACACTGAAGCCATGGACAGAGCTATGGACGGCGGTATTGATGATGTCGGACTTGGCGTATTGTTCGGTCTTGAGCTTTACAGATATGAACTTGTAGGACTTCTGATGCATGCTGAGCATCTTGAAGCTGTACATGGTGTGGGACCTCATACAATTTCAGTTCCACGTCTTAGACGTGCAGATGATATTGATCCTGATGATTTTGACAACGGAATTGATGATGATACATTTGCAAAGATTGTAGCAGTAATAAGAATTGCAGTACCGTATACAGGTATGATAATATCAACAAGAGAAAGTAAAGTCTGTCGAGAAAGGGTACTTCATCTAGGAATATCACAGATAAGCGGAGGTTCAAGAACAAGTGTCGGAGGATATGTTGAAGAAGAAACTGAAGAAGAAAATTCAGCACAGTTTGATGTAGAGGATAAACGTACACTTGACCAGGTTGTAAATTGGCTTATGACAATGGACTATATTCCGTCATTCTGTACCGCATGTTACAGAGAGGGCAGAACAGGTGACAGATTTATGCAGTTGTGTAAGTCAAAACAGATTCAGAACTGCTGTCATCCTAATGCACTTATGACTCTTAAAGAATATCTGGAGGACTATGCCTCGGAAGACACAAAGGAAATAGGGGATAAACTTATTATTAAAGAGCTTGCAAATATCCCAAATGAAAAGGTTAAGGAAATTGTAGTTAAAAATCTCGAAAACATTAAAAACGGACAGCGTGATTTCAGATTTTAGGCAGTATCGAGAAACTACCTATAGCAATGAAATAAAATAATGCGACATAATATGGCAAAAGCAAACCGCATAGTACAAAGCGGACGACAAAAGCATATTGTCGTATGGTGAGGAGGAAAACGCAGTAATATGCGGTTTGAATTGTCAGATTAGTTGCAGCATTTTGTTGTATTGCTATAGTATAAATGAAAAGAATAAGCAATATATTATAGCAATATAGCTTTCACTATATAATGATATTACAGGGAGTGTTTGTATTGATATGCAGTCTTGAAACCTTAAAGGGCAAAGAAGTTATAAATGCTGAAAATGGTGAAAGACTGGGATTTATTGATGATGTTGAGTTTAATCTTAAAACTGCTGAAATAGCGTCATTTGTTATTTATGGACGTGAACGGCTTTTCGGATTGCTTGGACGTGAAGAAAACATTGTGATTTCCTGCGAAGAAATAAAGGTTATAGGTACTGACGTAATTTTAATAGTACAAAAAGAAAGGAAATTTGCAAATTCAACAAATACAAGTTCAAACGGTATAAAAAGCTTGTTAAAATGGTAGAATAAAAAAACTTGCAATTAGTTTAATAATATGGTATAATATTAAAGCAATTCGCACGCTTGTACTTTTGCAGGCTCGGTGTCTTGTCTGAAGCAAGGTCGTCTGCAAGTTAAGTCGGCGGAGGTAATTTAAAACCAATTAAGGAGGACTACACAATGGGAGTAGTATCAATGAAGCAGCTTCTTGAAGCCGGTGTTCACTTCGGTCACCAGACAAGAAGATGGAATCCAAAAATGGCACCATACATTTTTACTGAAAGAAACGGTATCTATATTATCGATCTTCAGAAAACAGTTAAGAAGCTTGAAGAAGCTTACATGTTTGTTCGTGACCTCGCAGCACAGGGTGAGAATGTACTTTTCGTAGGTACAAAGAAGCAGGCTGGCGATTCTGTTAAGGAAGAAGCTATCCGTGCAGGTGCTCACTATGTAAATGCTCGTTGGCTCGGCGGCATGATGACAAACTTCAAAACAATTCAGACAAGAATTAAAAGACTTGAGCAGCTTCATGCTATGGAAGAAGACGGAACATTCGCACTTCTCCCTAAGAAAGAAGTTGTAAAGCTTAACCTTGAAATTGAAAAGCTTGAAAAGTTCCTTGGCGGTATCAAGACAATGGAGAAGCTTCCGGGTGCATTGTTTATCGTTGACCCAAGAAAAGAAAAGATTGCTGTTGCAGAAGCTAAGAAGCTCAATATCCCAATCGTTGCTATTGTAGATACAAACTGTGATCCTGATGAAGTTGATTACGTTATTCCTGGTAATGACGATGCTATCAGAGCGGTTAAGCTTATTGCAGGTACAATTGCTAATGCTATTATCGAAGGCAGACAGGGTGATGACGCTGCTGCTGAAGAGACACAGGCAGAAGAAGCTGTAGCTGAGGAAGCTGTACAGGCTGAATAATCATAAAATTTAAACCCGAATGAAAGTTCGGGTTTTTCAATAACTAATTTGGAGGAAAATACAATGGGTAAAGTATCTGTTCAGGAAATAAAAGAACTTATGAAATCAACCGGTGTTGGCATGATGGATTGTAAGAAAGCACTTGTTGAAGCTGACGGCGATGTTGAAAAGGCTATCCTTCTTCTTCGTGAAAAAGGCCTTGCAACACAAGCTAAGAAGTCAAGCAGAGTAGCTGCTGAAGGTATCGTTATGGCTCTTACTAACGATGACCATACAGTTGGTGCAGTTGTTGAAGTTAACGTAGAAACAGATTTCGCTGCCGGTAATGAAGAATTTAAGCAGTTTGTTACAAATGTTGCTAAGACAATTATTGAAACAAATCCTGCTGATATTGATGCACTTAATGCTACAAAAATCGTTGGTGGAGATAAGACTGTTGACGAAACTCTTCAGGAATTATTCCTTAAGATTCGTGAAAATATGAAGATTCGTCGTTTTGAAAGACTTGAAGGTCTTCTCATTCCTTACGTTCATGGCGGCGGTAAGATTGGTGCAATGGTAAATCTTGACACAAAGGCTGGTGCAACACCTGCTGTTCTTGAAGCTGGTCTTGACTGTGCCCTTCAGGTTGCTGCTATGAATCCGCCTTACCTCAAGAGAGAAGATGTACCTGCATCAGCTCTTGAAGAAGAAAAGAAGATCATGCTCGCTCAGATGGCAGAAGATCCTAAGATGGCAAATAAGCCTGAGCAGGTTAGAGTTAAGATTGTTGAAGGAAAGCTTGGCAAGTACTATGAAGAAAATTGTCTTCTTGAGCAGGATTTTGTTAAGGAGAACAAGATGACAATTACAGAATACCTCAATTCTGTTGCTAAGGAAGTAGGTTCACCTATTACTATTTCACAGTTTGTACGTTTTGAAAGAGGCGAAGGTATCGAAAAGAAAGCAGATAACTTTGCTGATGAAGTTGCAAGCATGATTAAGTAATTAAGTGTAATTATATCGCTTTTAAAAAGTCATTTCTGATGCAAATTCTCAGAAATGACTTTTTTGATTTATAATTGTTCTAATATAAAAATACCTCACATAATATTATATAGTATGTTTTATGGAGGTATTTATGAAAATAAAGAAAATAACTGCAATTTTTACTTGCTTGATGCTTGTTTTATGTTGTATTCCGATATATGCCGATGAGATTAATTCTGTTACATCGTATATACTTATAGAAGCAAGAACGGGTACAGTACTGGAGGAAAAAGATTCCCAAAGGGAATTAAACTGCGGATACCTTTCAAAGCTTATGTCACTGTTGATTATCGCCGAGGATATTGAAACAGGTAAATACAAGCTGGATGATGTTCTGACAGCACCCAATGCTGTCACAGGTACTAAAGGTTCGGTTGTATGGCTTGAAGCAGGGGATAAAATGACTGTTGAAGAACTTTTAAAGTCGGTTATAATTGGAAATGCAAATGATGCTCTGACGGTTCTTGCAGTGGCATCACAGCAAAATATTGAAAAGTTTACATCAGAAATGAACAGACGTGCTTTTGATTTAGGGTTGCGTAATACAGTATTTATGTCACCGCATGGGTATTACAATGAAAAGGAATACACAACAGCACATGATATGGCCATTATATGTTCAGAGCTTTCACGTTATGAGTTCCTTGAGCCATATTTCAAGACATGGCGTGACTTTGTGAAAGAAGGACAGACCGAGCTTGTAAATGAAAATACACTTTCCAGAACATATAAAAGCCATTTGGGATATAAAGCAGCACATTCCGAGCAGTCGGGATACTGCATGGCAGAAGCTGGGATTTCTGATGATGGAAACACATTTATTGCGGTAGTATTAGGAGCTGAGGACGAAGATACAATGTTTTCAACAGCGAAAAAGCTTGTCAATAAAGGATTTAACGAATATAAGGTAACTGTTCCGGGATTTCTTGATGAATTGTTGCTGCCAATGAAAGTAAAGCATGGCGTTGACAGTGCAGTTGAGCTTGAACTGAAATCGCAAAACAGCATAGTAATTCCAAGAAATGTTAGTGAACTTTCAAATGTTGTTGTTCTGCCGCAGTTTGTGTCCGCACCAATAAGAAGGGGACAAAAAATAGGATGTATAGGTTTCTATAATAAGGACACACTTGTTTATGAAACAGAAATAATAGCAAAAAGTGATGTGGATAAAACATCAATGTTATTTGTATTTAAGAAAATGTTGTTGAATTTACTGAAAAAGTGTTAGAATATTTGTAAGGTATAAACAATAATTAAATATATGCTTGAAAAAAATGAAAAAATATAGTATTATAATATTGGTAAAATATATTGTATTAGCTCTTTGTTGAACCGATAATTATTTGACATGCCATACCTTTCAGCGGAGTGATAATACAAATCTGGAGGTAATTTTTAAATGTCATTAAAACTTAATACAAAATATCTTGAAAGTTTTATTAACAGCGATGAATTAACCGGCATAAAAACTCAGGTTGAGGCTGCCGCAAAAACTCTTCATGAAAAGTCAGGTCTTGGAAATGACTTTTTAGGTTGGGTTAATCTTCCTACTGATTATGATAAGGACGAATTTGCAAGAATTAAAGCAGCTGCTAAGAAAATTCAGTCTAATTCAGATGTGCTTATTGTTATTGGTATAGGCGGTTCATATCTTGGTGCAAGAGCTGCAATTGAGCTTCTTAAATCACCTTTATATAATAACTTGAAAAAAGATACACCTGACATTTATTATGTCGGCAACAATATAAATCCTACTTACCTCAATGAAATAATTTCACTTTGTGAGGACAAGGATTTTTCAGTTAATGTAATTTCAAAATCAGGTACAACAACAGAACCTGCTCTTGCTTTCAGAGTTTTCAAGAAATTAGTTGAGGACAAGTACGGCAAGGAAGGTGCTAAGGATAGAATTTTTGCTACAACAGATAAGGCAAGAGGAACTCTTAAGAGCCTTTCAGATACAGAGGGTTATGAAACATTTGTCATTCCTGATGATGTTGGCGGACGTTTCTCTGTTCTTACAGCAGTCGGACTTCTTCCTATTGCTGTTGCAGGCTGCGATGTAGATGCAATAATGGCTGGTGCTGCAAAGGCTCAGAAAGACTATATGGCTGATTTTGACAATAACGACTGCTATAAGTATGCAGCATTGAGAAATATCCTTTATAGAAAAGGCAAGTCAGTTGAAATGCTCGTTTCTTACGATCCTGCATTTGTTACAATGGCTGAATGGTATAAGCAGCTCTTTGGCGAAAGTGAAGGCAAGGACAACAAGGGCATTTTCCCATCAGCAGCTGTATTTTCAACAGATCTTCATTCTATGGGTCAGTTCATTCAGGAAGGCTCAAGAGTTATGTTTGAAACTGTTGTTGATATAAAGAATCCTAAAAAGGATTTCTTCCTTGAAGATGACGCTGAAAACCTTGATGGACTTAACTTCCTTACAAATCAAAATATGTCTGTTGTAAACAGAAAGGCTTTTGAGGGTACAGTTCTTGCTCATACAGAGGGCGGAGTTCCGAATATTATCATTGAGCTTGATGACACAGCAGAAGAAAACTTCGGCTACCTTGTATATTTCTTTGAAAAAGCATGTGCTATTTCAGGATATGTTCTTGGTGTAAATCCGTTCAATCAGCCTGGAGTTGAAAGCTATAAGGCTAATATGTTCGCTCTTCTCGGCAAACCGGGATATGAGGGACAAAAAGCTGCTTTAGAAGCAAAGTTGGGCTAATATCCTGACTTTAAATAAATTATGTTGCCGTATGGCAATGGAAGGAGAAAATTATGATTAAACTTATTACAGGTAAAAAAGGTACAGGAAAAACTAAAATCCTTATTGATATGATTAATGACTCAGTATCAACAACAAATGGCTGTCTTGTTTGTATTGAGAAAGGTGAAACACTCAGAAGCTCAATCAGCTATAAGGTTAGATGGTGCGGAGTAGAACAGTTCAACATCAGCGGATATGATGCTTTCTATGGTTTCCTTGCAGGTATGCTTGCAGGAAACTATGATATCAAGGAAATTTTTGTTGACGGTATCATTAAAATCGGCGGTGCTGACCTTAATGAACTCGGCGTAATGCTTGATAAGCTCCAGACTCTTACAGGCAGTGATACAACAATTGTTTTCACAATTTCTGCTGATAACGCTGAACTTCCTGCTTCAGTTACTAAGTTCCTTGATTAATAATTTATTTGGCAGAGAAGCTTATGTTTCTCTGCCGGATAATTTTAAAAAAACTATTGACACTTTTTATTTATTAGTGTATAATATATTTTGTAATGCTCTAAAGGATAAAACACGATGATTATTGTTTTAAAACAGCTTTTTAATATCATTGGAGAACGAAAAGACATTGATTACTATATTCCGATTGAGGAACTTTCTTCAGTCAGCGGATATAATTTTATTTCTCCGGTACATGTTAAAGGTGAAATTTTCAATAAAACAGGTATCGTACATCTGAATTATTCGGTTGATTTCACACTTAAAATCATATGCGACAGATGCTTGAAAGAACTTGATAGAGATTATCATTTTGATTTTGAACATATTGTTGTTGGTTCTGCTGATTGCAGTAATGATGAATATATTGTAGCTGATGGCGAGAGCATTGATTTGAATGATATTGCTGTATCAGATTTGCTGCTTCAATGTCCTACAAAGTTTCTTTGTGATGAAGAATGCAAAGGACTTTGCATGATTTGTGGCTGTGACCTTAATGAATCTGAATGCGATTGTCTAAAATAAAGGCAGTTTATGCTTTATAAGGAGGTGCCAACATGGCTGTACCAAAGAGAAAAACTTCTAAGGCTAGACGTGATAAAAGACGTTCTGCTGTTTGGAAGCTCGATGCTCCTGCAATGAGCAAGTGCGATAATTGTGGTGCTATTAAGGCTCCACACAAGGTTTGCAAGAATTGTGGATTCTACAAGGGCGTTGAGGTTATCAAGGTTGACGCTGAATAAGCCGAAATTCCCTATATGTAAGGAGGAGAGGAGGAGTAATCTTTCTCTCTTTTTTCAATTTAAAATGTGTGTTGCCTTAAAAGGAAAGGAGAAAAATATATGCCATTGCCTATTGTTGCAGTTGTTGGAAGACCTAATGTTGGTAAATCAACACTTTTTAATAAGCTGATTGGTCAAAGACTTTCCATAGTTGAAGATACTCCGGGTGTAACCCGTGACCGAATCTATTCAAAATGTGAATGGAGAGGCAGAGAGTTTATGGTTGTAGATACAGGAGGTATCGAACCGGAAAGCGATGATATAATTTTATCGCAAATGAGAAGGCAAGCAGAGCTTGCTATTGAAAAAGCAGATGTTATTGTTCTTGTTACAGATGTTCGCTGTGGTGTTACGGCTAACGATTATGCTGTTAGCGATATGCTTATGAAAAGCGGAAAGCCTGTTGTTCTGGCAGTTAATAAATGTGATGCACTTGGTGAGCCTCCAATGGAATTATATGAGTTCTATAATCTTGGAATCGGTGAGCCGTTTCCTGTATCATCTGTTCATGGTCATGGAACAGGAGATATGCTTGACGAGATAATAAAGTATTTTCCTGATGAAATTGAAGAAACAGAAGATGATGATTCAATTAAGGTTGCTATCATTGGTAAGCCGAATGTCGGCAAATCCTCATTAATAAATCGAATTTCAGGTGAAGAACGTGTAATTGTTTCAAATATTGCAGGTACAACGAGAGATGCAACAGATACTGTTATTGAAAATGAGAATGGAAAATTTATTTTCATTGATACTGCAGGAATAAGAAAAAAATCGAAAATCAATGATAAGGTTGAGCATTACAGCGTTTTGCGAGCTTATATGGCAGTTGACAGAGCCGATGTATGCGTTATCGTCATTGATGCCGAGGTAGGCTTTACAGAACAGGACTCAAAGGTTGCAGGATATGCTCATGAGCAGGGCAAAGCTTGTGTGGTTGCAGTTAATAAGTGGGACGCTATTGAAAAAACTGATAAAACGATGCAGGAATACAAAACAAAGCTTGAAAATGATTTCAGTTTTATGTCATACGTACCTTTTGTGTTTATATCAGCAAAAACAGGACAGCGAGTAAATAAACTTTTTGAACTTATAAAGTATGCATATGACCAGAATTCAATGCGTATATCAACAGGAATGCTGAATGACGTTCTTGCCTATGCAACGTCAAGAGTTCAGCCGCCTTCAGATAAAGGAAGAAGACTGAAAATTTATTATATGACTCAGCCGTCCACAAGACCGCCAACGTTTGTTACCTTTGTAAATCGTGCTGATTTATTTCATTTTTCATATCAGAGATATATCGAAAATCAAATTCGTTCCACATTTGGACTCGAAGGAACTCCGATCAGGTTTGTTGTCAGAGAGCGTGGAGGAACCGACAAATGATGAACATTGCATTGTCAATTGCTATAGCTGCCTTAATATCCTATTTATTAGGCAGCTGCAATTTCTCGATTATAGTAGTAAGGCTTTTGAAAAATGAAGATGTCAGGAATTTTGGAAGTCATAATGCAGGGCTGACAAATACACTCAGGTGCTTTGGAAAAGGATGTGCCTTACTCACATTAATAGGTGATTTGTCAAAGGGAGTTGTGGCAGTAACGCTGTCCCGCTGTCTGTGCAGGTTAATGGAGAGCGGATTATCTCCGGATAATGATACTCATTATATTGGCTATATAGCAGGATTTTTTGCAATTATAGGTCATATTTTCCCAATATATTACGGATTCAAAGGCGGAAAAGGAGTTCTTGTGGGCGTTTCAACCTTTATTGCGGTTGACCCTGTCATTTTCTTTATTTTAATTGCAATTTTTGCAGTTATTCTTGCTGTTTCCAAGTATGTATCACTTTCGTCAATTATTGCGTCCTTGTGTTGTCCGATTGCAACATTTTTACTTCACTTTTTCTTCTTTGACGATACATTGCTGCATACGCTTTTGTATAGCATTCTTTCATTGATAATGGCTTCAGTTGTTGTATATATGCATAAAACTAATATAGAGCGTTTGAAAAATGGAACGGAAAACAGATTTTCTTTTAAATCAAAAGCTTAGGGCAGCATGATACATAATTTGTTTAAATATCTTTTGTGTTAACAGCCTTAAAGTTTGTATAAAGGAGTGATTTTGTGGCAAATATAACTATTCTGGGTTCAGGTGGATTTGGACTTAGTCTTGCTGTTATGGCTGACAGATTAGGACATAAGGTAACAGTATGGTCTAAATTTCAATCAGAAATTGATGAAATAAGAGCTAAAGGTGAGCATATTCAAAAGCTCCCCGGAGTTTTGATTTCTGAAAACATAGTATTAACAAGTGATATTTCATGTATTAATGGATGTGATATGATTATTTTTGGAATACCGTCCTCATTTGTACGAGATGTAGCTAAATTGGCAAAGTCGTATGTAACACCTGAAATGATTGTTGTAAATACAGGAAAAGGGCTTGAAGAAGGCACATTTAAAACCTTGAGTCAGGTTCTTGGTGAGGAGCTTGCAAATGAAAACATCGTTATTTTGTCAGGACCTTCGCATGCTGAGGAAGTAGCAAGAAGTATACCGACTACAGTTGTAGCAGCGTCACAAAATTATGAAGCAGCAAAAAAGGTGCAGGAAATCTTGTCAAACAAGGTATTCAGAATATATCTTAACATGGATGTTATTGGCTGTGAGGTAGGCGGAGCATTAAAAAATATAATAGCAATTTGTGCAGGTATATGTGACGGACTGCGTTATGGTGATAATACAAAAGCAGCTTTAATGACAAGAGGAATTCATGAAATAGCTAAACTCGGTACTGCAATGTGCGGTAAGATTGAAACATTCAGCGGACTGACTGGAATTGGTGATTTGATAGTAACCTGCACAAGTATGCACAGCAGGAACAGACGTGCAGGCATTTTGATAGGAGAGGGATTTACTCCTGAAGAAGCAGTTAATAAAGTTGGTACAGTTGAGGGGTATCATTGCTGTAAGGTTGCCTATGAGCTTGCACAGAAGCTAGGAGTTGATATTCCTATAACAGAGCAGCTTTATGAAGTACTGTTCAAAAAAGGTGATGTCAAAAAAGCACTTGACCGTCTTATGATGCGTCCGCATAAATATGAAATGGAAAAATTTGATAATTAAGACATTGTTAAAAGAAATATATACATATCTCTTATGACGACAGTGTCAAAAAAAGTTGCTGCATTTAAAATGCAGCAACTTTTTTATTATGATTGTTCGTCAACTCGTCTTTTAACTTCACGAGTTAATTCATCAAATAAAACTTTAGGATTACATTTTTCATATTCAGTTACATATTCATTCCATACTGATTCAAAGTCATTGCTCATTACGACATTAGGAAGATATTTAAGCTTTGTTTGTTCAATTGATTTCAAAGCTCTGCCATAGTCTGTATCAGTAGTAAATGTGTTGCTGTAAGACCACATAGGGTACCAAGCAGGGTTTTCCTCAGCTTTATTAAGCATTTCAACATATGTTTTTACTCCATAAGCATCAAAGCATTCTTTCATTATGTCACCTAAACCCTTATAGAACTCGGACGGCTGATATGCAGGACAATATGCATTTATACCATCATGATTCATGCCGAAATAATATGGGAAATATGTATATTCACATAAATTTTTATATGCATATTCAGAATTACTTCGATTCGCTGTTTGTTCGTCAGTGCAATAGAACAGACCGTCATCATCAACCATATAATCCTTGCCTTCTATTCCCCAAAAACGGAGAGTTAAAATCTCAGGTGATAATAAGTCATTTAAGAATTTCAGTGCTCCTTCAACGTCATCACAGCTTGTTGAAATTGTAATACCCATAGAATCATCGAAAGCCGGCTGCGAATGATAATGCTCCTCAATGCCCTCATCAATTACAACTCCCAAAGGTACATATTGACATTCATCGGGAAGTTCATAGGTTGCTCGCTGAAAGTTCCATTTTTGATCAGCCATTCCAAGAACATTGCCTGTTCTGATTTTATCATAATATTGATCTTGATTTAAAACGAAGCAGTCAGGGTCAATAATGCCTTTTTTATATTCTTCATTGAGTTTCTTGAACCAACGCTTTGCTGTATCTGAAAGATTATAATCAACTGCTTCGAGTGTATCGGGATCAACGATACAACAACCATCATTAGGATATCCGGCTAAAAATTGCGGCGGATTATCAAGGCAGAAGAAGATTGTAGGATCGGCAAGAATTTCGTAACCAATATTTGGAGTTCCGTCTTCTGCAATTGGATTTGCTTCAACATACCTTTCAAGCAAATCAAAGTATTCGTCAAGTGTTGTTATTTTAGGGTATCCTCCCCATTTCAGCACCTTTACCTGTATCCAAAAGGCTTCATCATTATGTAAAGTGTTGGTATCATACATATAACAATTTGAGAAAACAGGTATCATATAAATATGACCATCATCTTCACGAATTCTGTTCCATTGTGCCTGTGAAAAATAGTTTTTCACATTAGGATAGTCATCCCAGTATGCGTCAATAGGAGATAAAGCTCCGGCTTGCAAAAGCTTTTGATAATTTGCAGCATCAGGATAAATAAAATCAGGATATTCATTCTGAATAATCATGTTACTGATAATGTTATCACGGTTTCCTGTTTCATCAAGCCATGTTTCCTCACATCTGGCACCGATTTTTTCTGCAATAAGATTTTTTACTACATTATTTTCGTCTACACTTCCAATCTGTGCAGCAAAGAAACCTGTGTATGTTCTTATCTCTTGTTGTGTTGTTGAGTTATTATTATTTGTTTTTTTTGTTTTGCTGTTGCAGCCTGCCGTAGCTGAAAAGATTAAACTTGCAGCTAATAATGTTGAAAGAACTTTGCTTTTTGTCATACAAGACACCTCCTGAAATTATAAAATAAATGTTAATTTAAAACCTTCATCATTGGATTTGACAAAGAGACTTATACTGCTTTTGTAAAATTCTTTTATACGAATATATATGTTATATTCATAATTTGACTGGAAAGAATAAATATCTCTTGATGATTTGTTTTCAAAAATTGCCTGTAATTTTAAAAGTTTTCTTGATTCGATTGGCTGTGTTCCGGAAATATTTATTATCTTGTTTTTGTCATCTTCTACACAATCCATTGAGAATTTATGCATTGTTTCATCTGTGCAGTCATTGATAAGATTAATGATGACAAATGAAACAGATAGAGGCAGGATATTAAACGAGTCTGAAATCTCATTATCATTAGGTAAATTAAATTCACAGTTATAGTTACTTGAATTTATTATTTCTTTTAGTATATTCAGTTCATTTTTCAATGGATGAGGCGTTTGAATATCAAATTTTGTTGACTTAATAACATTTGTGTTTTGATATTTCATATAAACATCAAGATGCAGAGCTTGCAGAAGTATGGTTTCAGTTTCCTTGTTACGTTTGTTTAACAAATTATTGCAGGCATAATAGTCCTTTTTCTTTTGTTCCATTCGGTCATTAAGAATACAGCACTTTTTATAGAGTTCCCCAATTTCATCATTTCCGAAGTTTTCTTTGGTCGAGAAATTAGTTTTGCTGTTGAACAAAAGCATAGTATTAAGCTTATTAATTCTCGCAACTATATTGTGAACTATCAGATATGACAATATTAATGAAATAACAATTGCAATTAAAAACGGTATAATAATAGCAATATTATCTGAAACGGTATCAGAAAATGTTGTTTTGTTTGCACATGAGTAGTATTCAATATCAGCAGTATAGTAATTTTTAGTATAACAGTTATATTCGGTAGTGATTTTAAGGTTTTCCATACTATTGTCATCAAGATTACTGTAAATAATGAAGCCGCCGTTCATTATCAGAAGTTTTCCGTTAAAATTGATATTATTAAAATAATCATGCATTAAATTGAGGTTTATATCAATCTTAAGGTAGCAATTTCCGCTATTGAGTGTATAGAAATCAAGCTTACGAATTAATGACATCTTGTTTTCCTGCTGATCACAATATATAATCATTGGTTTATTTGCTTTTACAAAGTAGTTATACCACTCCTCAGAGCTGTTCAAAGAGCTGTTGAAATTACCACCGCTTAAAATTGTTTTATTTTCAGTATAAATTGTATATTTTGTGATGTTCTGACTTTCTGCAACAGAGAGTGAATTATTTTTTTTGATTTGATAAAATGCGTCGTAATATTCCGTAGAAGTATCATAATTTTTATTTAGAAATTCATATAAAGTGCTATTTGTATATAAAGTATTTGCTATTGAAACTACATTATCAATAGAAGTATTTATATATTGTTCAACGGCAGAAATTGTGGTTTCTTCCATTTCCTTTTTATATTTTTCATCTGATTTTGACAGATCTCTTATCATTATTATAAAGACGAAAGACAGCGATAAAATAAAAATAAGGAAAATCAAGATTAGCTTAGTATTAATCTTAATGTTGGAGATAAGATTGCCTTTATTCTTTTTCTTATATTTCTTTATGTTTTTTTTGAAATTTGGTTTATAGTTTCTTTTTTCCATATTATTTCCACCTCTTTTATTGAAGCAGTATTGAATCTGGTATATTATCTGTCGGGCATATTTAAAAGAGTTTTAAGCTCGGATTTCTTTTTATACATATTTTCTTCCGCTTCTGTAAAAAGTTCATCATAGGAATATTCACCTTTTGCGTATGCATATCCATAAGATAATGCACATTTTATTGAATCTTCTTCAGGACTTAAAATATAAGGGGCATCTTTTTCAATTGTATCAATTATTCTGTCTATTTCATAATAAGACGGATCGTTCATTACAACAAGAAATTCATCTCCGCCTATTCTGAAACACAGATGTTTGTCTTCCGTAACTCTTTTTATATATTCAGCAGCCTGTTTTATGACATAGTCACCATGTTCATGCCCCAATGTATCGTTCATGAGTTTCAGATTATTGACGTCAAAGAAAATAATGCATATCGCAGAAAAATTTTGAAATGTTGAAACTGTATTATTATAATGACGCTTATTGAAAACCTGAGTCATTGCATCATGAGTAGCTTCATAAATTGCTTTTGAAAGGTCTTCTGTAGAGCTGTTAATATCAGTTATCATTTTTTGGATTGCATTCCCAAGATAACCGACCTCATTATCTTTATTTATTGTAAACAGCTCAGTTGTTTTGATTTCATTTTTATTTGAAACAGAGGCTGTAAAATCAAGTGCAGTTCTTGAAAGATTTTTTATAGGAATAAATATCTCTTTGTTCATAAAACGTGACAAAAAGAAAACAAAAATCATTTCAAGAATAAACATACAGCCGAAGCTGATTGAAGCAATAAGCAGGTAATTCTGTTTAAATTTACTGTTTATTTCAACAATTATATAGCCTGCTAATTTATCATCAAGTGTTCTTATCGGACGATACAAAAAAAGTGAATTTCCGCTTGATGTATTCCATTGATTTCTTCCGTTTATAAGTTCAGCTTTAATTGATGATGTGTAGCTGTTATATTCAATTTTAGTTCCAAGTGGATTGTCTTCAGTATCATAAATATAATAACCGGATGAATTGCTGTAACTTACCAGTGAAATTCTTTTTATGTTTGGATTTTTTGCTTCATAGCTCTTTATATATTGAAGGGTAGTATCATAATTATTATCGGTTACTCTGGTGGTCAGGTAATTTTTGGCGTCATCAGCGTCAATAATTGTTTCAGCAAAGTCAGTGGCAGAGCGACCTAAATTAAGAGTATACTGCTGGCTAATAGAATTAATACAAATAAAGCAAAGGATAAATCCGAAAATTGATATTAATGCCATAATTAGAATAAGTCGTCTGTTTATCTGACGTTTAATGACCTTAGCCAATTCTGTCCACCTCCGGTAAAAAGATGTATTTTTATAATTTAATTATACAATATTGTTGCAGATTTGTCAACACGCCGCTTTTAATGTTCACAAAATATATAATACTTTAACAAAAAAATGACATTTGTTTATGAACTTTCAAAGATATTTTAAATAGATTTTGCAATCATAAAAAAGCCTGAGAAGTTAAATCTTCTCAGGCTTATTATCGAATGGCAATAAACTTAATAAATTGAGGCGACACTGTAAAAAGATTGTATGGTGTTTAAGATTTATTTCTTAGCTTTAATACCTCCTGCGGTGTAAAGGCGTAATCCTTGCCGCAAAAATGACAGCAGACATGGATCGTTTCTTCTTCCGCAAGTGAATCAAGTTCATCGTTCCCTATACTTGCAAGGATTTTTTCAGTGCGTTCACGACTGCAATCACACTTGTAAAAAACTTCCGATTCGTCTAATATATTGGGCTGTAAACCTTCAAGAAGTTTTAAAGCAATTTCTTCAGCAGTTAAACCGGATGTCATCATTGCAGTCATAGGTGGGATTGATTTAATATTTTTTTCAATAGTATCAATGCATTTATCATCTGCAAATGGCAGGAGCTGAATTAAATATCCGCCTGCAACTTTAAGTGTAAGGTCAGGGTTAACAAGTACACCGAGTCCGCAAACAGTAGGAATTTGCTCACTTGTTGCATAATAGCTTGCAACATCTTCAGCAATTTCACCTGATACAAGCGGAACGATTCCGACATACGGTTCTTTTAGTCCAAGGTCTTTAACGACTGATAATGTACCGTTTTTACCGACTGCACTGCCGACATCAAGCTTGCCTGCACTGTTAAGCGGTATTTCAACAATCGGATTGTTTACACAGCTTTTTACATTTCCTTTACTGTCAGCTACTGCTACGAGTTGACCAAGAGGCCCGTCTGCATCAATTCTCATTGTAACGCTGTCATTTTCATTTTTGAGAGAATATCCCATTAATGAAGCAGCAATTGAAAGACGGCCGAGAGCAGCTGTAGCCACAGCAGAGGTTTTGTGTATTTTTTCTATTTCTCCGACAATATCGGTAGCGTCAAGAACCATTGATATAGCTGAAGCGTCAGCAGAAATAGCTCTTTTTAAAATTCCCATAGTATTCTCCTATTTATATTTTTCTTGCAGCAATTACAATACGCTGACTTTTTTCATTTGGCGGATTAAATGTATCATCATCAAAATGAGCGATAATCTCAAATCCTGTTTCCTTTAATGCTGCATCAATTTCGTTAATATCGTAAGCTTTTTCTGTAAAGCTTTCTGAACTTCTGTAATATACACCGTCTTCATATTCAAAAAATTCAAGATTCATTTTAACATTATTATTTTTTTCATTAAACTGATTTTCCCATACGAGATATACATCGTCAGTTTCATATGTAAATGTATTATTTGCAAGTATATATTTATGCTTATAAATCGTATTGATATCAAATATAAGCAGACCGTCAGGTTCAGTAAATTCCGAAACCTTTTTAAATACACTTTTTACATCTTTTAATGAATTCAGGTGATTTATGCTGTCTAAAGCACATATGGTAATATCAACCGAACCATACAAGTCAATATTTCGCATATCCTGACATATAAATTGAATTGCCAGATTGTTTTCATAATTTTTCTGACTTGCAATACATAACATTTCAACTGAATTATCAATGCCTATAACATCATATCCGAGTTTAGCCATTTCAACAGAAATACTGCCTGTTCCGCACGCAAGGTCAAGCAAAACTGCTCCGTCAGTTTTTTTATATTTGTTTATGATCGAGTTAAAATATTCAGATCTTTTTTTGTAATCTATATTAGCTGTCAGTTCGTCATAATATTTTGCAAAGACATTATAACTGCTCAAAAAAACACCTCTTTAAAATACAGGCGACTTAAGGCAACACCAAACAAAGCATATCAAATGACCTTGCACGGTATTGTCCTAAAAAGCCGCCTGTAAAATTTTAAGTCAACACCGCACAAAGCACGTCAAAAGACTTTGCACATCATAAACTTGCAAATTTTACGTCATCTTACACATAATTTTCTCACCATACGACAGTATGCTTTTTAAAAATTCTATGCAATCTGACGAAAAATATATCTGCGTTTCTGCCGCACAAGCTTCGTGCGGTATTGACTTAAATTTATTTCTTCATTCCGCAGCATTTTTTATATTTCTTGCCGCTGCCGCAAGGACAAGGATCGTTGTCACCAACCTTATTTGACTTTCTTTCTTCTGAAAAACTTCCGTCACCTGCACCTGCATTCGGAGCGTCAGGCTTCTGTACCTGTTCACGTTCAGGAACAACATTCTTCTGGAGTTTAACAGTAAGAAGCATTCTGACTGTATCTTCACGAATAGAGTCAACCATAGCGTCAAACATTTCAAATCCTTCATATCTGTATTCAACAACAGGGTTTTTCTGACCGAATGCACGAAGTCCGATACCTTTTTTCAACTCGTCCATATCGTCAATATGAGCCATCCACTTTGTATCAACAACCTTGAGGAGAATTACACGTTCAAGCTCACGGATAATTTCTTCGCCGTATTCCTTTTCCTTAGCGGAGTATATTTCCTTAGCCTTGTCATTAAGAGCAGAAATAATGTCATCTCTTGTAATATCGTCAAGCTCATTATCTTCAAAAGAAAGGTCCTCATCAGAAATGAGCCAGCCGAGGAAGTAGTCTTTAAGACCAACAATATTCCAATGTTCTTTAACATCTTCTTCAGGGAGATAGAGATTAACTGTATTTTCAATAAGCTCATCCATCATCTTAAGAATGCTGCCGTGGAGGTCTTCACCGTCAAGAACCTGTGAACGCTGCTTGTAAATGATTTCACGCTGAGTATTCATAACGTCATCATAATTAAGAACGTTCTTTCTTATGCTGAAGTTTCTGCCCTCGACTTTCTTCTGTGAAGATTCAATGATCTTGGTAAGCATTTTGCTTTCAATAGGCATATCTTCTTCAACATTAAGGGTTCTCATCATATTTTCAAGACGTTCACCTGCAAATATACGCATAAGATCATCTTCAACAGAGAGGAAGAAACAGCTTTCACCTTCATCACCCTGACGTCCTGAACGACCTCTCAGCTGGTTATCAATACGTCTTGATTCATGACGTTCTGTACCGAGAATGTAAAGACCGCCGGCTTCCTTAACTGCAACAGCTTTTTCCTTGACCTCAATGTTATATTTTTCATAAAGCTCACGATAAACCTTACGGGCAGCAAGAATTTCCTCATTGTCAGTATCTGCAAAACCGATAGCTTCAGTAATAATTTCTTCAGGATATTCTCTTTTTCTCATTTCAGCCTTAGCAAGAAATTCAGCGTTACCGCCGAGCATAATATCAGTACCACGTCCTGCCATGTTTGTAGCGATTGTAACAGCTCCGAGTTTACCAGCCTGAGCTACAATTTCAGCTTCTTTTGCGTGGTGTTTTGCGTTAAGAACTTCATGCTTGATACCTTTTCTTTTCAGCATTGCAGAAAGAAGTTCTGATTTTTCAATTGAAATAGTACCAACAAGTATAGGCTGACCTTTTTGATTACATTCAACGATTTTATTAATAATTGCATGGAATTTACCCTTTTCAGTACGGTAAATCTGGTCATTGTGATCTATTCTTTTAACAGGTTTGTTTGTAGGAATAGCAATAACATCGAGCTTATAGATTTCCTTGAATTCATCTTCCTCGGTCATAGCAGTACCGGTCATACCTGAAAGCTTGCTGTACAGACGGAAGAAATTCTGGAACGTAATTGTAGCAAGCGTCTTAGACTCACGAGCAATCTTTACGCCTTCCTTAGCTTCAATAGCCTGATGCAAACCATCATTGAAACGACGTCCGAGCATAAGACGGCCTGTAAATTCATCAACAATGATAACTTCACCATCTTTAACAACGTAGTCGATATCAGCTTTCATAATACCATGAGCTTTGATTGCCTGATTTATATGATGAAGAAGAGTCATATTATCAGGATCCATCAGGTTTTCAACATTGAAAGCTTCTTCTGCCTTTTTAACGCCTCGTCTTGTAATTGTAGCGGTCTTAGCCTTTTCGTCGATAATGTAATCGGCTGTTTCATTTATTTCATCCTGATCCTGCTTGTCATCAATCTCAACAACAGTAGCAGGAACAAGAGTTTTAGCAAATTTATCTACTATTGAGTAAAGCTCGGTAGATTTGTCACCGCGTCCGGAAATAATAAGAGGTGTTCTTGCTTCATCAATGAGAATAGAGTCAACCTCATCGACAATCGCAAAATTAGGTTCTCTCTGCACCCTGTCTTTTTTCTGTATAACCATGTTGTCACGAAGATAGTCAAATCCGAGTTCATTATTTGTTGCATATGTAACATCACAGTTGTAAGCTGCACGTCGTTCTTCATTATTAAGACCATGAAGGATACATCCAACAGTAAGACCGAGAAAACGATGAACTTTTCCCATTTCTTCAGCCTGAGTTTTAGCAAGATAGTCGTTAACGGTAACAACGTGAACACCTTTACCGCTTAAAGCGTTAAGATAAGAAGCTACGCATGCAACGAGAGTTTTACCTTCACCTGTTTTCATTTCAGCAATACGTCCCTGATGAAGAACAATTGCACCTATAATTTGAACAGGGAAAGGCTTTTTGCCAAGAACTCTGCTTGCCGCTTCTCTTACAGTAGCAAGTGCTTCAGGAAGAATATCATCCAGTGTTTCGCCACAGTCAAGTCTTTCTTTAAATTCAGTTGTTTTTGCTTTAAGTTCAGCGTCGGAAAGCTTCTGATATTCTTCATCAAGAGCTAAAACGCTGTTTTTTATAGGCTCTATTCTTGCAAGCTCCTTTGTACTGTAGGAACCAAAAATTCTGCTAATTAATCCCATTTGTTTACCGCCTTTACCTTTACAATTTGGTTATGAAAAATGCTGATGCATAAAAATTAAAATAATATCTCACAGTACAGCATTTTATCAAATACATATAATATTATTTTATAACATGATGTAGTTTTTGTCAATAGATTTTAAATAAATTAATGCGTTTTTAATTCTTGTTGCAGAATTGCACAAACTTTGCTGTGTCAATGCTTCAAAATGCAGCTTTACAATATGTGTTTTCTGTGATATAATAAAGGCAACACCGCATAAAGTGCATCAAAGATCTTGTGCAGTGTTGCCTGAAAATCATAGATTATGCAGATATTGCACAGTATTTGTGCAGTATTTTCTGAAAACATGGAAGTGAAAATATCATGCAGAGAATTTTAATAATAGAAGATGACGTAATTATTTGCGGCGGCATACAGCTCTATCTTAAAAGCAAAGGCTTTTTTGCAGATTGTGCAAATTCTGTTGCTGAGGCCAAAGCAGCCATGAAAACAAAATACAGCCTGATTTTATTGGACGTTAATTTACCTGATGGAAACGGACTGGATTTATGTAAAGAAATTCGCCAAAATGATATTGTTCCCATAATTTTTCTTACTGCAAATGATACGGAAGAACAAATGATTGCAGGATTTCATAACGGCTGTGATGATTACATTTCAAAGCCGTTTTCAGTTGAACTTTTATATCAAAGAATTTTAGCGGTATTACGCAGAAGTCAATCTTCATCAGATGGAGAAATATTTTCATATATAGATTTAACTGTAGATTTTTCGAGGATGCAGGTTACAAAAAATAATAATCCGATAAAGCTTTCTGTTACTGAATATAAATTGCTTGAGCTTCTAATTCGTAATCAGGGACAGGTTCTGACTCGCAGTATCATTTTAGAGCGTATATGGGATTGTGACGGAAATTTTATTGATGAAAATACACTTAGTGTACATATTCGCCGTCTGCGTCAAAAAATTGAAACTGATCCTAAAAAGCCAAAATATATTATCACTGTCTTTGGTATAGGATATACTTTTGGAGAAATGTAATGTACAATAAAAAATACAAAAAGTTCAGGCAATTTATGATATTGGCAGAAATCCTTTTCCCATTGATGTGCGGAGCTGTGACTTTTTTTCTTGTACGCAGCTGGCTTGTTTCAGTGATTTTATGCTGTACTGCTTCTTTAGGTTCACTTTTGGCTGAGATGCAAAGATATATAGATCGGCGATATATATCAGATATTGTTGCAGATCTATCAGACCTTTGCGATAATTTAATCAAGTTAAAGGAAAGTGAAGTTTTCCCTGAAAATGAAGAAAATCTACTTTCAAAGCTTCAGCATAAGATGATGAAACTGGTGAAGATCCTAAAGCAAAAGAATGAAGTATCTAAGTAGGAGCAGGAAAATATAAAGGGTTTGGTATCAGATATTTCTCATCAGCTAAAGACTCCGATTGCAAATTTGAAAATGTATGTGGTTTTTCTGGAGGATACGTCAATTTCAGAAGAACAGCGTCAGGAGTATATTGGAATTATCAGTCTTTCAGTAAACAGACTTATTTTTTTATCTGAAAGCATGATACAGATATCACGTCTTGAAAGCGGACTGATTCATCTTAAACCTGAAATGCAGAGTTTGAACGAAACTGTTCTTACAGCTATAAAAAATGTTTTTGTTAAAGCAAGAAATAAGGGTGTTGAAATTACATATAATTCTGAGGAAGAAATAGAAATTTGTCATGACAAACGTTGGACTGCCGAAGCAATTTTCAATATGCTTGATAATGCAGTAAAGTATTCTCCGACAGGGAGTGTCATTGCTGTAAATGTTCGCAGATTGGGCCTTTTTTCAGCAGTTGATATAGCCGACATGGCACAGCCGATTTCTGAAGAAGAACACAGTAAAATTTTTGAAAGGTTTTATCGAGGCAAAAACAGCGGAAAAACTGAAGGAATAGGTATAGGCCTGTACCTTGCCCGTGAAATTGCAGTAAAACAAAACGGATATATAAATCTGAAATGCGGTGAAAATGGCAACACATTTTCAATATATATTTTTAATACAAATAAAACAATATAATTTTGTGGTATTGCTTTAATAAAAATGTGTCTGCATAATCTCTATGCAGACACATTTTTGAATTTTATGATTTAAAAGCAGATTTAATAAAGTTATACATAAGAGGAGTTACGCAGCTTGCGTCATGACCGCCTCCGGGAATTGAAATCCATATATGCTCCTGATTATTAGCAGTAAGAGTCTTATGATACGCTTCAGGGAATGTACCTACTACAGAATCATTTGTGCCTCCTGCTATCATAAGTACATAAGGATTATATGCAGGATCCTTGATTTTAAATTCGCTTTCCTGCATATTGCCGGGATGTGTCATAAACATATCCTGTGCAGGGGTTATACCCGGTGCAGGGCAGGCAGCTCCGATATATCCGAATATATCAGGTCTCATGATGCCGATGTATAATGCTTCACGACCGCCCATTGAGAATCCTGTAATTGCAGTATTTTCTCTGCCTGTTTTAACAGAGAAGTTCTTTTCAATATAAGGCATAAGGCTGTCAGTTATATCATATAAGAAATTGTCGTAATTTTGAGTCGTTTCAGTATTAAAACTCATTCCTGCAGGCTGATCCGAAGTTTTGCTTGTATACATAGAGGTAAACACTATTATCATTTTCTCAGCTTCACCGCTTGCAGCAAGATTTGCAGCCATATTTTCTATGTTAAATCCGCTTATCATACTGTTTTCATCACCGAAAATACCATGATTTACATACATAACAGGGTACTTTTCACTTTCAGAGTAGCCTGGTGGGAGAAGAACCTTTGCTTTCTTATTTCGCTGTGCATATTCAGAGTAATATGTAATAGATTTCATTGTTCCCTGATTGCTTGCAGCTGCAGTTGCAGATGAAGGAACATTTATAGTTACTGTATCTTTTATTTTGTCCATATATGAAGAACTGTCACCATTTACTTTTGTTGTGGTAGTAGTGGTAATTGTTGTTTGCTGAGTCGCAGTAGTTGTTGTAACAACAGGCGGTTTTGGGAAGGTATTGATTTTTCCGATAACAAACTGATGAATAAGAACCAAATCAGAAACGTCAAATTTTCCGTCCTGATTTGTATCAGCAGCCACAGGTACTGTAACACCCACAAATTGTTTAAGAATGAGTGATTTTGCATTTGCAACATCAAAAACATCAATTACTCCGTCACCATTAACATCTCCTATAATATTATTGACTGAAGGATTGGTGACATCACTTGTTTTTCCTGCAACTGTACCGCCGCCTGTAACTACATTTGATGCTGTTCCTTCAACAGCACCGCTTGCAGCATCTATATAAAAATCTGTAAGACTGTCAGGAGCTTCGACATAAAGGATAAGGTTAACTGCATTAGCGGGTATTGTAAATGAAGTGTTTTCAAGCTTTGTCCATTCACCGCTTTTAGCTGTAGCAATTGCAACCTCATCATAGTTATCCTGTCCGCTGAGTGTATATTGAAGTGTCATTTTCATATCTGTTGCTGAATTGCTGTTCTGGAGAACTGCACAGCTGAAGCTGTATGTGTTTCCAGGGATGAAAATACTTGTATCCAATTCAGTTTGTACACCGTTCCAGTTATCAGTTCTGCCGCTTACAAAAAGTGACTTTTTTCCGAAATAGTAATTGTCAGTATCAACAGATACGGATGTTCCCATTCCTCTTGCCGACCAATCTCCCGAACCTTGTTCAAAGTCACTGTAAAAATAGGAAGATGTATCAACCGCACTTGCATTAAGAACAGTTGAAACATTAGCCGAAAAGTTTGGCATACTTGCAGCACAGATTAAAGATGCAACAGCTCCGCAAGCCATTTTCTTCAAAATAATTTTGTTCATTAGTAAACCACCTCTTTAAATTAAGGCAATATCATACAAAGCACACTTTATTTTAATAGAGTGATTTGTACAATTTAAGGCAATACCGCATAAAGCTTGTGCGGCAGAAACGCAGATATATTTTTCGTCAGATTGCATAGAATTTTTGAAAGCATACTGTCGTATGGTGAGAAAATTATGTGTAAGATTACGGAAAATTTGCAAGTTTATGACGTACAAAGTCTTATAATGTACTTTGTACGCTGTATATTTTAAAGTGATTTTTTATCCGATTGATTAAGTTTTGTAAGGAGAAACAGAATGGAAAAAATAAATGCTGCAAAAAGAAGTTCTACACCAATATATTCAAAAACCTTTGTTATATCATAAGTTTCTCCGGATCTTCCGAAAATAGTGTTATTTGCTTTAACATACCAGTAAACAGGAATGAATCTTGCAGCTGAAAGAACATCTGAACCAAGAAACTGTTGGTCTACGAAAACTCCGCATAAAAAGCTTGAACCGAGTCCAATAATGTTTCCTATCATGCTCACCGCTTCGTCCTTTGGAGAAAAACTGGATACTATTAATGCAATTCCTGCTGCAATGATTGCCATGATTATACTGTTGAGAACCGCAATCATTTCGTTTTTAGAGAAAATGATATGTAATTTACCGCTTATTACGGAACTGTAACCAATATATATGAGCATGAATATAATCCATATAGCCAAAACAAAAAATGATGATGCAAATAATATTTGTAATGTTTTGCTTTTTACAGACAAAGAAGATGCGTTCATACGGTTTTTGATATCATCTCTGTTGAATTTAACATGTATTGGGCAAAGACAAGTAATAAACATTGAAATAAACATATATGGCAAATATTGAAAAAATATTCCTGCCATTGAACCAAAAGTATTATTTCCTGAAAAGTCCTCTTTTTTGACTTCAACACTTTCATTTACAGTAGCTTCTGCTTTTTTGCAAGCATCATCAAGAGAAAATCCACCCTTTTCGTACATTAAAATTGTGTTTATATATTGATTAAGCTGTGTTTCAAAATATGTACTTCTGTACGATTCAGAGTGCTGATAGCTTTCAAATAATTCATCTGAAATGTTATTTTTAAGTTTTTCTGCATAACCACTTTTAATTTTCAGAATGTATGAGGTTTCATAATAGTATAATGCGTCAGTTAATGCTTCTTTATTATTTTCTATATCAACTATATCATGCTTTGTGGAAAGATAATTTACAAGCATTTCACTTTCTTCTGATTTATCTTCGTCTATTATAGTTATATCAAGCTTTGTAGAAGAAAAATCATCATCTTTTGAAGTGTCTGAGGTTATTAACATGCTTATTGCAGCGAATATTGCTACATATGTAATAATAATTCCCAGTTTCTTTTTTGAAATTTTGAAAAAAGCTTTAAAGACTTGCATATTCATCCCTCCTTGTAAGGAATAATCCGCCTGCTATAAAAATAATTGTTATTATAATAAGCTAGATAATGTCCGTGCAAAATCTGTCATACGTATCATAGATATTAATCGAATACAACGAGTCGGAGATAAGTGCGGCAGGACTTATTTTGTTCAGAACAGGGAAATAACGTTCAACCTTCATTCTGATCGATTCAACCATAAGTCCGCTGAAAAAGCAAAGAATCATGCTGAATGAAGAGAGTATTCCTATTTTAGTACCCATAGTGAATTTTCCGATTGAACCAATGAAAAATCCCATAGCAATGCTTACAGCTGAGCCGACAAAAGATGCTGCAAAAATCATCGGAATATTATCTCCGAAATTAATTTTTAATATAAACATAAGATAGCATAAATCTAGTGAAATACATAAAACATGCACTATAAACGATGACAAAAGACTTGCTGAAAGTGATACTCTTTTAGTAATTGGCGATGTGCATTTTCTTGCACCGATTGCAGATAAGTTACCCTGACTATTGATTACAGCATACATTCCCAGAAAGCTTCCGAAAAGACATGCCATTGCAATAAGATTGTAATAATACTGTACCATTACATCTGTGTTGCCGTTTGAGAATGAGAGCTTTTTATTGCAGTTGATTTCTGCTGACATTTGTTCCGTTACAGCGGAAAGTGCAGCAGGATTGTTTTTTGCTATATCTGTTATAACCATTTCATTAGCTTTATATTGGTCAAGAAAATTTTTAAGTATACTTGGTTTAATGTTATTTTTACTTACAGTAAGTGAAAGCTGCTCAGTTATCGTTATAATCCCTTCACATTCGCCTTTTTTCAGCATCTCCTGAGCTGTTTTCCTGTCAGTGTATTCAGGCTTGAGCAAGGGGTCATCAGATTCTGATATGCTTTTAATAACATTATTAAAGTTTTCATTTTGTTTTTCCTCAACAATTGCAACGGGAATTGACTTGAATTTTTCGGAATTTGAGAAATTTCCAAATGCAAGAGAAAAAAATGTTCCAAGAATAATAGGAAATAAAAGTATCCAGAAATTCAGTGATTTTACTCTCAAATCTGAAAGCATGCTGTATTTAAAAATATGTCCAAACATTAAGGACGCTCCTTTCTGAGAATATATCAGCATAAATGAAGTGTATGCTGAGAGTTATGAAATAGTGTGACATAAAACGATAGTGTCACAAACTTTAATCACGAAGATTTTTTCCTGTAATATTAAGGAAAACGTCATTGAGTGTAGGAAGTTCAGAGTAAACTCTGCCGAATGAAATCTCATTTTCCTGAAGATAACTTAATACTCTTGTAAGGTTGTGCTTACCGCCATTATAAACTATCTGGAGTTTTCCATTTTCATAATTATGTTCAAAAACATGAGGAAAAGCAGCTATTTCCTTTATATGCTTATCATCTATGACAGGAATTTCAATGTTGATTGTTTCAGACTTCTGTATAAGCTTTTGAAGCTCCTGCTTAGTACCGAGAGCAATTAATTTCCCCTTATCAATTATTGCAATTCTGGTACATATCTGTTCAACTTCCTCCATGTAATGAGAAGTATATATAATGGTAGCACCATTGCGGTTAAGTTCCTGAATTCCCTCAAGGATCTTATTTCTGCTCTGAGGGTCAACAGCAACAGTAGGCTCATCAAGAATGATAAGCTTTGGTTTATGAGCAATGCCGCATGCTATATTAAGACGTCTTAAAAGACCGCCTGAAAGTTTTTTAGGATAGAATTTAGTGTAATTTTCAAGTCCAACAAAATCAATGGCTTCCTGAACATATTTCTTTTTCAATTCTTTGTCATTTATGTAAAGTCCGCAGAAATAGTCGATGTTTTCATAGACTGTAAACTCATCAAAAACAGCAACATTCTGCATAATAATGCCGATTTCCTTTTTCACCTTATAATTTGTTGGCGACATCTTCTCACCAAAAACTTCAATATTGCCTTTATCATAGCTTAAAAGAGAAAGCAGACAGTTAATAGCAGTTGTTTTGCCTGAACCGTTGGGTCCGAGCAGACCATATATTTCTCCTTCCTTTATTTCAATATTTAAATGGTCAAGAGCAATAAGTTCTTTGTATCGTTTAACAAGATTTTCAATTTTTACAACTGTTTTTGCCATATTAACACCCTTTCAAAATTTACTTATGGTAACACTGTGCAAAGTCTTTTGACGTGCTTTGTGCGGTGTTGCCTTACTATATTTTAATTATAGTATATAAAATAAAAAAATGTAAGTGAGAATTGTCAGGAGTTCATATGACATTTGTCATAATAATTCTTATAGACAACTTTTTTAAAATATGATAGAATAAATTATGGAAAGGATGTGGGGTTAATAGCAAAATTAATTGATAAAGCCGTTTTAATGGTATGGCTTTTGAGTATGGTTTTAAAATTTGATAATTTGTTTATTCCTGTTACAGTAACATTAAGTGCCGCCGCAGTTTCAACCTTGGTACAAGCTATTGAAAATGTAAAAATGAAAAGCATAATTATGATATCATATATGGTATTTATGCTGTTTGCACCTGAACTTATATTTATGTTTCCAATTGTGTTTTATGAGGTCGTATACTCAAAAAATAAAGCTGCACTAACGGCTTCAGCAGTATCATGCATGTATGCTGTATCAGGTTTGTCATTGGTTTATTTAGCATCTGTTTTAACAAGTATTCTTTTTTCAGCTCTGCTTGCAATAAAAACCAAAAAATTGGAACAAACTAAGAAAACTCTCATTGAAACCCGTGACGCAGGAATAGAAGTAAAGTATTTGCTTGAACTGAAAAATAAGGATTTGATAGAACGTCAGGATTATGAAATATATCTTGCAAAGTTAAAGGAACGCAACAGAATTTCAAGAGAAATACATGATAATGTCGGACATCTGCTTACAAGGTCGATACTGCAGCTGGGTGCGATGCTTACAATCAATAATAATCTGAATGAAAAGCATATGCTTGAAGAACTAAAAAAAACCTTAGACAGTGCAATGACAAGCATTCGTGAAAGTGTTCACAATTTACATGATGAATCAATTGACTTAAAGCAGTCTATAAGAGAAATTCTTGATTCGATGAAAGAAAATTACGAAACTTCATGTGAATTAAATATTAGTGAAGCAGCAGAAATAAATATAAAAATGTGTTTTTTAAGCGTGATAAAAGAAGCAATGTCAAATATCCTTAAGCACAGCAACTGTACAGCAATAAAAATTTCATTGCAGGAACATCCGGCATTTTATCAGCTTATTGTTGAGGATAATGGAACAGATATACATATTTCATCTGAAAAGGGAATGGGACTTTTCAGTATGCGTGAGAGAATTGAAAAATTAAATGGAATTATAAATATATCAAGTGAAAAAGGATTTAAAATATTTATATCAGTTCCTAAAAATAAGAAAGGATTTAGTATTACAGAATGAAGATAATAGTTATTGATGACGACAACCTTGTAGCCATTTCACTTAAAACCATTCTTGAAGCAACAGGAAAAATTGAAGTTGCCGCAATAGGAAACAGCGGAAATGACGCAATAGAATTATGGCGGCAGAATTTGCCGGATGTCATCCTCATGGATATAAGAATGGCGGGCATGACAGGTCTTGAAGCCGCAGAAATAATATTAAAAGAGAACAAAGAAGCTAAAATTTTGTTTCTTACTACATTTTCTGATGATGAATATATAGTAAAAGCCTTAAAGCTTGGTGTCAGAGGATATATTTTAAAGCAGGATTTTAACGGTATAGCACCTGCACTTGAAGCTGTTGTCAAAGGACAAAATGTTTATGGCTCGGAAGTAATATGCCGTTTACCGGAACTTATGAATAGTCAAAGAGAATTTGATTTTGAAGAATATGATATAGCCGATAAGGAACAGGATATAATAGAGCTTGTAGCAGATGGAATGAGCAACAAGGAAATTGCGGCGGAGCTTTATTTAAGTGAGGGGACTGTCCGAAATTATATAAGCGGAATTCTGGAAAAGCTTGATTTGCGTGACAGAACTCAGCTTGCTGTTTTTTATTTTACAAAGATAAAAAAATGAAAGGATGAATTATTGTGCTTGCAAATTATCACACGCATACTAAAAGATGCAATCATGCTCTTGGAGAAGACAGAGAATATGTTGAGGCAGCAATAAAAGCAGGGCTTAAGGTTCTTGGCTTTTCTGACCACTGCCCATTTGTATTTGAAGATGGTCATATTTCACCAATAAGAATGCTGCCATCACAGGTTGACGATTATTTTACATCAATTGATAAGCTGAAAAAGGAATACTCAAAGGAAATTACTATTTATGCAGGCTTTGAATCCGAATATGTTCCGGAGCTAATTGAAAATCAGAGCCGATTGCTTGAGGGGTATCCTCTTGATTACATGATTATGGGTGAGCATTATACTGAACGTGAACCGTTTGATACTTATACAGGTTTTCCGACGGCTGATGAAGGCTTGCTGAAAAAATATGTAGATGCAGTAATTGAGGGTGTTGAAACAGGCAGATATATCTATGTTGCACATCCTGACTTGATGCATTTTGTAGGTGATGATAAAATATATGAAAAGCATTTTACCAAACTTTGTACTTATTTAAAGAGTAAAAACATTCCTTTGGAAATAAACGTCCTTGGAGTTTCAGAGGGCCGTCATTATACTTCTGAGAAATTTTTAAAGATAGCTCAAAAGGTGGGAAACAAGGCTATTATCGGATGTGATGCACATACTCCCGATCAACTTTTGAATAAAAAGGGAATAGAAAAATGTCATATGCTTGCAAAAAAGTATAATCTGGAGCTTGTTGATTATTTATCCGGACTTGAATAAAAATAAATCAAGGCAATGCTGCATAAAGTCATCAGAGATGGTTTTGGCGGTGTTGCCTATAGCAATGCAATAAAATAATGCGACATAAGATGACAAAAGCAAACCGCATAGTACAAGGCGGATGACGAAAGCATACTGTCGTATGGTGAGGAGGACAACGCAGTAATATGCGGTTTGAATTGTCAGATTAGTTGCAGCATTTTGTTGTATTGCTATAATATGTTGGAGGTAAAAAATGATATATACAATGACTTTTAATCCTGCATTGGATTATGTTATAAAAGTTCCTGAATGTATTATGGGCACAGTAAACAGAACTTCTGATGAAAAATTACTTACCGGAGGAAAGGGGATAAATGTTTCCACTGTTCTTACAAATCTTAAAATTGAAAATACAGCATTGGGATTTCTTTCGGGTTTTACAGGAAAAATAATAAAAGATATGTTAGATTACAGCGGAGTAAAAAATGATTTTATTTTTCTTGAAAGCGGATATTCGAGAATAAACGTAAAAATAAAAAGTGAGCAGGAAACTGAAATAAATGGAAATGGACCGCAGATAGATGAAGAAGCATTAAAGAAATTATATAAAAAACTTGATTTACTAAGTAACGGAGATATACTTGTACTTGCAGGAAGTGTTCCAAAGTCATTGCCGTCAAACATTTACTGTGAGATAATGAAATATTTGTCGCATAAAAACATTTGTTTTGTTGTTGACGCTGCAGGCAAACTGCTTACAAAAACTTTAAAATATAATCCGTTTCTCATAAAACCAAATGTTTTAGAACTGGAAGAAATAGCAGGAGCGTTTTTGAGTACAGATGCAGAAATAATAGACGCTGCAAAAAAACTTCAGGAACTTGGTGCAGCAAACGTGCTTATTTCCATGGCAGCAGACGGTGCGATTCTTTTAACTGAAAATAATGAAGTTATTAAAAGCAGAGCAATAAAAGGTGAAGTTGTCAATTCTACGGGAGCAGGTGATTCAATGGTTGCAGGCTTTCTTGCAGGCTGGATTGAAAAAAATGACTATAATTATGCATTAAAAATGGGGGTTGCAGCAGGAAGTGCAAGTACATTTTCTGAAAATCTTGCAGAAAAAAACGAAATTGAAGCATTGTATGCATTACTTTAAAAAAAAGTGGAAAAATAAAAGAAAGCGTTAAAGCACTATTTCACAAAATTGTGTAATTGTGATTGTTGAAAAAGTTTGATAAAATAAGGGAACGTCCTCTCTTGCAGGGCGTTCCCTCTTAAAAAGCAGTTCTACGTACTGCTGTTTAATTCACCCTTTGCGGAGCGTTTAAGGGCTATATGTGTGGTTTCCCCCACACAATGCCAACAACTTAAGCGTAATTGGCATTTACCCCGCAAAAAAATCAAATAG
>OGDY01000097.1_pt1 | contig 104828 bp, 95 predicted proteins | sample 1570341 | NCBI WGS metagenome assembly OGDY01 (sample SAMEA2581972, study PRJEB24529) | metagenome | biome: Human gut stool | place: China | collected 2011 | reverse complement strand
CATAGTCAATATAAACACCATTTAAATCCTGATATGTTTGTGTACAGTCAAACTTTTGTCCTTTACGGAAAAGACAGTTATTAATGTTGTTCCACTCACAGCTGAAATTTCCGTTGCCGTTAAGAGTCATGCTTGTGTTTCCACTGTCTTTCCATAACTCATAAGCATAGCCGTCTTCTGTACCGGTTTTATTTTCTGTAATTACTGTAGCTGCATCTACGCTTATTGCAGGAACATTTGCTGTACAGAACATAAAAGCCATAAGACAACTGGTAACCTTAGTCATCAATTTCCCTTTTAGTTTGTTCTTCATAAAAAAGAACACCTCCTTTTAAGGTTATTATAGCAATCTTGGTAAAAGTTGTCAATAGTCTGTTAAAAAATAGGACCATTTTTAGCGAAAGTGAGCTATAAATGGTCAGTTGTTAACAAAAAAGCAATATTTGAAAAATGTAATTTATTTACAAAAAAGTGCTGCTATATGATATAGCAGCACAAAGTTTTACATATTATCAATCTGATTAACAGCAGCGTCCAGCCAATCACCCTCAAATAATTCAATAACACCATTATCACAGGCAGCTGCAAGGTCAGAACAAATAGGAATTCTTGCTAAAACAGGAATACCATATTCCATTGCAACTTCATCAATATGGCTCTTGCCAAAGACCTCAATTTTCTTTTTGCAGTCAGGACATTCAAGATAGCTCATATTTTCAATAATTCCGATAATTGGTATATTCATCATTTTTGCCATTTTTACAGCTTTTTCAACAATCATTGAAACAAGCTCCTGAGGAGAAGTAACAATAACAATGCCGTTTACAGGGATTGTCTGAAAAACAGTAAGAGGAACATCGCCTGTTCCCGGAGGCATATCAACGAAAAGATAATCTACATCTTTCCATATTACGTCAGTCCAGAATTGCTTGACAACACCTGCTATGACAGGACCTCTCCATACAACCGGATCAGTATCGTTTTCAAGGAGAAGATTTACAGACATAACGTCAATTCCCATTTTGCTTTTTACAGGGATAATGCCAAGTTCCGTTCCCTGAGCCTTTTCTTTTATTCCAAAAGCCTTCGGAATAGAGGGACCGGTAATATCTGCATCAAGAATACCAACCTTTTTATTATTTCTCTGCATACTTACAGCGAGCATTGACGAAACAAGGGTTTTACCAACTCCGCCTTTACCGCTGACAATACCGATAACCTTATTAATTTTGCTGAGTTCATTTGGCTTTTCAAGGAAGCTCTCAGGCTTTCTTTCGCCGCAGTTACTGCTGCATGTTGAACAATCATGTGTACATTCGCTCATTTTAAAACTCCTATTCAATAGTGATACAGTCCACAGGACTGTTTTTAAAAGGGAACGCCATGCAAGAAATGGCGTTCTTCCCTTTTATTAAACTTTTTAAACAATCTGAAAATTAATATACTTGAATATTTTTTTGCTGTTTAAAATAATTTTTCATTCTTATAATTATAATACTGATTTTGAAAAAAGTCAATATCATAAAAGCGGTGCAAATATATTAAGCAGCCAGCCTGCAAGTTTTCGTCTTAATGGAAGCTTGCGGCATTCCTCAAGAGTAATTTCCTGTGATAGCTTTATTGTTTCAAGAAAATCGTTTTTTATATCAAAAACAGCGGAATTGTTATATATAAGACATGCACATTCATAGTGGAGATAAAGACTTCTGTAATCTAAATTAATAGTTCCTATTACAGCGGTACTGTCATCAGATACGAAACTTTTTGCATGAATAAAACCGGGAGTGTATTCATAAATTTTAACGCCTGCCTCAATGAGTCTGGGATAATATCTCCACGCTATCTGATATACATACCATTTATCTGCAATATGAGGAGTTATAATCCTTACATCAATTCCCTTTTTTGAGGCAAGCTGCAGTGCAGTTAAAAGCTCATTATCAAGAATTAAATAAGGGGTGGTTATATATACATATTCCTCGGCATTATTAATTATATCAAGATATACCATTTCACCGATATGCTCTTCGTCCATCGGACTATCAGAATAAGGCTGTACAAAACCATCACTTTCAAAAAAGCCTGTTGCCTGATACTTTGGGATAAATTCCTCATAATTGCTCATTTGAGGTTCATTAAGTTCCCAAAGCTGTAGAAACATTACAGTGTAATTCCAGACAGCTTCACCTTTCAGCATGATTCCTGTGTCCTTCCAGTGACCAAATCGCTCCTTGCGGTTTATATATTCATCGGCAATATTTATACCGCCTGTAAAAGCAGTATTACCGTCAATTACGACAATTTTTCGGTGGTCACGGTTATTCTGAATAGTTGAAAGAAAAGGTGTGAATTGATTGAATACCTTGCACTTAATGCCATTTTCAGTTAATTTTTTGAAATACTTATTTGGAACTGGAGAGTTAATCTGAGCACCGATTCCGTCATACATAAATCTTATTTCAACGCCTGATTTTGATTTATCAATCAGAATATCTGCAATTGTATCAAACATATAGCCTTGTGCTATAATAAAAAACTCCATGAAGATAAAATGCTCTGCTTTTTTTAATTCATTTATAAGAGCTTCAAATTGCAGCTCGCCGACAGGAAAATACTGAACTGTAGTTTTGGTGTAGACAGGATATGGGCCAAATTGATTTATATATGTTGACAGATTTGAAACCTTTTTGCTTTCAATTTCAAGATGAGAAAGTGTATCCTGATTTTGCATAAGAAAATTTTTAGAATACTCTATACTTCTGTCCTGAAGTTTTATAAAAAGCTTTTTTCCAAGCTGAGTTTGAATAAAAAGATATGCCAGTCCTGCAAAAAGAGGCAGAATGTCTATGGCTATGATCCATGCAAGTTTATATGCAGGGTTTTCATTCTTATTTATAATGTAGACTATTAGAACGATATTCAGAACCATTATACTCACATGGATAATGAAGTAATGTTCCCTTAATTTCCATATTGTAAATGCAATAAAAGCAATTTGCAGCAGAAGCATTGCAATAAAGATAAAGTTTCTGCTGAAAATTTTTGTAAGTATTCTTTTCATTTTTTCACCTCGGAGTTGTTTTTTAACTTTATTTATGATATAATAAAAGCAATGTCAAACATGACTGTACATATTAGCTCTTTAAGCTCTGAAAGGAAAGTAAACATGTTAAATGAAATTTATGCTTATAGAAGAAAAGCTTTTTATTATGAAACTGACAAAATGGGAATAGTGCATCATTCAAATTATATAAGGTGGTTTGAGGAATCAAGAGTTTCACTTTTGGAACAGGCAGGATTGCCTTTTGAAGCTATTGAAGCACAAGGAGTAATGGTTCCTGTGCTTTCAGCAGAGTGCCGTTATAAATTTCCTGTCGGATTTGATGAGGAATTTGCAGTAATACCTAAAATAGAAAATTTTAATGGTCTGCGTTTTGAGATTACATATAAAATTGTAAATCCTGATAATACTGTTCTTTATGCCGAAGGGAAAACTGCTCATTGCTTTGTCAATATGAATATGAAACCGATTCGTACTCAGAAAAAATACCCAGAAATATATGATGTATTTAACAGGTATGTTGGGTATGAAGTAAGACTTTAAGTAAAGGCAATACTGCACAAAGTTTGTTCGGCAGAAACGCAGATATATTTTTCGTCAGATTGCATAGAATTTTTGAAAGCATACTGTCATATGGTGAGAAAATTATGTGTAATATGACGGAAAATTTGCAAGTTTATGACGTGCAAAGTCTTTTGACGTGCTTTGTGCAGTGTTGCCTAAAGTACATATTATACAGAGGGTGCTTGTATTTAAGCACCCTCTTGTCAGTTATTTTACATTGTTTGAAGTTTTGGCATAAGTTCTTATTACTGACTCGGGAATAAAATTAACATCACATTTAAATGAGAATTTCATCATAGCATGGTTAGCAGTTTCAATTGAATTGCCGTTTTCATCAAATAATTCATCAATAGTAATTTCTATCGGTTTTTGAAACGGTGAAACAACTTCTACAGTATCTCCTGCCATAAACTTATTGCGTTGAGTGCAGTAAACAATACCATTTTCACATTTTTCAACTACTGCAACAACGTCATAATTTCTGATGTAACCGCCTGTTTCGTAATATTGACAGTCCTTAGGATGTCCAAAGAAAAATCCTGTGCAGTATTTTCTGTGGCTGACTTTAAATACTTCATCATGGATCCAATCACTTAATTTAAAGTTATTGGGATTTTTGTAATATTCGTCAACAGCCATTCTGTATGCATTTGTAATAACGGCTACATAATACGCTGATTTAGCTCTGCCCTCAATTTTAAGGCTTGATACACCTGCTTCAGCAAGCTTATCAATGTGGTCAATCATACAAAGGTCTTTTGCATTTAAAATATAAGTACCCTTTTCATCTTCAAAAACAGGGAAGAATTGGTCTGTACGCTTTTCTTCCATAAGATGATAACTCCACCTGCATGGCTGAGCACATTCACCTCTGCTTGCGTCACGATTTACAAGATATTGAGAGAGCAGACAGCGTCCCGAGAAAGAAACACACATAGCACCATGCACAAATACTTCAATTTCCATATCTTTAGGTGATTTTGCTCTTATTTCAGCAATTTCTTCAAGTGAAAGCTCTCTTGCAAGAACAACTCTTTTAGCTCCCATGTTATAAAGCTCAGTGGCTGTCACATAGTTGACAATTCCGGTTTGAGTAGACATATGAATTTCCATATCAGGAGCAAATTTTTTTACAAGAGCCATTAAACCGATATCAGCAACTATTACTGCGTCCACCTTAGCTGAAACAGCTTCTTCTATAAACTGTTGAAACTCAGGAATTTCATTATTTCTTGGGAGAGTGTTGCAGGTAAGATATACCTTTACGCCTTTTTCATGCGCTTTATTTACCGCTGATATGAGCTGTTCATAATCAAAATTCATCGGAGAAGAACGCATGCCGAAGCTTTTGCGTCCGAGGTAAACAGCGTCAGCACCATATTTCAAAGCAGCATTAAATCGCTCTGTATCTCCGACAGGGGAGAGGACTTCTAAAAAATTATTACCCTGCATTATTTGCTGCCTCCTCTGCTGCCTGAGCGTCAGCATACTGCTGTTCAACCATTTCAAGATTTGCTAAATGTTCTTCATAAGTTTTAGCGTAGTATACTTCTTTAGTATTTATATTTGCATTGAAGAAGAAATAATCGCTTTTAACTGCTGCAAGGACAGCGTCAATAGCTTCAATGCCGGGATTGCAGATTGCTCCTGGTGGAAGTCCAGGACCGATCAGAGTATTATAAGCATCAATAGTAGCTTGGTCAAATACTTCCATATGGGGACGTATTACATCATTAGCATAATTTTCTGTCGGGTCAGATTCAAGTTTAGGGTAAGTATCGGGATTATTAAGTCTGTTCCAGAAAACAGATGCAACCATTTTCATCGAATCAACAGTACATGCTTCTGCCTGCACCATAGATGCAAAAGTAATAAGCTGATCGAGCGTAAGGTTAAGTTCTTCCATTCTCTTGTACCGGTCTTCGTTTGTATGATTATCCGTCATTTTGTTGTCGAAATTAAGATAGATTTTCTGGCACACTTCTTCCGGCGACATGTCCTTATAGAAGAAATATGTATCAGGGAATAGATAACCTTCCATACGATAAAATTTGCGGTCAGATGCAAGATTTAATTTGTTTTCAAATTCAAAGCCGTATCCGCCTGAATTAAAGTAAAAAATGAATTCATCTGCCGAGCATACTCCATTTTCTTCAAGGAGTGCAGCAGCGTCAATAAGAGTAATACCTTCCTTAAACATAACTTCAACAGATTCTTTATTTTCATTTTCAGTTGAAGTAAGTTCTTCAATAATAGTTTCATAAGCCATATTAGCTCTTATAAAATGTTCACCCGGAATATATGATGAATCTGATTTTCTTAACTTTGAAAAAAGCTGAAAACATTTGGGGGATTTTATAATGCCTTCATCCTTAAGCATCAGAGAAATCTGTTCTGTAGTAGCACCCTCTTGAATTACAACAAGATGAGTAGTTTCACTTTTTCCTATACCGAGAACATCTTTTCCGAATGCAATAATTACAAGAGAAAGAGAAATAGAAACTGCAAAAATAAATACTGTAAGAATTAGAACTCCCGGAAGTCTGCTTCTCTGTTTTCTTCTTTTTCTTTTTTTCCTTTTTGCAGGAGCTGATTTATCAGGCTGATGAGTATCTCTGTTCCTTACTGCTGTTGCTGTAAGTTCAGGCTTTTCAGCTTCATGCAGTTTTCTTTTGGAATCATCAAATGCTTTGTTGATAAAATCCTCCTGAGGATCTGCTGAATGTACTGAGTTGGAGATTTCCGCATCTTGAACTGAGGCTTCAGTTTCAGCGGAAATTTCATGTTCAACAGCTTTTTCATCTTTCCTGATATTATTTTTTTCGATTTCGGATGAAGCTTCAGTTTTGCTTTTTGATTTATTGTCTAGCTCATTAAGAATATCATTAATGAGTGAATCATTATCCCTTGGCAATTGGATATACCGTCCTTTCTTCTGTTATAACAGCCTTAACTTTTACATCATGTTCAGCACATGGAAGTGTTTCTGAAATCAAATCTTCATAACAGATACCTATTGTAAACAGCATAGGATTTTTGCTTAGAAATCTGTCATAATATCCGCCGCCGTATCCAAGACGGCAGCCAATTTCAGTGAAACTTACGGCAGGCACTATGCATACTGTACGTTCTGTAATAACAGGTTCAATTTCACCTGTTGGTTCAGGAATGCCGTATGCACCCTTTTGCAGTTCGTCTGATGACTTAATGAGAAAGAATTTCATCTGACCATTTTTACTGCATTTTGGTGCATATACATTTTTATTTTCAGAAAGCAGATAATCTAAAAGCATGGCTGTGTCTGTTTCATCATTATAAGAAATATATATCAGTATATTATCTGCATTTTTGACTTTCTCGTTTTCAATAAGCTTTTGAAAAACAGATATGTCTTTTTCCGTTCGATTTTCAATTAGTCTGCGTTTTTTAATCAATTGATCACGCAGATTTTTTTTATTCTGTTCAATCATAATTATTCGCAAAGAATAGCTGCCTTAAGAGTATCACTTCGTTCTTTTGATATAAGAACTTCAACCAGTTTGAGTCCGAACTGAATAGCAACACCTGCACCTCTTGCAGTTATAATATTGCCATCTGCCATTACAGAATCCTTACTTATGTCTGCACCTTCAAGCTGATTTTCAAACCCCTCAAAACAAACGGCTTTTTTATTTTTTAAAATGCCTTTGTGGCCAAGTATGGACGGTGCTGCACAAATAGCACCGATAAATTTGTCATTCTTAACACAAAAGTCGATTGCTTCCTGTACAGCAGGGTCGTTTTCAAGATTAATTGTACCCGGCATACCTCCCGGAAGAATTATCATTTCCAAAGTGTCATCAAGTTTAATTTCCTGAGTAATTGTATCTGTTACTATAGGAATATTGTGTGAACCTACAATAATATTGTCATTAACGCCTACTGTAATAACCTCTTTTCCACAGCGTCTTAAAAGGTCAATCGGAGCTAAAGCCTCAACTTCTTCAAACCCCTGAGCCAAAAAAACATAAATCATAATTTTCTCCAATCTGCTGTTGTGTTCAGCTAAAAATAATCTCATATTTTTCAAGAATAAATTCGGGATGATATGAAAGCTTGGAACGTCTTAGTCCCTCTATTCCCAAATCTTCTTCACGATTTATAAATTTACAGTCTGATGCTGCTGATTTAGCAAATGAATTGTTTATTCCGACATATATTCCCTGATATCTTGTATCAGCCTTTTCAATGTGAATACAAAAAGTATTGCTGTTTAATTTTTCTCCAATGGTCATAGCAGCAATTTTATCATTTATTTTTATAATGCCGCCCTTTAAACCAAGTTCATGAAAGTAATTAAAATAGGTATTTATAGCATATTGTTCAGCAATACTTGACGGACTGTTTTCTCCCTTTTTGTAATTATAGTTTAATGTACTGAATGAAATGCAGTCATCAAAATCATTGTCTGAGATGTCATGGTATTCCCATTTATAGTCATTTAGTCGTGCAAGATGATTTCTTTTCTGATGATATTTTTTTCCGCTTAGATTAATTAGTTTTTCCGAACTGTAAATATAGTCTGAATTATCTCTGTCAAGCTGAGCAGAAAATTCTCCTTTAAAAAAACTGTCAATAATATCAAGACCTTTTTTTGTTACACCGCATATTCTCAAAGGCTTGTTAACAGATTCAGCAAAACCTTTCAACTCATTAAAAAGCGCTTTGTAATCACCGGAACCTGCAGGGAATGTAAATGTTGGTATACCGTCTTCAGTTCCAAAAGCACAGGATATATAAAAATCCTGAAAACGAGTTATTTTTGATTCACTTAATCTTCTCCATGCCATATTGTTGGCAAAGCTGTATTCACAGCCCATAAAATCAGATTTTCTCAAAAGAGAAGTAATCCATTCTTTATCAGAAATGTCAATATCTCGAAATTCAAGCATTTATTACTCCAATCATTAGAACTTGTTTTTATAGGTAGAATATGCAGATTTTTGTGCATAATTTATCAGAGGGCAAGAAAAAGTATGCAGTCATACTGATATGTGACAAGGATTTTTGACATAGCTTTTGGCTGAATTTGTCAAAAATCTGAATGTTATATCCTGTTAGAACAAGTCCTTACGCATTTTGGCAGCGTCAGCCATAGGATTTTTTGCGTTTTAGGGCAATACCGCAAAAAGCATTCAAGCATGATTTTTGCAGTTCTGCTTTAAGTCATGAAAATATTTTTTTACTTCGTCTGCTTTTCCGCACGACATTTTTCCTTCGTGACATGCACCGCTGCAGCAGGAAGGCCCTGCATTCATAAAAAGAACAGGAGCTTTTTCGCAGCATAATCTCAGCATTTCACGAGCAAGCTCTCGAATTTCCCATTGAGCTCTATTACAGCAACGCATACGAAAGAAATTCATCAGACTTCTTGCATTCATAGTCAAAACCATTTTAGTTTCACATGCATTTGGAAGAACAAATCTTGCGTCCTCAATAGCCTTTTTCTCAGCTTTGCTGAGTGCGGCTTTTTCTGAAATACCTTCAGAAATAAAACTTTCATAATGTTTTTTCTGTAAAATGTCACAGAGCTTATTGTAGTTTTCAAAGCTTTCTGACATTGATTTATTAAAAATCTCAAGAGCATCGGGACTGCTGCTTATTTCAGGAGGTGTTACATAGATGAAGTTTGATTTCTTAACATATCTCTGACTTTGAACCGAGAATGATGCGATTCTGTGACGGGTAATTTGTGCAAGGAGAGAACGTGAAACTCCCTCAATGCCAAAAGTAAAGCTTGCGTGTTCAATAGGACTTTCGTGACCTATATTGGAAAGCATTTCAACAAAGGATGCAGTTTTTTCCTCGGTAAGTCCGTCCATTAAGTTCATAGCGCTTGAATCTGCATAACATAGCTTAGCTGCAGCAGCAATAAGCTTCTCCGGTTCAGGAGTGCAGGAGATAAGCGTAACATTCATATTACTTCCTCCTTAAAATTAATCATTATTAATTATAGCATTATGGTATAATTAAGTCAAGTATGAATATTTAGTTCGATGCAGTATAATTCACGCTATATAAAAAAGCAATATTTTCTTGAATTAAGCAATAAAATGTGGTATTATATGTGTATTGTTGTATAATGAGGTGATATTGCAAATGAGGCTGACTCCGCTTGTTAAAAAGGTAAGAGGACGCTTTAGTGAATATAAAATAAGACAGCTGACTAATGAATTTAATAAGATATACGCACTTTTTGTACTTCCCAACAGTATAGAACAGCTTACACTTACATTGGAACGGGATTATATTGTTTTAAAATTCGGAAATCTTGTTTCTGCTTATGGATATTCTGAGAGAGATTTTGATTATATGGCAGAGGAGATTGAAAGTCTGCTGATGTGTAAAACCTGTGTAATGTCGGTTTATGAAAACAGTGAATACTGCGGCTGTATGCTTGCTTATGATAATGAAATAAATGAGAAATTTCTGGAAACTGAAATCCGCCGCTTTCATTATGAGAAATTTAATACAGAAAATTTTGAAAACGGATATGTTGAACTTGTATATACCGATGCGGATAAAGAACGATGCATATACTTTAAAGCTAATTATGTTTATTTATAGCGTTACATAAGACCGAAAAAATATTGAGTAAAAAAAATGTATTTTATATTGACGGAAATTAATAAATATTATATAATAATAAGTAGCATTATTGAATGATGTTGAAATTTGTTTTGCTTTATGCAATATAAATAAAGGCAGCACCACATTATTGCCTGAAAAGAATAGGATGAGATAATTGGAAAATTATGTTTCAGCGTCTATATTAAGTGCAGATATGCTTAATCTTGGCAAAGAAATCGAAAGATTAAAAGAAAATCAGATAGATATGGTTCATTTTGATGTTATGGACGGAGTGTTTGTTAACAATATTACATATGGAATACCAATTTTAAAATGTATTAACGACATAACCGATTTGACTCTTGATGTACACCTGATGATTACAGATCCATTAAAATATGTTGATGCTTTTGCGGCAAGCGGAGCTGATATTATTACTTTTCATCTGGAAAGCAGCAGTGATCCGTATGAAACAATAAAACAAATTCATAAGCATGGAATAAAAGCGGCAATAGCTGTAAAGCCAAATACTCCTGCTGAAGATGTCTTTGAATTTCTGCCGTATGCAGATATGATTCTCGTTATGACTGTTGAACCGGGATTTGGAGGTCAGAGCTTTATTGCAGATACAGTAGATAAAATAGTAAAAATCAGAGAAAAAATATGCGAACTTAATCTTGAAAATGTTTTTATTCAGGTTGACGGAGGCATTGATAATGTCACATCCGAAATAGTAAAAAAAGCCGGAGCAAATGTTCTTGTATCAGGCAGTTATTTGTTTAAATCAAAGAATATGAAAGAAGCAGCGATGCTTATGAGGAAAAAGTTACATGCTTAAAAAGGTAAAGCAGGAACGCTTCGTTTGGATGGACATTTTCATAACTCTGCTTGCATTAGAAATAATGGCATATTTTTATTATGGATTCCGAGCTGTTTTAATTGCCGGATTATGTGCAACAGCTTCATTTGCATGTGAATATTTGTCACTGATCGCCATGCGAAAAAAATTTACAGCTGATAATCTGAGCTGTATTAATGACGGTTTTATCATTGCACTTATGATGCCTGCAACAATTGATTATAAAATACCTGTCTTGACTTGTATTTTTGCCAATATTGTAGGAAAAAATATTTTTGGCGGACGTAAAAACATGATTTTTTCTCCTGCTGCAGTAGGATATTTGTTTGCACTTACATCATTCGGCAAACAGCTTCTTGAATATCCGAATCCTTTTGTAAAGGCAGATATTTTTAATCAGTCTCAAAAACTGGTAAGCTCAGCTTCACATATATTCAATACTACAGGCAAGCTTTCAATTTCTGATTATGATATTGTTATGGGTAATTTCAGCGGACCGATGGGTGCGGTAAGCATACTGCTTTTGCTGATAAGCTCCATAATACTGCTTTTCAGAAAGGATTTGTCTGCCGGTTCCTTTATAGGTTTTTTTGCCGGATTGATGTTCATGTCGGCAATATGTCCGATTGGTGAAGGAAGAATTGAAAGTGCAAAATACCTGCTTGCAACAAATATGACACTTTTTGCAGGTTCATTTATAATATCGGATGTAAGAATTGCACCCGAAAAAAAGCATTTCAGCTTTTTCTATGGTCTGTTTATTGCTTTAATTTCGTATGTCTTGTTACTTACTTCAGGTCAGGAAAACATCTATATTACAGTAGCGGTCATTATGACTCCTGCAGCACTTGCTTTGAAACAGCTTGAAAAGAAAATCAATAAGCTTTCCGAGTCTGAAAACGCAGCATCAACAGAAATTAATACAGATGAAAAGATTCAGGAAACTGACGAAAACATGAATAAAACTATTTCTGAAATAGCAGAAGATGCAGTTGACGAAATCAATAAAATGTCAGAATCAAAAAATGAAGAAGAAAGTAATATTGCAGAAACTCAGGGAGATGATTTAAACGATGTTGACTAATTCGGTAAAGACGGACGGTCTTTTAAAGGACAATACTGTTTTGTCGGCAGGAATGGTAATTTCTCCTGTGATAATCTGCGGAAATACAATTCAGAATGCATTGGCTTTGATTTATGCATTTACAATTATTACTTTTCTTTCAGTTGCGGCAGCGTCTTTCGTACCAAGAAAACTTCCGTATGCAGTAAAAATAATAATTTATGCATTGATCGCCTCTGTAATATATATCCCTGTTCGCAGACTTTCGACAGAGATTTATCCGGATTCAATTATAAATATAGGCATATATTTTCCTCTTATAGCTGTTAACTCACTTATTGTCTATCAGACAGAAGTAAGATTTTTTAAACAGCCGAGAATACAAATGCTTGGTTCATTAATATTTTGTATTCTGGGCTTTGACTTTGTTATACTTCTTACTGCATTTATACGTGAGCTTTTTGGAAATGGTACGATAAACAGTCACGTTGTTGATGTAGATACTGTAATAAGCGGAATATCCCAGCCGTTCGGCGGATTTATCTTTTTGGGGATTATGTGTGCAGTATACAGAAAAATCAGATCGTTAATCGAAGCTGAAAAGACAGATTCAGAGGTGAAATAATTGTTTCTAATAAAAGAGTTTATTGCACTGCTGTGTGCAAATCTTATATTTACTCAGGCACTTGGAACAAGTACAATGATAGTTGCGGCAAAAAATAAGGTTAATCTTGCAAAAATCGGCTTGACAATTACTTTTTTTGTAACTTCTGCTTCAATGACTGCATATTTTATTGACCGTATTATTCCGGCAAAATCTGATTATCTGCTTCTTATTTGCTATGTAGCAGTAATTGCGATAATCTATGTTGCTGCATTAATAATTCTGAATGTTGCAAACAAGAATTTTTTTGAAAAATGTAAGCTTTATATTCATTTATCTGCATATAATTGTGCTGTAGCAGGTTCAATTTTTACAGTACATAATAAAGCATTGGAAACAGGTAATTTTGATCTCAGTTATTATGCTTTGTTTGGATTGCAGTCAGGATTTGGATTTGTTGTAGCTGCTCTTTTTCTTATGGCAGCATATAAAAATCTCAATTCATCTAAAGTGCCTGCATCATTTCGTGGACTCCCTGCAATGCTGGTTTATATCGGAATGATTTCAATGGCAGTTTATTCGTTAGGTAGCAGTATATGATAAGACGCAGTATTTTGTAAAATTAAGATTTAATTGTGTAGATTTCAGGAGAGATATAAATGAAAATAAAAAATAAAGGAAGGAAAATTTACAAAACAAAAGAGAAAAATTTTTATGGCAAGAGTATTCCAAATAAAATTTTTTCAGCAGGACTTACAGTTCTGTTTCTCAGCGGTGTGGTTTTTCTAGGATACAGTGTAGCAGAGCCAATCATGAAATATACAAAGAAAAAAGGTGACAACAGTGTACCGATTGTTGCTGAAACAAGCAGCTCTGAAAGCAACTCTGATATGAGCAGTTCCCTTGATAGCAGCATGGATTTCCCTGATGCTGTGTCGAGCAGCTTTTATTGTGCATCACTTGCCTCTTCGGATTTAACAAGCGAAAATTCTTTAATTTCTGCTGTGAGCCGTCTTTCGTCAAATTCTGAAATAGAATATGTAATGGTACCTTTAAAGGTTAAAGGCGGAAAGCTTAATTATGCAAGCAAGGTAAATAATGCTGTATTGTCAGGTGCAGTTCAGTCAACACTTGAACTTTCAAAAATTGTTGAGGTTATAAATGATGCAGGTTATAAACCTGTTGCATATCTTAGTATCCTTAACGATAATATATATCCTCAGACATATCCTGATGCAGGCTACAGAACAACAGGTGATGGTTTACGCTGGCTTGACAACAGCTTGGAAAACGGCGGAAAGCCATGGCTGTCACCATTTTCAGACGAATGTAAAAGTTATATATCAAGTATTGTGTCAGAAGTAACAGCTTCAGGATTTGCGAACATTGTATGCGGAGATGTTGTTTTTCCGCCTTTCAGGGAAAGTGATTTATCAATACTTGATGAAAAGGTAAACGACTCTGAAAGATACCTTGCACTGACATCTTTGGTAAATTCAATTTATTCTGATTCTGTTTCAGCAAAATGCCCTGCATTTCTTGAGGTTTCAGCAGCAGATCTTGTAAGCGGAAAAGCAGATGTTTTTCAGCCGATGCTGCTGCAGGTAAGCACTGTTATAATTAATATAAATATGGAGGAGCTTGCCGCAGGACTTGATGTTGACGGAATGTATTATGAATTTAAGGGTTTGGCAAGCGATAATATTAAAAAGATTTTGGGACTTCTGGATGGGAAATTCTCTGATTTTAATGTTGCGATAAGAGTTTCGGGAACAGGTGTTGAAAATGCTGACGCTGCTGCAATTAAAAATGCAATAAATGAATGTGGTTATAAGTCGTTTGTTTTAAGATAAAATGGAGGTTAAGAGTTATGTCAGATAAATTTACAGTATCGCTTCAAAAGGTGATACAAGAGTTTAAGCTGGAGGTCATATATATTCATAAGGAGGCTTCTGAAATTTTAATTTCGGAAAATGACGTAAACAGACCGGGTTTACAGCTTATGGGATTTTATGAATATTTTGATCCTGAGCGTATTCAGATAATAGGTAAAATGGAATTTGCTTATCTTTCAACTATTGATGAAAAAACAAGGCGTGAAAGATTACAGCTTTTATTTTCCCAAAGACTTCCTGCACTTATCATTACAAGGGAACTGCCTTATTTTGCTGAAATGCTGGAGCTTGCAAGGGAATATGAAGTTCCGCTGCTCAGAAGTAAGGAAAGCACATCTAATTTTATGTCAGGAATAATAGCATTTCTTAACCTTAATTTAGCACCAAGAATTACACGTCATGGAGTGTTGATTGAGATTTATGGTGAGGGCGTATTTATTACAGGTGAAAGCGGAGTCGGCAAAAGTGAAACCGCCATTGAGCTTGTAAAAAGAGGACATCGACTTGTTGCTGATGATGCTGTTGAAATAAGGAAAGTTTCAAATATAAGCCTTGTAGGAAGCTCACCTGATAATATCCGTCATTTCCTTGAACTAAGAGGAATAGGAATAATTAATGCACGACGTCTTTTTGGTATGGGTGCTGTTAAAATTACGGAAAAAATAGACCTTGTGGTTGAAATGGAGCTTTGGAATCCTGAAAAAATTTACGACAGAATGGGTGTAGACACTCAATATATGTCTATATTGGGAGTAAAGGTGCCTTCTCTTACCATTCCTGTCAAACCGGGACGTAATCTTGCTGTAATCATGGAGGTTGCCGCTATGAATAACAGACAGAAAAAGATGGGTTATAATGCAGCTCAGGAACTTCTTGACCGTCTTGGTATGGAATCAGATGCAAAAGAAACCGTAAAAAATTACGATAATTTCTAATGGAAATACTTTAAGTTATTTTCTGAATTCATCAGGGGGAAGCTATGTCTTATTTAAATGAGCTTAAAGAGCTTTGTGATAATCTGGAATGCAAGTTTATTCCGGATTGCGGATTAAAAGAATATACAACCTTTAAATTCGGCGGACCTTGCAGAGCTTTAATAAGTATTAACAGTACAAAAAGTGTTTCTGCAATTGTTCGTTTTTTGAAAGAAAAGAAATTAAAATTCAGAGTAATCGGTAGAGGCAGCAATATAATTGTTTCTGACGAAGGATATGACGGTATAGTGCTTTTTTTCGGACATGATTTTGCTTATACAGTTTTAAGTGGAAGTATGATTGAGTGTGAAGCAGGTACACTTCTTGCGTCAGCATGCGTTCTTGCACAGCAAAATGGTTTTACCGGTATGGAAAATCTTTTTGGAATTCCCGGTACACTTGGTGGTGCATTGTATATGAATGCAGGTGCTTACGGAAGCGAAATATCAGATATTGCACATTCTGCTGAATATGTTGACGTCAGTGGGGAAGTCCATACGATTGAATTAAAAAAGTCAGATTTTTCATACAGAAAGAGTATTTTTACAGATTCTGATAAGATAATTACAGGAGTAACGTTGAGTCTTGAAAAAGGAAATTCAGATGAAATCAGGGAAAGAATGACAGAATGTATGGCAAAAAGAACTGCCAAGCAGCCGTTGGAATATCCGAGTGCAGGCAGTACATTTAAAAGACCTGAAGGAAGCTATGCCTCATTGCTTATTGACCAGTGCGGTTTAAAAGGACTTACGTGCGGCGGAGCTATGGTCAGCGAAAAGCACAGCGGATTTGTAATAAATAAAGGTTATGCAACGTGTGCTGACGTTCTGGAACTCTGCGATAAAGTGAAAAAAATTGTTAAAGAAAAAACAGGATATGTTCTGGAGCTTGAACCGATCATATTAAAATAGAAAGCTGTATCTGAAAGGACGGAGGATTATATGCGTCTTTTAATTGTAACCGGAATGTCCGGTTCAGGAAAGTCATGTGTTATGGACGTAATGGAGGATATCGGATATTATTGTATTGATAATATACCTCCGGAGCTGATACCGAAATTTGTTGATATCTGTAAACATTCCGATAATGAACTTAATAAAATTGCGGTTGCTGTTGATATTCGTTCCGGAGATATGTTTGATGAAATTTTTAAGGCATGGCAGCATTTAAAATCCATAGAAGATCTGGAAACGAAAATATTATTTATAAGTGCAAATGATGAGGTGCTTATAAAAAGATACAAGGAAACGAGAAGAAAGCATCCGCTTGATGAAAAATTTAACGGCAATCTGCATGAGGCAATAAAATATGAGCGAAAGCAGCTTTCACGTTTGCGTGAAATTGCCGATTATTATATTGAAACATCTGAATTATCTGCAAATCAGCTTAAAGAGCAGGTTAAAAGCTTGTTTCTGGATAATAAATCAGATTCTCTTACAATTAAAGTGATGTCATTTGGCTATAAGTATGGTGTTTCAACTGAATCTGACCTTGTTTTTGACGTAAGATGTCTGCCAAATCCATTCTACATTAAAGAATTAAAGTCACATACAGGCTGTGAAGAATGTGTTCGTAATTATGTTATGAGCTTTGAACAGTCAAAGGAATTGTTCAGGAAGATTGTGGATTTGCTTGACTTTTTAATACCGCTTTATATAAACGAGGGAAAAAGTCAGTTGGTTGTTTCGTTTGGCTGTACAGGCGGAAAGCATCGTTCAATTACATTTGCTGAGCTTATGGCAAAGCATTTGATTGAAAATGGATATAAGGTACAAAAGTATCACAGAGATATAACAAAAGATAAAATTTATTGATGAGAGGTTTCGGGTGATTTTATGTCATTTTCAAATGAGGTAAGACAAGAAATATATTCTACAATAAATGATAATGACAAAAAATTTGCATGCCTTTACGGCATGCTAATTTATTGTAAGAGCATAAGCAGAGAAAATATTACATTGCAAACAGAAAGCAGTGTTACAGCCAGATTATTTAATGAACTTGTAAAATCAGTTTTTAAGGATAAAATACATATCAGTGTTCATGAAAGCGTTAAGAAAAATGATAATAAACTATATACCTGCACTATAACTGACAAAAATGAAATAGACATTGTTTTAAAACGATATTTCATTGATGTGGAAAATCGTTTCATTAATCAGGAAATAGTGGTCAATAATAGTCTTGGAGTATTTACGGCAGGAGTTTTTTTATCATGCGGAAGCGTCAACGACCCGTCTAAAGAATATCATCTTGAATTTGCAGCTCCATGTAGGCGGCTTGCTGAGGAATTACAGCTTATTCTTCTTGATATAGGTGTTAATGCAAAAATATTTGTACGAAAAAATATGTATGTTGTTTATATTAAGGAGAGCGAATCAATTGAAGATACTCTCACTTATATTGGAGCACAGCAGTGTACCATTGAACTTATGAATGTTAAAATATTCAAGGACGTTCGCAATAAAGCAAACAGGCTTGCCAATTGTGACAGTGCAAACATAGATAAGGTAGTGAATGCTGCATTAAAGCAAATTGATAATATAAAAATCATTGCTGAAACAGTTGGTCTGAACAGTCTTACTCCTGAACTTCGTGAGGTAGCAGAGCTTCGCCTTGAAAATACGGATATGAGCTTACAGGAAATAGGTAATTCACTCAAAACTCCGATAAGTCGTTCAGGTATAAATCATAGATTTAAAAAACTTGAAAAAATAGCAAATGAGATACGGGAGGAAATGGTGCAGAAAAATGAAAAACAGTGATTTTGTAAATCTGCATGTTCACAGTGAATACAGCTTGCTTGACGGTGCTTGCCGAATTAAAAATCTTATTCAGAGGGTAAAGGAACTGGGACAAACTACCGTTGCTGTTACAGACCATGGGAATATGTATGGTGCTGTTGAGTTTTACAAAGAAGCTAAAAAAGAGGGAATAAAGCCTATAATCGGCTGTGAAGTTTATGTTGCTCCAAGAACTTGTTTTGATCGGGAGCCAAAGCTTGATTCATCACCATATCATCTTATTTTGCTGTGTAAAAACAATACAGGTTATCAAAATCTGGTCAAGCTTGTTTCAATTGCAAATCTTGATGGATTTTACAATAAGCCTCGTGTTGACCTTGAATTATTGAAAAAGTACAGTGACGGACTTATATGCATGTCTGCTTGTCTTGCAGGAGAGATACCACGCCGTTTGACAGAAGGAAATTACACAGAAGCAGTCAATGCGGCAAAGAGATATATTAATATTTTCGGAAAAGACAATTTTTATATAGAAGTACAAAATCACAGGATAGGCGATGAGATAAAAATACTGCCGAATTTATACAGGCTTGCAAATGAACTTGATATTCCTTTGGCTGCAACAAATGACAGCCACTATATTTATCAAAGTGATGCCAAAATGCAAAAGGTTCTGCTTTGTATTCAGATAAATAAAACTCTTGATGAACCAAACGGCATGGAATTTGAAAATGATGAGTTTTATCTAAAATCTGCTGATGAAATGGAAAAGCTTTTTAAAGGACATACTGAAGCTGTTGCGAATACTGTAAAAATTGCTGATAGATGCAATGTAGAATTTGAGTTTGGCAAAATAAAACTCCCAAAATTCAATATTGAAGGTGTAACTGATAATAACAAGTATTTTCGCAAATTATGTTATGACGGCATGTACAGGATTTATGGAAAAAGTCCTGATAAAATAGTAACAGACAGAATGGAATATGAGCTTTCTGTTATTTCAAAAATGGGATATACTGATTACTATTTAATTGTATGGGACTTCATAAGGTATGCCAAATCAAACAATATACCTGTAGGACCCGGTAGAGGTTCAGGTGCAGGAAGCTTATGTGCTTACTGCATAGGTATAACAGGTATTGACCCTATTAAATATAATCTTCTTTTTGAAAGATTTTTAAACCCTGAAAGAGTAAGTATGCCTGATTTTGATATTGATTTTTGCATTGAGGGCAGACAAAAAGTTAAAGATTATGTTATTCAGAAGTATGGTGCAGATAAAGTATCTGAAATAATTGCATTTGATACAATGAAGGCAAGGGCGGCAATTCGTGATGTAGGACGAGTAATGGGAGTATCATATCAGCTTTGTGACAAAACCGCAAAGCTGGTGGATTCAAGAAATACATTATCAGAATCAATGGAGGAATCTGAGGACTTAAAGTATCTTTATAATTCGGATAAAGCAGTCCATGAGCTTATTGATATGGCAAAACAGCTTGAGGGAATGCCTCGTCATGCATCAACTCATGCAGCAGGGGTTGTTATATCAGCAGTTCCGATAAGTGATATTGTACCATTGCAGCGTAATGATGATACTGTAGTTACTCAGTATACGATGGGCATTCTTGAATCACTCGGACTCTTAAAAATGGACTTTCTTGGACTCAGAAACCTTACAGTTATTCGTGACTGTCAAAATCAGATAAGAAAGACCAATCCTGATTTTGATATATCAAAAGTTCCAATTGATGACAAGAATGTTTTTAATATGCTTTCAAAGGGAGATACAACCGGTGTTTTTCAATTTGAAAGTGACGGAATGCGTCAGAAGCTTATTGAACTCAGACCTGAAAAGTTGGAGGATCTCATAGCTGTTTTATCATTATACAGACCGGGACCGATGAAATCTATACCCATATACGCTGCTAATAAGCGCAACCCTGATAAAATTGTTTACAAACATGAAATTCTCAGGGATATACTAAGCGAAACTTACGGATGCATAGTATATCAGGAACAGGTTATGGAGATTTGTCGTAAAATGGCTGGATATTCTTATGGGAGAGCTGATATAGTCCGTCGTGCCATGGCTAAAAAGAAGCATGACGTTATGCTGCAGGAACGTGAAAACTTTGTAAGCGGTTCAATAAAAAACGGAGTAAGCGAAAAGATTGCTAATGAGATTTTTGATGAAATGGTAAGCTTTGCGTCCTATGCATTTAATAAATCTCATGCAGCTGCATATTCTTATCTTGCATATCAGACTGCATATTTGAAATGCTATTATTTTAAGGAATATATGTCATCATTAATGTCAAGTGTTATGTCTACAACGTCAAAATTACTTGAATATATATCAGAATGCAGGCAGAATGGAGTAGAGGTAATTAATCCTGATGTTAATAAAAGTGAAAGTGGATTTGCGTGCAATGACAACAAAATTTATTTTGGATTACAGGCTGTAAAAAACTGCGGCAAAGGACTTGTTGACAGAATAGTGTCAGAAAGAGAAGTAAACGGCAGATATACTGATGTTTATGATTTTTTTGAACGTGCTGAAAGCAGGGACTTAAATAAAAGAGCAATTGAAAGCCTGATAAAAGCAGGAGCTTTAGATTGTTTTGGTTTAAACCGTCATCAGCTTTTGAATAATTTTGAAGAATTGCTTGCGGCTGCATCAGAAAATTCACATGAAGCTATTGAAGGTCAGCTGAATTTTCTTGATTCAGCAGATTCATCTGTATACAGAAAAAAGATTCCTTATGTTGACGAGTTACCAATGCAGAATCTTTTAAGTATGGAAAAAGAGGTTACAGGACTTTATTTGTCAGGAAGTCCGATGCAGGAGTACGATTATTTGCGAAAACTTCTGAGAACTCCGTATATTATATCTCTTTATTCAGATAGATATGGTGACGGAATTAAAGTTGTACTTATATGTTCTTTGCAGAATGTGAAGCAGCATATAACGAAAAATGGAAGCAAAATGGCATTTCTCACATTTTCAGATGAATCAGGTGAAATAGAAGCAGTTATTTTTCCTGATTTATACATGATTTCAATGTCAAAGTTAAAGGAAGATGCAGTAGTTATCCTGAAAGGTAAGGTATCTCAAAAGGACGAGAGTAAAAGTATAATTTGTGAAGCCTTGTATAGTACATCTGAATTCAAGCAGTTAACAGCATCTATGAAGTTTTGTGTTAAGATTCATTCAGACGATATGCAGACTGCAAATAAGATTATTGATATTTGCGGTAAATATTCAGGACAAACTAAGGTATGTTTTTACCTGGAAGATAAGAAGAAATATATTGCACCTAAAAACAAGATTAGCGTAGATATTTCAAACAGCTTTTATAAAGAAATATCTGATTTAATATCAGATAAAAAAATTGGATTAATGTAAAAATGGAGTGTTTTGTAGAAAACACTCCATTTTATTTATAATGATAATAAAATTAAGATATAATTTTACCTTTACTTTTCTTTCTGCTTTCAATAGGCTTTTCAGAACCGCCTTTATCCTCAAATATAGCATCATCTTCGTTTTCAGAAGAAGCATTCTCAAGCTCAGGATTAACCTCTCCTTTACTTTCATAGTATGGATTTATGACATATTTTTGGATAATAGGGTAACTGTTAAAGCATATAATAAAATGTACAAATGCAGCAGGAAAGAATGGAAGAACAAAAAGAAAATTAATATTAAGCAGCAGCATTAATGCAGTAAGACCATAAATCGCCAATGTAATAAGAAGTGTTATAACGTTCTTTTTAAGTGCTACACATGCAAGAGCAAAAGAGTTTTTGATAATATTTTTCAGGGATAGATCTGTGGCAATAATCATTGGAAATATATAAAAATTCATTATAAGAATGGTAATGCCAACGCTCAGAACTATTGCCATCATAAAGTACATTATACTGCCGTACATAGATGCTATTCTTGGATATATATAAAGACCTGAAACAATTGATACTGCGGCAATGCAATCAACAAAACCGATAATTGCGGATTGCTTAAAATTATTTTTAAATGTTTTTTTAAAGTCAGAGAAAATAAAGGAGTGCTTTTCCAAAGTGTATTTTCTCATTACCCTTGTTAGTCCGGCAGTTGCAGGACCAATAAGAATCATAAATATCAGGACACAAATACTGCCTGAAATCAATGCAGCATTTGTGCTGAAAATATTGCTTACGAAACAAATCCATGCGAGAACTAACGGAATAAAGAAGATTGAGTACAGCATATTTGCCTCAATCAATTTCCAGAATTTGCGGATGAAAATTTCTCCAAAAAGTTTGAAGCCTTTTTTCTTAGGTGCTTTTTTTGATATTCCTGCACCTGAGCTTTCATACTGCTTACTTAAAAAGCCCAATTGAACATCCTCCTAATAACATAAATCAATAAAAAAGTAATTCATTGCACATTCTCCGAAAGAAATCAAGAGAAGAAAAAATAAGAGAACAGCAAATTTAATGAGATAAAGTTTAGTCTGACTTTTCATATTATCCTCTGAATTTTTTGAAAGTATAAATGAAAAGATTTTATTCGACATTTTAACAGATTCTCTTGAAGCAAGAATAAATATTACAGAAACGGCAAGCAGCTTAGGTATAACGAGTATAATAAGCGGTACAAGTGCTTTCAGTCCCATAGAAGCATAAACGGAGCTTATGGCAATACCCATAGAAAAGCCTCTGAAAAGCAAGGTAAATATGCTTATAGCTTGTCCGAACACAAACATGCCGCATAATCCGAATATAATCATATATATTATGTAAATCAAAGCTGTACTTTTGAAAAAATCAAGAACAGACAGGTTTATGTTTAACGGTGAAATATTCTGCTTTAAAATAATAGAGTTAATATTTCCTTTAAACATTGAAAAGAAAATACTGCCGCAGAATATTCCGATAAATATAACTGCACATAATAATCTTTTTGTTAAACGTCTTTCTTCACTTTTAGTAAGGCTTATCCTTTGCTTCATAAAAATCATCCTTTCTTTTTAAAAGGATATTCATTTTATAAAGCATTTAGAACTTATATAAAAATTTCTGTTAATTTTTAGAAAGCTCATAAGCTCTTTTTGTACAGCTGTCACACGCATTGTTAACAACTTCTGTGAGCTTGCCCTCATAAAGTCTGTCAAGACCTGCAAGAGTAGTTCCACCCGGAGAAGAAACCATTTTAATAAGCTCATCAATTGTATATCCTGAATCAGTAATCATTTTAGCAGAACCGATAAGGCTTTGAGAAAATAATTCTTTTGCAGCTTCAGCGTCAATGCCGACAGAAACAGCATAGTCAATAAAGCCTTTTGCGAACAGATATATAAATGCAGGACTGCTGCCGTTTACAGCAATAATTTCCTTCATTTTATCAATTGGGATTACTGCTGTTTTTCCGCATGATGTGAAAATACCTTTTACAAATTCAAATTCTTCATCATTAACGTATTCGTTATGTGAAAGAGCAGACGCACCCTCACCGAGAAGAAGCGGAGTATTTGGCATTACAAGCACGACTTTTGCATCAGGTTTTGTTTTTTTCTGAACAAAATCAGAAGTAATACCTGCTGCAATTGAAATAATAACTGTATCAGAATTTACAGCATCAGAGATATTATCAAGTACATTGTCGATAACCTGAGGTTTTATAGCAAGGACAACATATTTGCAGTGTTTTACCACGTCAGCTTCTGAGCTGCATGGCTGAACGCTGAATTGTTTAAGATTATTCAGCTTTTCACAGTCCATGTCAAAAGCGTATAAACTGATATTCTCATTTGCAGTACCAAAGATTCCTTTTATAATGGCAAAGCCCATGTTTCCGGCACCGATAAAACCAATATTTATTTTACTCATTTTAAAACTTCCTTTAAAAAATATCACTTGCTTAATTATACTACAAAACGCATAAAAAAGCAAGTGAAATATTTGGTGTTATTCAAGAATTTTTGCCAATAGACAATATAGTTGACGTATGCTCTTAATTAGATAGCAATTTGTTCTGCAATTTTATGAAGCTCAGTTTCATAAGCTTTTTTCATTGAAAGAGCTTCCTGAATATCGAAATCAACTATTTCGTCTTTCTGAATACCGACAACTCTGTTGCCGATGCCCTGTTCAAGAAGACCAACTGCATAGTGACCAAGCTCTGCAGCAAGAACACGATCTCTTACTGTTGGTGAGCCGCCCCTCTGAACGTGACCAAGTATAGTTGCTCTTGACTCGATATGTGTTTTTTCTTCAATGATCTTTGCAATTTCATTTGCATTTCCAATTCCCTCAGAAACCACAATTACAAAATTCTGCTTGCCGTTAGCCTTAGCCTCAAGCATTTTCTTTGCAATAGCGTCAAGGTCATAAGGAACTTCTCTTGTAATGATTTCGATAGCACCGCATGCAATACCGGTATTGACAGCAATGTAACCTGCATTTCTGCCCATAACCTCAACAACAGTACATCTGTCATGTGACTGTGAAGTATCACGAAGCTTATCTACCATTTCCATTGCAGTATTCATAGCAGTATCATATCCGATTGTATAGTCAGTACAAGCAATATCATTATCAATTGTGCCCGGAAGACCAACACAAAGAATTCCTCTTGCAGAAAGATCGGCTGCACCTCTGAAAGAACCGTCACCGCCGATTACAACGATACCCTCAAGTCCGAGTTCTTCACAAGTATCCTTAGCCTTTTGGAGACCTTCTTCTGTTCTGAATTCAGGACATCTTGCTGTGTAAAGCATTGTTCCACCTCTGTGAATAATATCAGAAACGCTTCTTGCATCCATTTTAATGATGTCACCGCTGATAAGACCAACATAGCCTCTGCGAATGCCATAAACCTCCATGCCCTTGCTTAAAGCTGTTCTAACAACTGCTCTTATAGCAGCATTCATTCCCGGAGCATCGCCGCCGCTTGTTAATACACCGATCTTTTTAATCATAAATATATTCTCCAATCTGCTCAATGCGATTAATAAGTACATTATTGATGTGGCAGCTAAATCCTGAACATAATACATATCAAAAACAAAATATTATTATTTCTGAGCCTTATCAGATATTTACTAGTTAAGCAACACTGTACAAAGTTTACTGATATGCTTTATGCAGTGCTGCCTTAATTGTCACATCAACAAAATCTAAACAATTATATTTTACTACATTTTGTGTAAGTTTGTCAATAGGAAGAAGTTAAAAAATTCACAAACTTAGAAAATTTTAAGGCAACAACGCATAAAGAATGTCAAATGCTGCCTTGAATTTTGTAAAAATATGCGTATATATGCATGCGAACACGAATGAACACGAATTTTATAGCAATGCAATAAAAAGAAAAATAAAAGAAGCTGCTGCATCAAGGTTTATTTTGATGCAGCAGCTTTAAGCTGAAATACGCACACAATTTGAATTTCGGGTCTTCTAATTTACTACATACACGTTTGCGTAAGAAGTAAGATTAAAGCAATCGTTAACCGAACCGCAGAATACATCGACTACGCCATAGGAGCAGCCGGTATCATTAAGTGTATAATAGCCGAGTCCTTCAATGTAAATTGTCGTGTCAAACGGTAATCCATAGGCTTGGCTCATTGCAACTCCGCCGACATACGGTGTAACACCGGATGCAGTAGGATTTCCTGTTGCAACATATCCTGTAATTTTAAGATTTCCTAAATATGTCATATTGCTTTCTGGAGCTGTTTCCGCAGTAGAGTCATCCTCGGGTGCAGGCTCCTGTATTTGTTCAACAATTGGTTCTTCCATAATAGTTTCATCAACAATTGGCTGTTCAGCAATTTCATCAACAGTTACCGTTTGAGTTTCAACAAACTGTTCTGCTGCCGGTTCAGTATCGGGAATTACTGTTTCGGTAACTGTTGTTTCGGTAACGGTTATTGTGGTCGTGACTGTCGTTGCAGCTGATTTAATGGTTGTTCGTGTAACGGTCGTTGTTGTTACAGCTGCACTAGTTGTAGTTGAAAAGGTTTGAGTTGTTGTGCTTACTGTTTTTTCAATCTCGTTGTTTCTGTTTTTGCTTTGCTCAGATTTGAAAAGTGAAAATGTAAATATCCCCATAAATAACAGTAAAGTGATAATATATTTTCTCATCGCATCTCCTTTGGCTTATTATCAGAAATTTCTGATTTATTTTGTCTGTGTATTTTCAGCACATAATGTCATGCAGAATTATTGGTCGGAAGAAAAACGATAATCCGCATCAGACATAATATAGAGTTTACAGTTTAAATATTACAAGAAAATGTACTCAATGTAAAAAAAGTGTGTCTAAAAAACAATGTAACTAATATTATTCACAAATCATTGCGTAAATAATAAATAATTGCAGAAATTTTATATTTGAATTTAAAAGTTGATATAAAATATAATGTGCAACATTTTATAAACATATTGAACAATAATTATAGCATTTAATCATAAATTAATATAAAATATTTCTTTGCCGTTTTGATGTGATTTTTTTGTTTCATTTATCAAGGTATCAGACATCAAAGTCAAAGCTATCATGTGTGATATTATAATTATTGACGTCATTTAAACTGAACTCCTTTAAGGCAACACCGAACAATGTACGTCATAAAATGGTTAATTTACCATTATATTACACTTAGAACTTGTTCTCATAGGATATAACATACAGCTTTTTAGCAACTTCAGCCGAAAGCCGCGTCAAAATCCTTGTCATGCGTCAGTATGACTGCACACCTTTTCCTTGCTTTCTGCTAAATTATGCACAAAAATCTGCACATTCTACCTACGAGAACAAGTTCTTAATTTTCTTATTATACGCCAGTATGCTTTCAAAAATTTTATGTAATCTTACGAAAATATATCTGCGTTTTTGTTGCACAATTTTTGTGCGGTGTTGTCTTAACAAAATGTATATGCTTGACTGTTATAAAACATGTCTGTTTCTTGACAAACAATATCTGCTGTGTTAAAATTAACGATGTAATTATTCTATAAAAAGGAGCATAATTTTATGGGTATGAATTTTAACAGAAAAATGCCTGAACCCGCTGAAATCAAAAAACTCTATCCGCTTTCTGAAAAAATCAAGGAAATCAAGGCTGCTCGTGACAAAGAAATTGCTCAAGTTTTTACAGGAGAATCAGACAAATTTCTTCTGATTATAGGTCCATGTTCTGCTGATAAGGACGAGCCTGTTATGGACTATGTTCACAGACTTGCTGACATTCAGCAAAAGGTTAAGGATAAGATTTTAATTATTCCAAGGATTTATACAAATAAACCCAGAACTACAGGAGAGGGCTATAAGGGCATGGTGCATCAGCCTGACCCTACAAAGAATGAAGATATTTTTCAAGGCGTAATAAAAGTAAGACAGCTTCACACAAGAGCAATTAGTGAAACAGGACTTACTTGTGCTGATGAAATGCTTTATCCTGAAAATTACCGCTATGTATCTGATCTGCTTTCATATGTTGCCGTTGGAGCAAGATCTGTAGAAGATCAGCAGCACAGACTGACTGCAAGCGGAATGGACGTACCTGCCGGAATGAAAAACCCTACATCAGGCGATATTTCCGTAATGCTTAATTCCATAAAAGCTGCACAGGCAAAGCATACATTTTTATATGGCGGCTGGGAGGTAAGTACGGACGGAAACCCTTATGCTCATGCAATTTTAAGAGGTGCAACCAATAAGCATGGACAGAATATATCAAACTATCATTATGAGGATCTTATTTTCCTTCATGAAATGTACTGCAAGAAGAATTTGAAGAATATGGCGGTAATTGTTGATACAAATCATTCAAATTCAGGCAAGAAATATCTTGAGCAAATAAGAATAAGCAAAGAAGTTCTGCATAGTATGCGTCATTCTGAGGATATTCATCAGTTTGTCAAAGGACTTATGATTGAAAGCTATATTGAGGACGGTTGCCAAAAGGTTGAAGATAATGTTTACGGTAAATCAATAACCGACCCTTGTCTTGGCTGGGAAAAATCTGAAAAGCTTATTTTGGAAATTGCTGATTTATTGTAAAAGGTCGTTTTGCCTTAATAATAAGAAAAACCTGTTTGGAATTTGTATAGATTTTTCTGAACAGGTTTTTTGTATTGATTTCTAAATATAAATATGATATAATTAATTTGATTTATTACATAACGATTTTTTGAGAGGCTTTTATAATGAAAAGTATATTTTCATATACAAGAATGATTGCCTTTGGTTTTTTAGCAGTCATTCTTATGGGAACATTGCTGCTTTCTTTGCCGATAGCAGCACGTTCAGGAGTCAGAACTCCTCTGATAGACTGCTTTTTTACAGCAACAAGTGCTACTTGCGTTACAGGACTTACCGTACTCGATACTTATATGCACTGGTCAAGTTTCGGACATGTTATTATTCTTGTACTTATTCAAATAGGCGGACTTGGATTTATGACAATAATCACAATGTTTTCTATTTTTACCAGAAAGCACATCAGCCTTTACGAAAGACGTCTTTTAATGCAGTCAGCAGGTACGATAAGATTAAGCGGAATTATAACAATGATAAAAAGAGTTGTTATAGGTACATTTTGTGTTGAGGGTATGGGTGCTGTATTTCTTTCATTAAGATTTTGTCCAAAGCTTGGATTTGCAAAAGGATTATGGTATGCCGTATTTCATTCTGTTTCCGCTTTTTGCAATGCGGGATTTGACCTTATGGGACGCTTTAATGAGGTTTCACTAACAGGATATTATAATGACCCTTTGGTGTGTATTACGCTTATGGTTTTAATTGTTATAGGTGGACTTGGGTTTCTTGTATGGAGTGATGTTATAAAGTGCAGGTTTGTTTTTAAAAAAATGGAGCTTCACAGCAAACTTGTTTTAACCGTTACAGCTCTTTTGGTATTTGGCGGTGCGGCTGTTTTGTTTATGACTGAAAAAAACGGTGCTTTTAAGGGAATGACAACAGGCGAGCAGGTTCTCTCGGCATTTTTTCAGTCAATTACATTAAGAACAGCGGGATTTTTTACATTTGATCAATCTAAACTCAGCAATTCAGGGTATATTCTTTCAACATTACTGATGTTTATCGGAGGCTCACCCGGTTCAACAGCAGGTGGTGTAAAAACAACTACTATGGCAGTTGCCTTTTTGAATTTAATAAGTGTTGCGAGAAACAATGATGATGTTGTTATTTTTAAAAGGAAAATTAATAATAAGGTTGTTATACAGTCTGTTGCGATTATAGGAATCCATATTCTGATGGCTTCCATTGCCATATTTATTATTTGTTATTTAGAACCGATAGGTCTGCGTGAAGTTATATATGAATCTGTATCAGCAATTTCAACAGTAGGAATTTCTATGGGTATTACATCTGATTTTAATGTTGCATCAAAATTATTTATTGCAGGTCTTATGTATTCAGGACGTATAGGCGGAATGACAATAGTTCTTGCAATTGCAGAAAATAGCCATAAGGTTAAGCTTGAAAGACCGGAAGAAAAAATATTAATAGGTTAGTGGGGGATAATAGATGAAATCAATATTAGTTATAGGCATGGGAAGATTTGGCAGACATCTTGCAAAGAAAATGCTTGACTTGGGAAATGATGTGATGATTGTTGATAAGGACAGCGAAATATTTGAACAACTTGCAGAAAAGTTTACAGATTCGTATATAGGTGACTGTACAAACGAAGGTGTAATAAGGTCTTTGGGCGTAAAACATTTTGACTTATGTTTTGTTACGATTGGTGAGGACTTTCAGTCATCTCTCGTAATCACATCATTGCTGAAACGCTTTGACGCAAAGTGTGTTATAGCAAAAGCAAATCAGAATATACAGGCAGAGCTTTTATTAAAAATAGGTGCTGATGAAGTTGTATATCCTGAAAGAGAGATTGCTGAAAAACTTGCTGTAAGGTATAATGCGAGAAATATATTTGATTATATCCAACTTACAAGCGAGTATTCTATTTACGAAATTCCAGTTTTGCAGTCATGGATAGGAAAGACTATTATGGAGGTTGACGTAAGAAGAAAGTACAGAGTAAATATTATTGCTGTAAAGAAGGAGAATTCCCTTAATCCTTTGCCCGGAGCTGATTATATTTTCAAACCTGATGAACATATTGTTGTAATAGGTAAAGCAACAGACGTTTTCAAAATTAATGCAAAATTATAAAAAAGGACTGCTTTCAATTGAAAGCAGTCCTTTTTAGTTTAACGCAGTATTCTGTGTTGTATCAGCTCTATTCAGCAGCAAATTCACTCATTATAGTAAAGCCGTTTTCAATATAAAATCCCGTTTCCTTAGCAGTTTTTTCGCAAAACCCCTTTACTCCGTTTTCTTTTTTTCTACTGTCATATATAAAGAACGGGATAGGGTCATTTGTATGGGTTCTTAATGAAAGCGGAGTAGCATGGTCAGGAGTTACAAGAACTTTGAAATCCCCCATTTTTTCAAGTTCCTCAACAACAGGAGTAAGTATAAGTTTATCAATAAGTGAAATTGACTTAACCTTATTTTCCATTTCATTTCTGTGGCCGCATTCATCAGGAGCCTCAACATGAATATAAACAAAGTCCTGTCCATTTTTAAATTCATCAATAGCAGCCTTTGCTTTGCCCTCAAAATTTGTATCTATGTAACCTGTAGCACCTTCAACATTTACAACCCTCATATTTGAAAATTTGCCGATGCCCTTGAGAAGATCTACAGCAGAAATCATTGAACCGTTAAGACCGTATTTTCCTTTAAAATCATCAAGATTAGCTCTTACGCCTTCACCCCAGAGCCATATGCTGTTTGCAGGGCGAAGTCCTCGTTCTTCTCTTGCTTTATTAACAGGATGATCCTTCAGCAAATCGTAAGATTTTTTCATAAGGTCATATAATTTTGCTGCATTCGGATGAGCAGGAACATAATTTTTGACAGGCTTTCCTGTTATATCATGAGGCGGAGTTATTGTTCCGATATCAAGAGTACCGTTGTTCCAGATAAGACAGTGACGATAACTTACACCGCTGTAGAACTTGAATTCATCGTTATCGAGATTTTCAGCAAGATATTTTATAAGTATTGCAGCTTCTTCCGTTGAAATATCATCAGCACAATAGTCAACAATAGTTTTATCTGAATATTCAGGTTCATCAGTTACTGTAATGAGATTGCACCTGAGTGAAACGTCAGTTTTTTTCATATCAATACCGATGCTTCCGGCTTCGAGGGGAGAACGTCCTGTATAATAAATTTTAGGGTCATATCCAAGAACAGAAAGGTTTGCAACATCACTGCCCGGTTTCATACCGTCGGCAACTGTTTTTACAAGACCTACTTTTGCAGTTTCAGCAAGTTTGTCCATACAAGGTGTTTCAGCAGCTTCAAGAGGAGTTTTTCCATCTAAAGCATCAATCGGGTAGTCAGCCATACCATCGCATAACATAACCAGATATTTCATAAATCATATCTCCTTTAGAATAAATTACAGTTCATATTATAGCACATTGAAATTATAAAATCAATATTACAGCGTGTTCACATTATTTTATTGCATTGTTATATTTAAATAAAATTAGCAGTTAAGGTCATAGCCTTTGAAAGTGAAACAGTAATTGTTGCATCAGTAGAATTTACATCACTATTCCAGCCTGTAAAGGTGCTATTCTCGTTAGGAATTGCAGTTAGAGTTACAGGAACATCTGAGAAATATGTACCAGTCCAGCTTCCAGAGGACAAGTCTGGTGTTATAGAGTTTATTTTTATGCATCCCAGATTGCTGTTATTTGTTTTAATGGTAATATTTTGTTCTGTGCTTACATTATAGTAATTTTTAAGACCTGAAATTACTTTTGAAAGTCTGTTGTTAAAGAATGAAGAAAGAGTATCCACATCACGCTGATAAGAATTTTGCATTCCCCACATTGAACCTGAACTGAATCTGCTTTTATTTTCGTCAATAACAGGTCCATAAAGACTTACATATTTGTTTATTGCGGCATTTACCTTGTTTTTATCAAAATTATAGTTGCCAATGTCCATAATAGTGTTAATGAATAAATTGCGGAAATTTTCATTTTCCTTATATGTTTTGGCAAATATTACAGTATCAAATTTATCACTTAATGCACCAATCATTGCGTCAAGATCCTGCTGATAGCTTACACCGTAAACATCAGTAGAGTATTCAGTATCATAAAGCATAAAACGCCACTTGCCGTCACCTTTATAATCATCAATGACATTTCTTGTTTTCCACATACGAATATTATTTATATATGTACCGGCAAAAACATCCTGATTATTTATAAATATTTCGGAAGCATAAAAATCAGCAAGACTTTGAATATCAATCATATTGCAGAATTGCTGATAATTTGAATCAATTGACATATCATTGTTTCTTACGAAATTAATCATTGATTTATAGTCATCAAGGTCTGATTCAATACCTTCTTCAACTGTTTCTCCGTTTTTAATAATAACTACTTCGTCTTTGTCATAGCCATATATTTCATTTATATATGCATTGCTGTAGTCATCCTGCATCTGATATACGCCCCAGTATTCGCCATTAATAAATGCAATAACAGGACGTCCTGTTTGGGTTTCAAAATTTCTGTCTGAAACAAGCTCCTGAAGCATAGGATCTCTGAATTTTGTAGCATTAATGTCATTTGCACCATTTCGTAGAACAAATCTCTTATATGATGTGCGTTCCTCTCCTGTACTTGTTTTCAATCCCGGAATCAGATCATATTCAAGCTTTTTCTTTCCATATTCTTCTCTTGCATAAAGTTTGAGTGACTTTTGTGAATTTGCTCTGGAGGCATTTCCCTGAATTCTCACTCCGAAGTTTTGTGAAAAGCCAAGTGTACCGTCACCTTCAAAGAAATCAATATGAACAGGTCTTTCCCACTCAATGCCTCGCTGAGTAAAATTAGCTTCCTTTTCCCAGTCGTTATCCATTGCTGAGCCACCGTTTTTAAGATATTCATCATAGTAATATCCTGTTGTGTAAATACCTTTGTTGTAATCGAATAAGTCGTCATATTCCATAGAAATTGAAACGATAGGCAGACTGTTATACTGAGATGCCTGATCAATACCCACAAAGTATGTTTTGGTAATTACATCACTTGTTTTTCCATTTTCATCAACAGCAATTGCCTTTATAACAGTTGACTTTGTAACAGGTGATGACGGAACGCTTACTCCGCCAAAGCCGCTGCTGAATGTTGCAGTTTTATTTGCTGAAAGCACATTTTCCTCGCTTGTTCTGTTTTTGATGGTCAAAGTATCGCTGAACAATTCAGAGTCGGCAGTAGGTACACTTCCGTCAGTAGTATAATAAATTTTGTAATTATTTTCTGATGTTATTGATAAATCAAACTGATTGTTATAAAATCCGCTTTCATGTGAAAAGACCGGTGAAGCAATTTTTGAACTTTCTGAAATTTCATTTGCAGCTGAAGGTGTAGGCTGCATAGTGTAAAAGCTGTCACACCCGTCATTATATCTTCCGTATGTTGTATCTGCAGTAAGTGCAGGAACTTCAACAGTATCTATTATTTTTCCCGAAGCATCTGATAAATAGAGCGTTTCACCATTTTTGCTTATATTAAATGGAGCATGAAGTTCAGTATCAGTAGATGCATAATCTTTTGTTGCAAATATCAATAAATAATCGTGTGCAGGTATTGTAACATCAGGGAACGTAAACTTGAATAACTTGTTTTCACTGTCGGAAAGACCATAACCGTTAAGAGAAATACTGCTGTCTGAATTATTATAAATTTCAATCCAGTCTGAATGCTGATTGTAGCTGTCCGTTATTCCGTTTTTATTTGTGGAACATATTTCATTGATTTTTAATGCTGAAGAATCCGCACTTGGAGAATGCTGCAGAATACTCCTTAGCAGTTTCAGATCGAAAATATCAATATAATTATCATTGTTCATATCAGCATTAGCTGAAATTTCTTTTGATTTTCCAAGCAGATATTTTTGAAGTGTAACAGCGTCAGATATATTGACTGAGCCGTCATTATTGGCATCTCCGGATAAAGCAGCATCAGCGGCATTAGTATTCAGCAGATTAAGCGGACAACTTTGGCTCTCTGCTGCAATAATGCTGAAGCTCAAGGCAGCGGCAGCTATTTTTTTAAAGTTATATTTCCTCATTATACTATACTTTCCTTTCATTTAAGCTTGTAACGTATTGCTATTAAACAGCCGATTATTTATAGAATAATTATACCTGCTTATTTTGTCTATTTCAAGTTTATATCATATATATAAGAATTTTTCTACATTATAGCAAAAAGCTTAAATACAATTTTGTGCATAATAATAACACCGTACACTTTTGTGTACGGTGCGGTGATTATTTCATCATTTTTTCTTTGAGTTCTTTGAAAAGCTCAATATCATCGGAAGTAACTTTCATATTTGTAATAAGATTTTGCCCCTCTGCGGTAGTAACCTTGATTTCAATTATGCTGTTCTCATCAATGCTTTGAGCTGCTGCTGAAAAGAACATAGGAATTTTTGGATGATTGTTTTTAAATTTATCAAGCAGTGACTTGATTTGAAGAATTGCCATCGGATTCATTGTTCAACATTTCCTTTACTTAGCATTTCCTAAAAATGCAGCACCTATAATTCCTGCATCATTTCCAAGTTTAGCAATTACAATTTCTGTACGCTTTTCAGAGTTTTTAGCAAAGTCTTCGTTTTCAACGAGTGCTTTTACAGGGAGGAGAAGCGGATCACCTTCATTGCAGACACCGCCGCCAATACAAAGAATATCCGGCTGGAAAATATTAATTGTATTTGTAATGCCTGCTGCGAGATATTTTATGTATTTATCAACAACTTCCTTAGCGGACTTGTCACCGGCTCTCATTGCGTCAAATGAAGTTCTTGCAGTAACCTTTCCGCCTTTTTCCTGAGCCATTTTATTCATAATGCTGTCAGGATTTTTTTCCATGGCTTCCTTAGACATTCTTATGAGTCCTGTTGCTGAAGAATAAGCCTCGAAACAGCCCTTTCTTCCGCATGAACACTCAGCTCCGTCCACTTCAATTACAGTGTGACCGATTTCAGCTCCTGCATAATTTGAGCCTGAATAAATTTTTCCGTCAATGATAATTCCTGCTCCGACTCCTGTTCCGAGAGTAACGCATATTGCATTTCTTGCTTCTTTAGCAGCACCCGCAACAAATTCACCGTAAGCAGCCGCATTAGCATCATTTTCAATGAAAACAGGCTTATCAATTGTTTCCTTAATATACTTTACCATAGGTGTGTTCACGAATCCAAGGTTATTGGCTCTCTCAATAATTCCTGTAGCACTGTTTGCAATACCGGGAGTTCCAATACCTATCCATTCAATATCGCTGATTTCAAGATTGGCATTCTTAACAGCCTGTAAAGCCATTTTAGCCATATCATCAGCGATTTCCTTTTCAGGACGAGGGCAGTTTGTTTTTGTGCTTGCCTTTGAGATTATATTGTAATTTTCATCAACAACACCTGCAACAATATTGGTTCCGCCCAAATCAATTCCTACATAATATTTCATTTTAATATCCTCCATTAATCAATTTTCGTTATTATAATACTGCATTTACCGCAGATTTTATATTCACCTAAGCCTGCCGGAATGAAAATGCTGTCACCTTTATGAATGTCAATCTTTTCGTTTTGAGCTTCGATAATGGCAGCACCGTCAAGAACAAGAATGTGATTGAAAGAATTATCATCAGCATTTAAATCAGCAGATGTTTCAATATTACCGTTATAAACAGTAAAATATTCACATTTTGCAAGCTGTGTTCTGCTCCAGCCATTTAAATTTTCTGTTATAGGCTTATTATATGAATCAGCAGGAGCAAGTTTTGTAACGTCAAGAGCTTTTTTAACATGAAGTTCTCTTGGCTTTCCGTCATTGCCTACTCTGCCGTAATCATAAACACGATATGTTGTATTTGAGTTCTGTTGAATTTCAGCAATAAGAATACCTTTTCCGATAGCGTGAAGAGTCCCTGCTTCAATAAAGAACACATCACCCTTTTTGACAGGGACACTGTTTACCTTATCCAACAAAGTGTTTTCCTCGATAGCTTTTTGAAAATCATCCTTAGAAATTTGTTCTTTAAATCCGTAAATAAGTGAAGCATTTTCTTCGCAGTCAACGATATACCACATTTCAGTTTTTCCGTATTCACCCTCAATACGCATAGCATATTCATTGTCAGGATGAACCTGTACGGAAAGGTTATCACGAGCGTCAATTAACTTTATAAGAATGGGAAAGTCATCAAACTTACTGCATTTTGTTCCGAGGGCAGATGGATTTTCATTCAGAAAATCCTTGAGAGACCTGCCTGAGTACTCGCCATTTGCAATTATACTCATACCGTCCTTATGGCATGAAAGTTCCCAGCTTTCAGCAAGACGTTCCAAATCACTTTTTTTCCCGAATTGTTCTCTGAGCTTAGTACCTCCCCAGATATAGTCCTTAATAGGCGGATTAAGAATCAGTGGTTTCATTTTTACCTCCATTAAATTCTTCGATAAATTCCTGCATGCTTCCGTTATAAACGTTAAGGTCAATATTTTCTTCTATGCCGTCATATCCTTCAAGCTTTCCCTTATCCGAATACTGCCAGAATGTCCAGTTTATAAAAGACGGTTCGCAGTTTATATTTCTTATCCAGATAGGGTGGTCTGAGAAGTTATTTTTAATGTATTTGAAATACAGCGGCAATGTAGTATATATAATAGGCTTTTTGCCATAATAGCTTTCCAGTTCCGAAAGAAGCGGAGAAAGAATAGCACAGGTTTCTTCTTCACTTGGATTTTCTTTGCTTTTATTGCCGTAATATTCAACGTCTATAACAGGAGGCAGATTTATTTTGTTTTTATCAACTGCTGAAATATAATTTTCAGCCTGAGTTTCACCGGGACTGTCAAAGCTGAAAAAATGATATGCCGAGTGGTAGATATTGGTTTTTGATATGTTATTTAAATTGGATTTGGAAAAACAGTCAACATGACCGCTGCCCTCTGTAGCTTTAATAAAAGCAAAATCCACACCTTGTTCCTCAAGTTTATTCCAGTCTATAACGCCTTGATAGTGAGCGACATCTACTCCCATTACGCTGTACTTATCTTTATTTACAATAGCATCGGAATAAAAAAGAGAGAATGCGTTTGCACCGCATATCATACATGTACCAAGTGAGGCGAAAAGCATTTTTAATTTCATAAATCATTCCATTTCTGACTTTGGGCAACACCATAATATAGCAATCCAACAAAATGCTGCAAGGTATTCCCTTTATCATGTTTATATGCAGACAGGTTTTAAACTTGTACGCTGTTAACACGTTCTGATGTCCTGCAATAATACTCACTGCAATTGTCGGCAAATATATCTGTTATCCTGAATTGCAGCATACATATTAATAATATACTATAAATGTAAAATAGTCAACAGATTTTTTGCAAAATAAAGGTGGATAAGCAAAAAAAGTTTTGTCATACTCGTACACAACAATGAATATACTTTTACAAAGCAACTTCAAGGAGGTTAATATGGAATTTAAAGTAAACAGAGAAACTATTTCTGCGGCAGAGTGCGTTTATGAGGGTATACAGGAGCAGGGGATTGAAATGGACTATATTCTTCCGGATTATTATCCTGATGTATTTAAGCTTGTGAGATGTGATGCTGTTCCGGTAATTTCAGATTACAGTGTTAACGGCGACAAGCTTATATATGAGCTGAGATGTGATATGCGTATTCTTTACTGTAGTGAAAACGGTTCTATTCTTCAATGTGTTAATCAGAAACAGACGTTTTCAAAAACGGTTGATATGGGCAGATTTTGTGATAATCCGAGTGTAACGCTTAAACCGAAATGTGATTATGTAAATTGTCGTGCCGTTAATAAAAGACGTCTTGATATGAGAGGTGCAGTTTCGGTAAAAGTAAGTGTTACAGGTGAAAGAAATCAAGAGATAATTTCTGATGCTTTTGGAATGAACATACAAATGAAAAGAATGCCGATAGAGTTTGCATCTAAAAAAATTACTGCCAGAAAAAATATTCAGCTTGGTGATGACATAGAACTCAGCAGTACACAGCCGTCAATAGTAAGCGTGGTCAGATGCAGCTGTACGTCCATAAGCTGTGAAAAGAAAATGATTTCAGGCAAGATGCTTGCAAAGGGAGATGCCTCAATAGCAGTTCTTTACGCCTGTGAAAAGGACGGTGCAGGAGTGCTTGAACCAATGGAATTTACAGTGCCTTACAGTCAGATTATTGACCTTGACGGGATTGACGATACGTTTGAATGCTGTGTTAAACCGGAGGTAGTTTTTTGTGAGGTTAATCCTGTTCAGAATAAAGAGGGAGAAAATCGTTCTATAAGATGTGAAATGGAGATTTTATTGAATTGCAGTGCAGTAAAAACGACTTCTGTTACATTAGGGGTAGATGCATATTCAACAACATATCCATGCAGTATTGCTGTAACGGAAATAAAAGCCGAACAGATACCTAAAATTATAAATCATGAAATACATCATTGTGCAAAAATGTGTGAGGGTGAAGATGTTCCTGAACAGATTTTCTATGTATGGTGTACTCCGAAAAATGTAAATGCAAATTTGAATGCAGAGGAAAAAAAGCTTACGGTAAGCGGAATGCTTACATATACAGCTGCTGCCCGGGATAATTCAGGCATGATTATTATGCCTGATAAAGAAGAAGCCTTTGAAGAAGTTATTGAACTGAATGATGACTATACAAATGCTGCGGCTGCTGCTGATATTATTGTAAACGGAGTATCATATAATATTTCGTCTGATAATGTTCTGACTTTAAAAGCAGATATAAAAGCAGAAATATCAATTTTCACTTCATCTTCCGTAAAAGCACTTTCCGATATTTCAGTTGACGAGGGAATGAAGAAAATAAGGGACGGAGATTATGCAATAAAGCTTTATTACGGTGCAGAAAATGAAGATATATGGGAGATTGCAAAACGTTACAGTACTTGTGTAACCTCAATAATAGAAGAAAATGAATTAAGCGGAGAGCGTCTTGAGGAAAGCGGAATGCTGATTATTCCGATTGTAAGCTGAGAGTCAGCACCGCCCTGAGAACAAGTTCTTATATAGGATAATTTCAGCGGAGGATTATTATTCCGTTTTTAAGATTAGGAGTCGAATATGAATAAAGATATTTACAGTGATATTGCAGAAAGAACTGACGGTGATATTTACATTGGAATTGTAGGGCCTGTCAGAACAGGAAAATCAACATTTATAAAGAGATTTATGGAATCATTGGTTATTCCCAATATAGACAGTGAATTTAAGCGTGAAAGAGCTGTTGATGAACTTCCTCAGTCTGCGGCAGGAAAAACAATAATGACAACCGAACCGAAATTTATACCTGAAGAAGCGGTTGAAGTAAGCCTTGATAACGGAGCAAGGTTTAATGTCAGAATGATTGACTGCGTTGGATATATTGTTCCGAGTTCATTGGGATACATAGAAAATGAAATGCCCAGAATGGTCATGACATCATGGTTTGATGAAGAAATACCATTTAATATGGCGGCTGAAATTGGCACTCAGAAGGTAATATCCGACCATTCAACGATAGGTCTTGTAGTTACAACAGACGGAAGTATTTCTGATATTCCGAGAAATGAATATGAGGAATGTGAGGAGCGTGTTATTCGTGAGCTGAAAGAGCTTGGAAAACCGTTTGTAGTTATAATGAATTCAGTAAATCCAAATTCTCATGAAGTCAGAGAGCTTTGTGAAACGCTGACGGAAAAGTATGATACAAAAGTTATTCCTGTCAACTGTCTTGAACTTAATGAGCAGGATATAAAGATGATTATACAGGAAATTCTATTTTCCTTTCCGATTAAAGAGATAAATATTAAAACTGCCCGTTGGATAAATTCACTTGAAAAAGGCCATTGGCTTAAAACTGATATTATGAATTGCATAAGAAACAGTGCTAAGGATATAAAACTTGTCAGAGAGGCACAGCTTGCAGCGGAAGCAATTTCTGATTGTCCGCATATTTTACGTTCAGAAATAAGTGAAATAAATCTTGGAAAGGGAAGTGTCACGATAACAGCGGAGCTTGACAGCAGTCTTTTCTATAAAATTTTAGGTGAAGCAACAGGTATTGAAATTGAGAGTGAAAGTGACCTTATGCCGCTGCTTATGGAGCTTAACAGAATAAAAAAGGCTTATGAAAGATTTGAACCCGCATTGGCTGAGGTTGAAGCAACAGGATACGGAATTGTAATGCCGGAGCTTGAGGAGCTTTCACTTGAAGAACCTAAAATCATTAAGCAGGGTGGAAAATATGGAGTAAAGCTTAAAGCCTCTGCACCGTCAATTCATCTCATGAAAGCAAATATCAATACTACAATAAGTCCGATAGTTGGTTCTGAAAAGCAGAGTGAGGAGCTTATAATGTATCTGCTTGAAGGATTTGAAGAAAATCCGAAAAAAATATGGGAGTCAAATATATTCGGCAAGTCGCTTCATGAGCTTGTTAATGAGGGACTTCACAATAAGCTTTTCAAAATGCCTGCTGATGCAAGAATGAAACTTCAGGAAACTCTTGAAAGAGTTATAAATGAGGGCTGCAGCGGACTTATTTGTTTCATATTATAATTTTAAGGCAACACTGTACCATGCTTGTGCGGTGTTGCCTTAAAAACTCTTTTTTTGTTATTAAATTTTTCATTAATTGTCAATTACATTTTTCGACTTTTTATGATAAAATAATAAAAGTAAATCGAGTAGCTTTAATGCGTAAATCCAGATCGCATTAGCTGCTCGATTTTTATGTGCAAAGGAGTTTTTATAAAATGGAAAATTTAAAAGAAAATAAAATGGGAGTTTTGCCAATTCCAAAGGTAATGCTGAGTATGGGACTTCCAATGATTGTGTCAATGATGGTTCAGGCATTTTATAATATCGTAGACAGCTATTTTGTAAGCCGTATTTCAGATACCGCTGAGATATCAGATATGGGTGATAAAGCAGTTAATGCACTTACGCTTTCTTATCCTGTACAACTGCTTATAATTGCAATAGGAGTGGGAACGGGTGTTGGAATTAACTCTATATTATCAAGAAGCTTAGGAGCAGGCAACAGGGAGCGTGCAAGCAAAATTGCCGGAAATGCTGTTTTTCTTGGGGCTTGTACTTATGTAGTATTTCTCATATTTGGAATTTTTGGAACGGAAATCTTCCTTAGAACCCAAACGAAAGAAAGTGAAATTATTTCTCTTGGAACGGATTACCTTAAAATATGTAGTGTGTTTTCATTTGGAGCAGTGGGCTCTATGATATATGAAAAGCTTCTTCAAGGTACAGGAAGAACACTTCACTCTACTATTGCTCAGCTTTCCGGCGCAATTATAAATATTATACTTGACCCGATATTGATTTTCGGTTATTTGGGATTTCCTGAAATGAGAGTGAATGGTGCTGCTTATGCAACTGTTATCGGACAAGTTGTAACATTATGTGTAAGTATGCTGTTCCATTATAAATTCAATAAGGAGATAGACGGTTCAATTAAATTTATGAAGCCTGAAAAAAGTGTTATTTCAGCAATTTACAGAGTTGGTGTACCTGCTATTTTAATGCAGGCACTTATGTCAATAATGACATATGGAATAAATATTATTTTTGGCATGGTATCAGCGTTTGCAGTAACAGCTTATGGAGTTTATTACAAAATACAGCAATTTGTATTTTTCTCAGCATTTGGAATGAATAATGCAATTATTCCAATAGTATCATTTAATTATGGAATGAAAAGCAGGCAGAGGGTTATGGAAGCTATAAAATGGGGGATTATTTATACACTTATTCTCATGCTTATCGGTGAATTGGGACTTCAAATTTTTGCAGCTCCACTAAGTAAAGTATTTGCCTTGTCAGAAGAATCATGTCAATTATTTATTAAGGCAATAAGAATAGTTACATTCGGATATTTGTTTGCCGGATTTAATATTGCATGTCAAGGAATATTACAGGCTCTGGGCTCAGGTGTAAAGTCACTTATTATTTCTTTTATAAGACTGATTGCTGCTGTATTCCCTCTTGCATATCTGTTTACGTTTTTTGCAAATGCAGAAGATTTGATATGGTTATCAATACCTGCTGCAGAAGTAATCGGAACAATTGTAGCTGTTATATTTTTAAAAAAGAGTAAAAAGACTATATGAAATTTTATTCTGATATTTTTATATTTTTTGTTGAAAATTATATAATAATATGTTATAATTATATGCAAGTTAGAAATTGTTTTTATTAAAACAGTGTCTAAAAATGAATTTTAGGCAATACTGTACGAAGATTGTACGACATTGTCTTTAGTAGATTTTTTGTTTTAAGGAGAAGTAAATATGGGACTTATTAAGGCTGCTGTGGGTTCAATAGGCGGTGTTATGGCAGATCAGTGGAAGGAATTTTTCTGCTGTGACGCTCTTGATTCAGAAGTTTTAGTGAAAAAGGCAAGAAATAAGGTTTCAAGCCGTTCTTCAAACACAAAAGGTGAGGATAATATAATTTCAAACGGTTCTGTAATTGCAGTTGCAGACGGACAGTGCATGATCATTGTAGATCAGGGGCAGGTAGTTGAATTTTGTGCAGTACCGGGAGAATATACATATGATATGTCATCAGAACCCTCGCTTTTCAGTGGAAGTCTTGGGAAAAATATTGTTGAAACATTTAAAAATATCGGTAAGCGTTTTTCGTTTGGCGGAGGAGTCGGAAAAGACCAGAGAGTTTATTTTGTAAATACGAAAGAAATTTCAAAGAATAAATACGGAACTTCAAATCCTATTCCTTTCAGAGTTGTTGATAATAATATAGGACTTGATATTGATATTTCAATTCGCTGTCATGGTGAGTATTCGTACAGAATTATAGATCCGCTTCTTTTTTATACAAATGTTTGTGCTAATGTTAAAGATGAATTCAGAAAAAGTGATATTGAAAGCACTCTAAAAGGTGAGTTTATAACAGCTTTGCAGCCTGCTATGGCAAAAATATCAGAAATGGGTATACGTTACAGCTCTCTTCCGGGGCATACTACTGAAATAGTTGATGTTTTAAATGACATTTTAAGTGAAAAGTGGAAGAAGCTAAGAGGAATTGAAGTTTTTTCAATCGGAATGGAGCCGATAACTGCTTCAAAGGAAGACGAAGACATGATAAAGCAGCTTCAGAAAACTGCTGTTATGCGTAATGCAGGTATGGCTGCGGCGACTCTTACAGAAGCACAGGCAGAGGCAATGAAAACAGCTGCCGGAAACAGCGGCGGCAGTACCATAGGCTTTATGGGAATGAACATGGCTCAGAATGCAGGTGGGATTCGCACAGATGAACTGTTCAGAATGGACGCACAGCAAAGAACTCAGGAACAGGCTGTTATGCAGACACAGCAGCAATCTCAGGTTAATTCTGCAAATTCATGGACGTGTTCATGCGGAGCTGTAAACAATGGAAAATTCTGTACCGAATGTGCGAAACCGAAGCCTGCACCAAGCGGACAGTGGACTTGTTCATGCGGAACGGTAAACAGCGGAAAATTCTGTACTGAATGTGCCAAACCGAAACCTGCACCAAGCGGACAATGGACTTGTTCATGCGGAACAGTAAACAGCGGAAAATTCTGCACTGAATGTGCTAAGCCAAGACCTGCATCAGTACCTGTTTATAAATGTGATAAATGCGGCTGGGTACCTGATGACCCGAATAATCCTCCAAAATTTTGTCCTGAATGCGGAGATGCATTCAATGAAAATGATATTCAATAAATTACATTAATAACTTATGCTATATAAAAGACTTCTGCATAAAAACATGCAGAAGTCTTAATTTTTTCTGTATATATCTGAGCAGTCATACTCTTTAAATTTAAGATTATATGGCAATTCACGCATTGAAATTGAATTTTTGCTGCCGACTATGATATGGTCAATAATATGAATGCCGAAAAATTCCAATGACTTACTTAGTTTGTCAGTAGATATATAATCACTATGAGAAGGCTCGGCACTGCCCTTATGGTTATGTGATATGAAAATTAAATTTGACTTATTTTTAATAGCAATATTAACTATTTCTTTGCTTTCGGTATAAACATGCTCACGATTTCCGGAGCTTAATGTATCTGTTGATATTATATTCATATTATTGTCTACGCATACAACAGCAAAATTTTCACTAAGGACTCCTGTAAAATAATGTTCAAAGAACTTTTTGGCAGAATTTGATGTATCAAGGCACTTGATTTTGCAGCTTGTCATTTGATAAATTCGGCTGATATTAGGAATGAGCTTTAGAAGAACTGCACTTTTCAGGTTCATTTCTTCAAATTCTGCCAAATTAATCAGATTTGCATCAAAAGCGGCATTTATATTTCCAAATTCATTTAAAATAGCAGAAGAACAGTCCTGAGAGCAATTACAGTAGCTTAAAAGCAGTTCAAGAAGTTCTGATTCGCTAAAGCTGTCATAGCCGTTTTTTATGTATTTTTTCAAAAGAGCTTCTTTTCTGAGTTTAAATCTATTCTTATCCATATATCAATAAAATCCAAAACCTCCGCTTTCAAGCATAGAAAATGCACGTCCGCAACCGTAAATTACATGGTCAATTGTTTTTATTCCAAGATATTTAAGACATTCTGTAAGCATTTTTGTTGTTTCATAGTCTTTATCATCAGGAATAGGCGGACGATTTAATCTGTTATGTCCTATAAACACATTATCCGCGTTTTTATTAAGCAGTATTTCAGCAAGCTCACGATGAGAAAAAGACTCGGATTCGATATTATCAGCCAAAAATACGTATGAATTTAAAAAGTTCATTTCATTATCAGCGGTTACAAAAAGATATATTTCATTAGTACATGATTTAAAGTAATCGGAAAAATAATTTTTAATCTTTTCTGATGAATTAAGCTGAAATGATGAATGAACACATCGTGCATAATCTCTGCACATATTTCCTATCAGATTTATCAAAACGGCACTTTTTTCACTTACTCCACTGACTTTCGTCAGCTCTGTTATGTCTGCGTCAAGAACATTCCCGATGTTTTTAAATGTATCAATAAGCCGATGTCCTGTTTCATTGGTGTTTACTCTTGGAACTGAGTAAAATAAAATCATCTCAAGTATTTCATGAGGCTGAAAGCTTTCAAGACCGGTATCAACGAAACGTTTTCTCACACGTTCTCTATGTCCGCTGTGCAAAGGTTTATCCGTCATAATTCAACTCCATAAGACATTGTTATATTCTGATTATAACATAAATGACATAAATTTTCAATTATTTAATAAAATTTTGTTTCTGCATTACCGCCATAAAGAAAATTTGTTCTTTTATTTTTTGAAATTCTCTTTATTTTATAAAAAAGATATGGTATAATAATATTGTTCATATGTTGCCTTAAAGGAGATAGTTATGGAAAAATTTAAGCTTGTTTCAAAATACAAACCATCCGGCGACCAGCCAAAAGCAATAGAAGCCTTATCAAATGGTATTTTATCAGGAAAAAAAGAGCAGATTTTGCTTGGGGTTACAGGTTCGGGAAAAACCTTTACCATGGCAAATGTAATAGCAAAGGTAAATAAACCAACACTTGTCCTTGCACATAACAAAATTCTTGCTGCACAGTTATGCTCAGAATTTAAAGAGTTTTTCCCTGAGAATGCAGTTGAATATTTTGTATCCTACTATGACTACTATCAGCCTGAGGCTTATATTCCAAGTACGGACAGCTATATAGAAAAGGATTCATCCATAAATGATGAAATAGATAAGCTTCGTCATTCTGCAACTACTGCACTTTCCGAAAGACATGATGTTATTATAGTTGCAAGCGTTTCCTGCATCTATTCTCTCGGCAGTCCTGAGGAATACAGAAATATGGTTGTTTCCATACGTCAGGGGGCTGAAAAGCCTCGTGACCAGCTTATTGATGAGCTTGTCAAAATTCAGTATGAGAGAAATGATATTAATTTTGTGAGAAATAAGTTCCGAGTAAGAGGAGATGTACTTGAAATATTTCCGTCACGCTCAAATGATACTGCAATTCGTGTTGAATATTTTGGAGATGAAATTGACAGGATATGCGAGATAAATGTTGTAACGGGGGAGATAATCTCGACCTTATCACATGCAGCAATTTTCCCTGCTTCGCATTATGTTGTCGGTGATGATAAAATTGAAGAAGCCATTAAGGATATTGACGCCGAGCTTGAAGAACGCATTAACTATTTTAATGTAAATAATAAGCTGGTAGAAGCACAGAGAATTGCACAGCGTACACATTATGATATGGAGATGCTGAAAGAAATAGGGTTTTGCAGCGGAATTGAAAACTATTCCAGAGTTCTTGCAAGACGTCCTGCAGGAAGTACTCCAATGACCTTGTTAGACCATTTCCCTGATGATTTCCTGCTTATTGTTGACGAAAGCCATGTAACTCTGCCGCAGGTAAGAGCAATGTATGCGGGTGACAGAGCAAGAAAAACTACTCTTATTGATTACGGATTTCGTTTGCCGAGTGCATATGACAATCGTCCGCTTAATTTCGATGAATTTAATGCTCATATCAAGTCAGCAATTTATGTAAGTGCCACTCCCGGACAGATTGAAAAAAGCAAAACTGATACAATTGTTGAACAGGTAATTCGTCCTACAGGACTTGTCGACCCTGAAATCATAGTTAAGCCTACAGAGGGGCAAATAGACGATTTGCTTTCGGAAATAAATTCACGAACGGAAAGACATGAGAGAGTTCTTATTACAACGCTTACAAAGAAAATGGCAGAGGATCTTACCACTTATTATGAAAATCTGGGCATAAAAATAAAATATATGCACCATGATATAGATACAATTGAAAGAATGGAGATTATTCGTGACCTCAGAAACGGTGAATTTGATGTTCTTGTCGGAATCAACCTTTTAAGAGAAGGTCTTGATATACCTGAGGTAACTCTTGTAGCAATTCTTGATGCTGATAAAGAGGGATTCCTTAGAAGTGAAACTTCGCTTATCCAGACTATCGGACGTGCTGCCCGCAACAGTGAAGGAAAGGTTATAATGTATGCTGATGCAGTAACAGGCTCAATGGAAAGAGCAATTACTGAAACAGAACGAAGACGCAGTATTCAGATGAAGTTTAATGAGGAACATGGCATTGTTCCTAAAACAATCATAAAAGAGGTAAGAAACGTCCTTGAAATTACATCAAAGGAAAAGGTTGAAGAAAAATCGCATAATAAGAAAATGTCGGCAAAGGAACGCAGTGAGCTTATTGCTTCATTAACGGAAGAAATGAAGAATGCTGCAAAAATGCTTGAATTTGAACATGCGGCTTATCTTAGGGATAAAATCAAGGAATTAAAAGGCGAGTAATCGGGAGGATTGATAGTATGATAGAAAAAATAATCATAAAAGGTGCAAGAGAGCATAATCTGAAAAATATAGATGTTGAAATCCCGAGAGATAAGCTTGTTGTCATGACAGGACTTTCAGGTTCAGGAAAATCTTCTTTAGCTTTCGATACAATTTACGCAGATGGTCAGAGAAGATATATGGAGAGTCTTTCTTCTTATGCAAGAATGTTTCTCGGACAAATGGAAAAGCCTGATGTTGACAGCATTGAAGGACTTTCTCCTGCAATTTCCATAGACCAAAAGACTACATCTAAAAATCCGCGTTCAACTGTGGGTACTGTAACTGAAATATACGATTATCTTCGTTTGCTTTATGCAAGAATAGGTATACCTCATTGTCCTGTCTGCGGACGTGAAATAACTCAGCAGACAATAGACCAGATTGTTGACCAGATTTTATCCTTGGAAGAGGGGACAAGGATACAGCTTTTAGCTCCGATAATAAGGGGCAGAAAAGGACAGTATACCAAAGAACTTGAACATGCAGGCAAAAGCGGATTTGTGCGTGTGCGTGTGGACGGAATTATATATGACCTCTCTGAAGAAATTCCTATGGATAAAAATAAAAAGCATAATATTGAGGTTGTTGTAGACCGTCTTGTGATTAAGGAAAGCATCAGGTCACGTCTTACAGACAGCCTTGAAACTGTATTTTCATTATCTGAGGGTTCAGTTATTGTCGATGTAATCGGCGGAGAGGAGCTTATTTTTTCACAGAATTATGCATGTCCTGAACATAATATAAGCATAGAGGAGCTTACACCGAGAATGTTCTCGTTCAATAATCCTTTTGGTGCTTGTCCGCATTGTACAGGACTTGGAATTTTTCAGAAAATCGATCCTGAGCTTATCGTTCCGAATAAGGAGCTTACCATTTCAGAGGGAGCGATAAAAGCTTCCGGTTGGAACAGTCTTGATGAAAACTCTATTTCGCTGATGTATTATAAAGCAATTTCAAAGGAATATGATATTCCGCTTGATGTTCCTGTAAAGAACCTTACAAAAAAGCAGCTTGATATTTTTCTGTATGGTACAAAGGGCAAACCATTGAAATTAAAGCGTCCTAAAACATTAGGCGGCGGAGCTTATTCTTCACCTTTTGAGGGAGTTGTAAATAATCTTGAACGCCGCTATAAAGAAACTAACAGCGAGTATTCAAGAGCAGATATTCAGGCATATATGAATGCGGTTGAATGTCCGGAATGTCATGGAAACAGACTGAAAGAAGAAAGTCTGAGTGTTACTGTCGGCGGCATTAATATAAGTCAGCTTACACAGCTTTCCATTCGTGACTGCTGTGAATTTTTTGAAAATCTTTCTCTTACAGAGCGTGAACAGTTCATAGCAAAGCAGATAATAAAAGAAATCAGGGAAAGGCTTGGTTTTTTACGCAGCGTCGGTCTTGAATATCTTAATCTTTCACGTTCCGCAGGTACTTTATCGGGCGGAGAGAGTCAGCGTATCAGACTTGCAACTCAAATAGGTTCATCACTTATGGGAGTCCTTTATATTTTGGACGAGCCAAGTATAGGGCTTCATCAGCGTGATAATGATAAACTGATTGCGACAATGAAAAGACTTCGTGATATAGGAAATACACTTATTGTTGTTGAGCATGATGACGATACAATGCTTGCAGCGGATTATATTGTAGATATTGGACCGGGTGCAGGAGTCAACGGAGGAAATGTGGTTTTTGCGGGAACTGTAGACAAACTGCTTAAATGTGAAAATTCAATAACCGGTCAGTATCTTAGCGGACGAAAGAAAATCCCTGTTCCCGATAAAAGACGTGAGGGGAACGGTAAATTTTTAAAGGTAATCGGTGCCTCTGAACACAATCTTAAAAATATAGATGTTGAAATTCCGTTGGGTAAGCTGATTTGTGTTACAGGAGTATCCGGTTCGGGGAAATCCTCGCTTGTCAACGAAATAATATATAAGCATCTTGCCTGCAAGCTTAACAGAGCAAGAATTAAGGCAGGTTCATTTGCTGAAATGCAGGGAATAGAGAATCTTGATAAGGTAATAAGCATTGACCAATCACCAATCGGACGTACTCCACGTTCAAATCCTGCCACTTACACAGGAGTTTTTACGGACATTCGTGAGCTTTTTGCAAAGACGGCTGATGCTAAATCAAGAGGATATACAAGCGGACGCTTTTCGTTTAATATAAAGGGCGGACGCTGTGAAGCCTGTGAGGGTGACGGAATTATCAAAATAGAAATGCACTTTCTTCCTGACATTTATGCTCCATGTGAAGTCTGCAAGGGAAAAAGATATAATCGTGAAACTCTTGAGGTTCATTATAAGGGAAAATCAATTTATGACATTCTGGAAATGACTGTGGATGAAGGCGTTGTTTTCTTCGAACATCTTCCTAAAATTGCACGCAAACTGAAAACCTTGCAGGAAGTTGGCCTTGGGTATATAAAAATCGGTCAGTCTGCAACAACATTATCTGGCGGCGAAGCACAGAGAGTAAAATTATCCACCGAGCTTTCAAAAAGAGCAACCGGAAAAACGATATATATTCTTGACGAGCCTACTACAGGACTTCATACTGCCGATGTTCATAAGCTGATAGAGGTTCTTCAAAGACTGACAGACAACGGAAATACTGTGCTTGTCATTGAACATAACCTTAATGTAATAAAGGTTGCCGACCATATCATTGATTTAGGTCCTGAGGGCGGCGACGGAGGCGGTCAGATTATTGCAAGCGGAACACCTGAAGAAATAGTTAAGTGCAGCGAATCATATACAGGCAAATATTTAAAGCCATATTTGGAATAGGAACAGCATTGCACAATTTTTGCGTGGCATATCTTTGAAAAAATGTTTTAAGGAAAAACTTGCAAAGTGCCTTATAATATGATATAATAATGTGTATGTATTTTTGTCAATGTGACTTAATTCAATTACATTGACATGTAAAGGCAATAACGTGCAGAGATTTTTGATGTGTTTTGTGCGGGACTGCCCAGATATTAAAGTGCGGGTTTATGACGTGCAAAGTCTTTTAATGTGCTTTGTGTTTGATTCCTTAAACCTTGCTCTTAGAAAGAGGTTTTGGATATGGATTTAGAAATGGTATCATATCTTTCAAAGCTGGGAAAGCTCTCATTTACAGAAGAAGAACTTAAACAGACAGCTGCTGAAATGACAAGTATCATTGAAATTATGGATACTATTAAAGAGATAGACATTAAATATGACGCTCTTGCCGATAATCATAATGTATACCTCAACGATTTGCGAGAGGATACTGCACAGCCAAGTATGGATACAGCAAAAATATTACAGAATGCAAAGAACAGTAATAATTGCTTTGTTGTACCAAAGGTTGTTGAATAAATTTTATTTTATGAAAGGGGAAAATCACAGTCAGCTGTGATCGTCAGAATAATGGATATTGCTTCAAAAAGCGTTAAAGACCTTAGAGAAATGCTTGATAAAAAAGAGATTTCCTCTAAGGAGCTTACTAAAGAATATATTGACAGAATTAAGAAATATGACAGTGAAATAGAAAGCTATATCACTGTCACTGAGGAAAAGGCTTATGCTGATGCTGAAAAGGCTCAGAAGCTTATTGACAGCGGAAAAGCGTCTATGCTTTGCGGTATTCCTATGGCAATAAAGGATAATATCTGCACAGACGGTATAAGAACAACGTGTTCTTCAAAAATGCTTGAAAACTTCATTCCTCCATATAATGCTACTGTTATTGAGAAGCTTGAAAGCGAAAATATAGTTATGCTGGGCAAGGTAAGTATGGATGAGTTTGCCATGGGTGGTTCAACCCAGACTTCAGCTTTTGCAAAAACAAAAAATCCATATGATAAAAGCAAAGTTCCGGGAGGTTCATCAGGCGGTTCTGCCGCTGCTGTTTCAGCATCATTTTGTGCAGCAGCATTAGGCTCTGATACAGGCGGTTCAATAAGACAGCCTGCGGCTTTTTGCGGAGTTACCGGTTTAAAGCCGACTTACGGCAGAGTTTCACGTTATGGCCTTGTTGCGTTCGCATCATCACTTGACCAGATAGGTCCGATTGCTAAAAACGCAGAGGACTGCGGAACCATACTTAATGCAATTGCGGGCTATGACCCTCATGACGGTACAGTTTCAAAGTGCGATACAATGGACTATACTTCAAAAATAGGTCAAAGCATCAAAGGAATGAAAATTGCAGTTCCAAAGGAATTTTATGCTGAAGGTATTGATTCTGAGGTTAAGGAGGCAGTCCTTAAAGCTGCTGAAGTTTATAAATCAATGGGTGCAGAGCTTGTTGAATGCAGTATGCCGAGCTTGAAATATGCAGTTGCAGCATATTACCTGATTTCATCTGCTGAAGCATCTTCAAACCTTTCAAGATATGACGGTATAAAATACGGTCACAGAAGTGAAAAGGGAGAAAACTTCAATGAGCTTATCTGCAATTCAAGGAGCGAGGGCTTCGGAGCAGAAGTAAAAAGACGTATTCTGCTTGGAAACTATGCTCTTTCAAGCGGATATTATGACGCATATTATGGTAAGGCTCTTGCACTTAAACAAAGAATAAGAGCTGAATATGCAGGCATTTTTGAAAAATGTGATGTTATTCTTACTCCTACAACACCTTCTGTTGCTTACGGAATTAATGAAAATATCTCTGATCCTGTTAAAATGTATCAGGCTGATATTTGTACTGTTACGGTTAATATTGCGTCACTTCCTGCAATTTCAACAACGTGCGGTTATGATAAAAACGGCATGCCGATAGGAATGTCTATAATCGGAAATCGCTTTGATGAGGCTGCTCTCATTCAGACTGCTGACGCTTTTGAGAAACAGTTTAAAATTGTTTCTCCGAAACTTTAATGGAGGTGTCGAAAATGTCATCATATATTCCTGTTATTGGTCTTGAAATACACGCTGAACTATTAACAAATTCAAAGGTTTTCTGTACATGCAACGCTGAATTTGGCGGAAGTCCGAACTCCAGATGCTGTCCTGTCTGCACAGGTATGCCGGGAACTCTCCCTTTTATAAACAGAACTGCCGTTGAATATGCTGTAAAAGCCGGATTTGCTCTTGGCTGTGACATAAATAAATTTTCTGTATTTGACAGAAAAAACTATTTTTATCCTGACCTTCCTAAAGCTTATCAGATTTCACAGCTTGAACGTCCGCTTTGTATAAATGGTGCTGTTGAAATTGAAACTTCAAAGGGCAAAAAAACTATCAGAATTAACCGTATACATCTTGAGGAGGACGCAGGAAAGCTTGTTCACGATGACTTTAATGCAGTTTCTCTTGCCGATTATAATCGCTGCGGTATTCCTCTTATAGAAATCGTTACTGAACCTGATATTTCATCATCAGAAGAGGCAAAAGCATTTGTGGAAAAAGTTAGTTTGCTTTTACAGTATGCAGGTGTCTGCGACTGTAAAATGGAACAGGGTTCTTTGAGGTGTGATGTTAACGTTTCAATTATGAAGTCTGAGGATAAAGAATTCGGAACAAGAACAGAGTGTAAGAACTTAAACTCACTTAAATCTATCGGACGTGCTATTGATTATGAAATAAAGCGTCAGTCTATGCGTCTTGATTTGGGATATAAAGTAATACAGGAAACAAGACGTTTTAATGACAATAAGGGCGAAACAACGTCAATGAGAAGTAAAGAGGACGCTCATGACTATCGTTACTTCCCTGAGCCTGATATTTTGCAGATAAACTTTACAGATGAAATGCTTGACGAAATTAAGGGAAAGCTTCCTGAACTTCCGCATAAGCGTCTTGCACGTTATGTAAATGAGTATGGACTTTCAGAAGTTGACGCAAAAATTATTGTTAACTCAAAGAAAGTTTCTGATTTTTTCAATGACGCTGTAAGTGCATATAATAATCCTAAGTCTGTTTCAAACTTTATTATAGTAGAACTTCTTAGACGTGTGAATCTCGGAGAGGTTTCAATGGAGTCACTTCCATTTACTGCTCAGGACTTTGCTAAGCTTGTTGAAATGGCAGATACAGAAAAGGTATCAAAAAATGATGCAAAGAAAATTCTGCGTCTTATGATTGAAACAGGCAAGGACTGCGAAACGGTTGCTAAAGAAAACGGTATGCTTATCGTAAATGATATGGGCAAGGTAAATGAGGTTCTTGATAAGGTGTTTGCTGATAATGCTGCAACTGTAGAGCAGTATGCCAACGGCGAAACAAAGGTATTTGGTTTCCTTATGGGACAGTGCACAAAGTCACTCAGAGGTGTATGTACTCCTAAGGTAATAAAGGAAGAACTTGAAAAGAAACTTGCTTCACTCACCGTAAAGAATTCAACCGAAGAAGTGCATGAAAAAGAGGTAGTTCACGAGGAATCTCTTGATGAGCTTACTTCATATTCAAATCCGAATTCTTATAAGCCGTCTGTGAAAAATAATATTAAGCAGATTGGAACATCACAGCTTAAAAAGGAATTTGAATTAGAAGATGCACTGAATAATATCGGTAAGGATATTACATTGAGCTGCTGTGTTCATAAAATCAGAACAATGGGAAAAATCTCATTTGTAGTTGTAAGAACAGGTAGATATACATTGCAGACAGTTTATTCCGAGGATAACTGTAAAGATAGCATAAAGGGACTCAAAGAAGGTTTCTTTGTAAATATTACAGGTACTGTTACGGAAAACGAAAAGGGCATTAACGGAATTGAAATCATACTCAAAGAAATCAAGCTTATTTCTGCCGTTGGGTATGAATATCCGCTTCATGTTTCAAATAAGAAATTAGGCTGTACTCTTGATGTAAACCTTAATAACCGCTCAGTTTCACTCAGAAATCCTTATGAGAGAGCTATTTTCAAGCTTCAGGAAGGTGTATGCAACGGTTTCAGGGAGTTTATGCTCAAAGAGAACTTTACTGAAATTCATTCACCTAAAATTGTTGCTCAGGGTGCTGAAGGCGGAGCAAATATTTTCCACCTTGACTATTTTGATAAGCATGCATTCCTTAACCAATCACCTCAGTTCTATAAGCAGACTGCTGTTGCATTCTTTGACAGAGTATTTGAAATAGCACCTGTATATCGTGCTGAAAAACATGCTACCTCACGTCATATTAATGAATATATCGGTCTTGACTTTGAAATGGGATATATTGACAGTATGTATGATGTAATGGCAATGGAAACAGCAATGCTTAAATATGTAATGGAATATATTAAGAAAAATTATGCTAATGAAATTGAATTGCTTGAAGCTGATGTTCCTGTAATTGATGAAATTCCATGTGTTACTTTGCTTGAAGCAAAAGAAATTCTTGGTGACAAGGGCTCAGGAAACAAACTTGACCTTGAACCTGAAGATGAAGTTGCAATTTGTGAGTATGCTAAAAAGGAATTTAACTGTGACTTTATTTTCATTACACACTTCCCATCATCAAAGCCTCCGTTCTATGCAATGAATGACAGAGAAGATCCACGACTTGCATATAAGTTTGACTTGCTTTTCAGAGGACTTGAAATCACAAGCGGCGGTCAGCGTATACATGATTATGATGAACAGGTTGCCAAGATGAAAGCACAGGGACTTGATCCTGATGACTTTAAATATTATCTTGAAGCTCATAAATATGGACTTCCACCTCATGGTGGACTTGGAATAGGTCTTGAACGTCTTGTTATGAAGATACTTAATCTTTCAAATATCAGACAAACAAGTATGTTCCCAAGAGATATAAACAGATTATTACCATAAATATTAAGGGTACTTTTCCAGTTGGAAAGTACCCTTTTGTTGCATATGCAACAGACTTGTCAGTCTAATTATTATATAATAAATACACAGACAGAGAATAGTATGACTGTCTGAGAAATGGAGATTATATTTATGATTAGAAAAATAATTAAAATAGATGAAGAAAAATGCAATGGCTGCGGACTTTGTGCAGAGGCATGTCATGAAGGTGCAATAGGAATGATTGACGGCAAGGCGAAATTACTGCGTGATGATTATTGTGACGGACTTGGTGACTGTTTACCGGCATGTCCTACAGGTGCTATTTCTTTTGAAGAACGTGAAGCGGCAGCATATAATGAAGAAGCAGTTTTGAAAAATAAAGCTGAAAAACAGGCTGAAAATTTACCATGCGGCTGTCCGGGTACACATTCAAAAACTATAAAACGTAATAATAAATCGGATGAAATGGTTAATTCAGTTGAAAGTCAGCTTTTACAATGGCCTGTTCAAATAAAGCTTGTGCCTGTTAATGCTCCTTATTTTGACAAAGCAAATCTTCTTATTGCAGCTGATTGTTCAGCTTATGCCTATGGAGATTTTCATAGACGTTTTATCAAAAATAAAATAACATTAATCGGATGTCCGAAGCTTGATGAGGGCGATTATGCTGAAAAAATTGAAAGTATTATAAAAAACAACGATATAAAAAGCATCACAATAGTTCGTATGGAAGTTCCATGCTGCGGAGGAATTGAAAATGCTGCAAAAACTGCGCTAATGAAAAGCGGAAAGTTTATTCCATGGCAGGTTGTAACAATCAGTACGAACGGTGAGTTAATTGATTAGTGGTGTTATGATTGAGGAAATGCTCTGCAAATGAGCATTTCCTTTTTTATTCGATAACGTATAAGACACAAGGCAACACTGCGTAAAGCAAGCCTGACAGCTTTGCACAACATCTGCTGATTAATTTTCCGTTACATCACACAGAAACTCTTTGAAATTACACCAGTATCCTCAAAATATTCTGTTATTTTTCACATTTTTATTATACCATTTTTGTCAAGCTTTTCAAAGTTAATTTGCGTGGAAAACGCACGAATATTATGCGATATTTCTTTGATTATTACTGAATTATTTTTACGAATTGCTATAGTAATAAAAATTCATATCTCGTTTTTGAAAAATATGTTGCTTTTTAATAAGTTTTATGCTATAATATAAACATATTGTAATAACGGAGGAATTATATATGGCTGAATTAAATAATACAAAGCTTTTGGAAGTGATTTCTGTTATGAAGGAAAGTAAGACTCCAGAATCTCAGCAGGCAGTTTTAGAGGAAATTGTTATGAATGCACAATTCATGATTCCGGCTGAAGTTTCCAAAATTTCTGAAGAAGAGGCTAAAACTTTGCCGAATCCGCAGCATAATACGAGAATAAAGTTTGCAATGATTACTAATGATAAAAGGCAAACATTTTTCCCGGCATTTACGAGCATTGACGAATTACATAAGTGGAACAAGGAATATAAAGGTCATACAATTAATCTTTCTTTTGATGATTACGCTGTAATGATTTCAAAGGAAGAACGAATAGGCGGTATGGTTGTTGATCCGTTCAGTTCTAATCTTGTTATAGACAGACGCATGGCAGAGGATCTTAAAATTCGTAAGGAAGTAAGACTTAAGGGCTCTGCTGAGAGAGTTCTTAAAAGCGGTACAAAGGTTAAGCTTGGCGTTCCAAAGGAGTATCCGAACGAATTGATTGACGCTATTAAGGAGTACATGAAAACAAAGGAAGAAATTAATGCTGCTTATTTCCGTTTAATGCTTAAGGAAGACGGAGCTGCAAGCTATCTTATTGCTGTTGACTTTGACGGTGATAAGGACGAATTATTCTCAGGTATTGCTGATGCTGCACGTCCTCATCTTGGAAATATGTTTATAGATTTGATTTCTGTTGAGGTTGGTCTTGGAAAGAGTGTATCTGAAAATACAGAACCATTCTATACTAAGGATTGATTTTAGTATTCTGAATTTATGCTATAAAAAATGGAACGTTGTAAAAAACGTTCCATTTTTATTTATGTAAGAAGATTAGTCAAGGAAGTCCTTGACTTTCTTACTTCTGCTTGGGTGACGGAGCTTTCTGAGAGCCTTAGCTTCAATTTGTCTGATGCGTTCTCTTGTAACTTCAAAACGCTGTCCCACTTCTTCAAGTGTGCGTGACTTGCCGTCCTCAAGACCAAATCTGAGCTTAAGAACCTTTGCTTCACGTTCTGTCAAAGTGTTAAGAACTTCGTTAAGCTGTTCTCTTAATAATGTGTGTGAAGCAGCCTCGGCAGGTGCAGGAGCATCGTCATCAGGAATAAAGTCACCAAGATGGCTATCCTCCTCCTCACCAATAGGTGTTTCAAGTGAAACAGGATCCTGAGCAATACGCATAATCTCTCTTACTTTTTCTACAGGCATTTCAAGTTTTTCTGCAATTTCTTCAGGAGTAGGATCGTGTCCGTTTTCATGTAAAAGCTGACTTGAAACCTTTTTAACCTTTGTAATTGTTTCTACCATGTGAACAGGAATTCTGATTGTTCTTGCCTGATCGGCAATAGCTCTGGTAATTGCCTGTCTTATCCACCATGTTGCATACGTTGAGAACTTAAAACCTTTTGTATAGTCAAACTTTTCAACGGCTTTGATAAGTCCAAGGTTGCCCTCTTGAATCAAGTCAAGGAACTGCATTCCACGTCCGACATACTTTTTTGCTATACTTACAACAAGACGAAGGTTTGCTTCTGAAAGCCTTTTTCTTGCATAAGGATCACCTGTTGCCATTCTTTGAGCAAGCTCTATTTCTTCTTCCGGAGATAAAAGCGGTACACGTCCGATTTCCTTAAGGTAAATCTTAACAGGGTCATCAATAGCGATGCCTTCTGTTGAAAGAGCCATTTCGAGGTCATCGGTAATGCCTGCGTCAAGACCAACCTTTAAGTCATTGTCAAGAGAAAAGTCCTCAACGATTTCAATATTGAGATTTTCACAATTGTCATAAAATGTATTAAGCTGATCAACGTCAAAGTCAAGTTCTTCAAGAGCGTCAGTAATTTCCTTTGTAGTCAGTTTACCGTTAGTTTTTCCCTGTTCCATTAAGGATTCAATTGTATTTTTTTTCGGTTCCATTATTCATTCCTCCGTTTTACTGCTTTTTAGCCTTGCTTTGAAAAAGCTTAAGCAAATCTTCATCACTTAAATCTTCTCCGTTTGTTTTATGCGGATTTTTATGGTAATTTTGCAGAATGTTTATACAGTCTGCAAAAACATCAGCAGTTATATCAATATCACGTTTTTTTGCCTCCATTCCGCTTATTTCCCCCAATTCTTCTATGGAAAATTCATCAGACAGCATGGAAATAGTAAACATATTGTATTCAGTCATTTTATTAATAAGACCTGTGTAGATTTTTTTATTAAAATGAGTCACAAAAATATCAGGCGGAGCTTTATTTGAAATGTCAATGACATTTTCAGGATGCTTTAACAGCCAACAAATAATAGTTTCTTCCGCTTTGCTTTCTTTTAAATGCTGTGATGCCTCAGGGTTTGTTCTGTCAGGCAAAACAGCAGCAGACGTGATATTCTGCCATTCTTTTTTCTTTTCAAATTTTCTGAATTTTCTTATTTCAGAATCTATATGCGTTTTAAGAACGTCAACAGATATATTACTTTTTTGTGCTGTTCTTGAGATATAGACCTCACGTTCTAATGGACTTTCGATTTTGGCAAGCATTTTTGATGCACGATTTAAATATTCAACCTGTCCCTGTTGAGTTGAAAGGTCAAGACCGTTTTCACAGCGATCCAGCATAAAGTTATTGGCATCAAAGGAATCATCAAGAAGCATGCGGAATTTTACTGCACCGAACTTTTTTATGTATTCATCAGGATCTTTAGCACCTTCCATATGAATGATTCTTGTGCTTATGCCGACCGTTGAAAAATGATTTATAGCCTTTTGAGTTGCATTTTGACCTGCTGAATCGCTGTCGTAAGCAATTATAACTTCATCAACATAGTGACTGATAAGCCTTGCCTGTTCAGCAGTAATTGCAGTACCGAGAGTTGCCACAACATTTTCAAAGCCTGCCTGATTAATAGCAATAACGTCCATATATCCTTCGGCAAGAATCAAACGTTTTTCAGATGAATTTTTTGCAAAATTCATGGAAAACAGATTATTTCCTTTATCAAAAACAGGTGTTTTTCCTGTATTAAGGTATTTTGGCTTTGAGTCATCAAGAACACGTCCTCCAAAGCCGATTATATTGCCTCTCAGGTCAACGATAGGGAACATTACTCTGCCTCTGAACATATCATATAATCTGCCTGTTCGTTCAGAACGTCCGCAAAGCCATGCGTCAACCATTTCATCATCAGAATAGCCCTGCTCACGCAGATAGCTGCTGAGTGCTGAAAATGAGTCAGGAGCATAACCAAGACCGTATTTTTTTACAGTCTGCGGAGTAAGCTTTCGCTGAGAAAAATATTGAAGTCCTCTTTTATCATCACCTTTTAAAAGATTATGAAAGTAAAAATTTGCAGCAAGACGATTCATTTCATATATTCTTGTTTTTCTATGAGCCAATTGATCATTTTTTCTGTCCTCAGGTACTGTAAGACCTGCACGGCTTGCCAGAAAGTTGACAGCTTCACGAAAATTAAGATTTTCCATTCGCATAATGAATGTAATAACATCTCCGCCTGCACCGCATCCGAAACAGTAAAAATTCTGATTATCTGTAAATATTGTGCATGACGGCGTTTTTTCAGAATGAAAAGGACATAAACAAACGTAATTATGTCCACGTCTTATAAGATTTAAATATGAACATGCAACAGTTTCTATAGGGTTGGCCATACGAAGCTGATAGAGAAATTCATCATTCTGCGTCATAAAGTGCGGACCTCCGATTTATTTCCAAGATTTCGGCACGAATAATTCTGTATAAAGGTCAACGGCAAAGCCGTCCGTCATACCTGAAATATAGTCACATACAGCTCGGTCTACGTCAAATCTGTTCATAATATTCCGATATACATCAGGCATTTTTGAAGGGTTCTCTTTATAATATGTATAAAGTCTTTCGATAATATAATGTACTTTTTCTTCTTCATGCTTTGCAATCGGATTGGTGTACACATTTTCAAAAAGATATGACCTTAAATCATCATGAGCCTTTTTAATGTCATCAGACATTTTTATTTCATAAGAACCGTTTTTTATTATAGATGCAACAAGAGTTGTGATACGCTGAGATTTGTTGTTTCCAAGAACCTTTATGCAATCTCTCGGAAGCTCATCAGCTTTCAGTATTCCTGCTCGGATAGAGTCCTCAATGTCATGATTAATGTATGCTATTTTATCAGAAAGTCTGACTACGTTTCCTTCTCGTGTACATGATATTTTATTTGTGTGACAAGCAATGCCGTTTTTTACGGCATGTGTAAGGTTAAGACCTTTTCCCTGTTTTTCGATATAATCAATTACACGAACACTTTGAAGGTAATGCTTAAATCCATGCGGACAGATAGCATTGAGAATAGCCTCGCCGCAGTGTCCGAAAGGTGCATGTCCCAAATCATGACCCAAAGCAATTGCTTCGGTAAGGTCCTCGTTGAGTTTTAAAGCTCTGGAGATAGTTCTTGCAATTTGTGAAACTTCAAGCGTATGAGTAAGTCGGGTTCTGTAATGGTCACCGACAGGTGAAAGAAAAACCTGAGTTTTTCTTTTAAGACGTCTGAAAGAGTTACAATGAAGTATTCTGTCACGGTCACGCTGAAAATCCGTTCTGTAAGGACATTTTTCCTCAAATCTGAGACGTCTTGACATTTTTTCATTTGTAGATGTGCAGGCAAAATTACTTAGTGTTCCTGCTTCAGTTATTTCAATTTGTTCTCTGATTGTCATAAAAACTCCATTCAGCTGTTCGCAGCAAGAAAATGTGTATAAGTAAAATGCAAATGTAAAGCAAATTAATGCAATTTTAATTTTATATTTATGCTTTACAGTTATATATACTTAATTAAACGCAAAAATCCTTTTTTATTTTATAATTTTCTTAAAATTTATTTTTTTACAGAAGAAAAGTCCTCAAAATCAGCGTCCCCAATTTTTATTGAGATATTTCCATTGGAAATATCTGTCAGCTCAGTTTTTAAAGCCTCTGCTTTTTCTTCCAGAACAAAAAGCTCCAGTATTACATTGTTTTCAAAGATGCTGTTTTTCATTAGAATTTCAAATTTCGGAAGTACATAACTCACCTTGCCGTATAAATTATAATCCATTTCCAATTCAACGTGATAGCATTTGCACATGTTCATGATTTTTGCTGAGTCACAGGTTATAGATGCACAGTGAGAATATGCTCGGACAAGTCCGCCTCCGCCTAAAAGAATACCTCCGAAATATCTTGTTACAACAATGCATACATCGGTAAGACCTCTTTTCTGCAAAACATCAAGTACGGGAACACCCGCAGTTCCCTGAGGTTCACCATCATCTGAATATCGGGAAATATTATCCTGTCTGAGAATATAGGCATATACGTTATGTTTAGCCTTACGATGCTTTGAACGTATAGAATTAATAAAGTTTACGGCTTCTTCATTTGTGGAAACGGGAGCGATATATCCGATAAACTCGGAACGCTTTTCAATGAATGAGGCTTCGGCATTTTGATATACAGTAAGATAATTCATGTAATAATCTCCGTTTGAAACAGGGGATAACACCGTATCAAGCATGTCAAAGTACTTTGTGCAGTGTTATCCGAAATATAAGGCAACACCACACAACGTGCAAAGTCTTTTGACGTTCTTTATGCAGTGTTGCCATAAGTAAAAAGGCGGTCAAAGACCGCCGTAAAATTACTTGTCCATATTGAAACGCTTCTTGAATCTGTCAACACGTCCGCCTGTATCAACAAGCTTCTGCTTACCTGTATAGAATGGATGGCATTTTGAGCAGATTTCAACCTTGATGTTTTCTTTTGTAGACATTGTTTCAATAACATTACCGCAGTGGCATGTAATTGTTGTTTTCACAAAATTAGGATGGATTCCATCTTTCACGATTGTCACCTCTTTCAATTACTATTTGTAAACCATAGTAGCCCATCAGATTCTTTAGACAGTAGTACTTCCGTTGTACATTTACATAAATTATATCATATAGTTTTTAATATGTCAATAGCAAATAAATATTTTTAAAATATTAAACAATAAATCGAACGAAAAAATAATGCCATATAAAGTGCAATTAAATCTTTATATGGCATTAATTTAAGAATTACTTTTTGAGAGCTTTAACAGCCTTTGGTTCAACCGGCTGATATGTACCTAAGCATGATGCTGAACCGCAAGCGATAACAGCCATTTTCTTAGAAACTCCTGCAATTGTTTTTGCAACCTTCTTCTTAAGCATTACTTTGACCTCCTTTGTTTTTTGCTTTTGATAAGCATTTTTTATATTATCATGCGCAATGATAAGCGAATTTAGAACTGTAAGCATACTTAATGCTTTTACAGTCAAAAGAATTTTGGATTATTCCATAAATGATTTTGAATAACAGGAATAATTATCAAAACAATTATAGAAAGCATTGTAATCATCATACAAACCGAAATGTAATAAAAAACATGAGAAATAGCAATTGCAATTGCTGTAAATAAAATGTAGGTTATTATAGAGAGCATTCTGTATTTTCGTTTTTCATCGGAATCAAGCGGTTTATGCGGATTTTCAATGGGAGAAAAAATATAAACAACTATAAAACTGATAGCTAAAATTGCTTCAATAATATGAACATCTGTATATTTGTATAGTATTTTAGTAAGCCAAAAAACAGATGTATATAAAATTGCGAAAACAATATTACATTTCATATATGTATCTGCATGGTATCCGCCGGTAAATTTCCTTAAAGGAATAAAAACCAAAAGAAATATGATTCCGGTAAAAAAACTGCCGTAAATTAAACTGAGTATAAGAATTATAAGAATATTAAGAATAGTGGATAGAGTGATTTCGATTCCGTACTTATAGATATCAAGATTGTTTTCATCACATTCTATTGCTTCTGAGGATTTCAAAAAGTCTAAAATCCTGGTTGTAAAGAAGCTTATCATGTTTTTACCTCCTCTCTGATATACATTTTACACCAAAAGAGGGAAAAGTCAAGCGAATAGTCACGAAACGCAATATTTTGCCGCTAAAAACAGAAAATCACGGTATATAGCGGATTTTTGTGCTTGTCGATATTTGTCGAAATAATAATAATGAAGTCAAATTATGATGACAGTTAAGCTATGATGTTTAAAAACTTGTAATAAAATGCGTCAGGATTTGGAAATGCTCCAAAATCCTGACGCATAATGCATTGTTATTTAAGTTTAGATTTTGCCTTTTCAGTAAATCGTTCGCCGTAAATGATAAATCGTTTATGCAATCCTTCTCCGATTTTTCCCGACTCATCAAATGCTTCAACCTTGAAAGTTATTTCTCTGCCATTTACCTCAGTTATTTCAGCTGATGCTGTTACTTTCATGGATTCAGGAGTTGCTGATATGTGTTTTATGTTTAATTCTGTTCCAACGGAGGTTTCATCATTTTCCATGAAATCAGCAAGGGCATTGCATGCAGATTTTTCCATAAGCATAGCCATCATTGGTGTTGCAAACACTTCAAGACTTCCGCTTCCGACATTAACAGCAAGAGTTGATTTTTCTGCAATGATTTCTGCGTTACCCTTTGTACCTATAATTATTTCTTTCATTAGTCTTCCTCATTTTCTAAAATTTCATCCGGGATAGGACAAGGCGAAATAACATCACCTATTACTCTGTCATAAGTTAAAATGTCAAGTTCTTCATCTCTTGGAATTGAAGCATCATAGTTGGTTGAGTAAACAGGAATTTTCTCCATGTAATCAAACATTTTTTGAATAAATGCATCTCTTGGAGCATCTATAATATCCATTAAAACATATGGCATATAGAAAAGCGAAACATTTTCTTCAGGAACTTTGCTGTAATCTGCATCATAGTTGCTCCATATACAGTATTTTTGCTCATAAAGAACAGAACAGTTATCGCCGTTCATACCAAGCTGATCATATATTCCGGATCCGCCTTTGAGAGAAGGGAAGTGGTCACCCACAAAGAAAACAAGTGTTGGTTCGTCAAGCTTTTCAAGGTCATCAAGAAAGACTGAAAGTTCTTCATTTGTGTGCTGAATCCACTGTAAATAGTTGTCAAATTCAGCATCAGGGTTCTCACCCTGATCGTAAGGCTGATGATTCTGCATTGTGGTGGTGTGTATATACATTGGTTCGTCAGAATCCGTAATAAGTTGTTCAATCTGATTGAAAACAGTAGCATCTGAAATATATGTGCCATAATTTTCAACAGGAACTGTAAAATCCTTTTCAAAAATCATTTGGTCAAATCCAAAATGTGAATACACTCTGTTTCTGCTGTAGAAATTTTCATAAAAAGGATGAACATAAGCAGTATTATATCCCCAGCTCTTGTAATATTGAGCTAATGCAGGCTGTTCTCTGTCAGCAAGTTCACGCTGAGGCATATTCGGGTCATTCAATGAACGAACAGGAAGTCCGAAAAGCAGTTCAAATTCTGAACGAACTGTAAAGCTTGCGTAGGTAGGGGAGATTGTTCTACCGCCGTGACCTTCTGAAACAGCCTTATCGAAATCAGCATAATATTTACTGTCAATATCAAGCTGGTCAAATACTCGGAAATCAGCATAAGCCTCACTCATTACAACGATAACATTCGGTTTTTTGCCGCCATTGAATGATTCTTCTTCGTCAACCTTTACATTGAGTATGTGGTCAACAGTTTCTTCGTTGTAATCTTCAGGTTCAACAAGTCTGTTTGAATAGCTTTCAGTTGCAGTTTCCACGAGAAATGCTAAGAAACTGTTGCTTTTGAATTTTTCATTTAAAAGAAAAGTATTGCTTGCTGCTGTTGTATCAACGTCAAACAGCGAATAAACCGATGTTGAAAATCCCGGCAGAGTAATGAGTGAAACACAAGGCAGACAGCACATACCTGCTGTAATAACTCTTTTTACAGGTTTCATATTTAGTTTTGGATTAAACCAGAAAACAGCAGCTACGGCAACAATTGCGATAAGCCAGAATGCAACAAGCGGAACAGTAATTTTTATATATGCAAATGATGTAAGGCTTTTGACGCTTTTAAAAAGCTTCATGTCTGATAAAATCAGATGATTTCCGTTTGTACCGAACTTAAAAAGCTCTACAGTACTCAGCATCATATAGACAAAGCCTTGAATTACAGCAGGAATCCAACCCTTTTTAAATATTGCTAAAAGTATATAAAATAAAAGATAAGCAATCATAAAATTAAACAGCATTACAGTTGGACGTTCAACCAGAAATTTGAGAAATGCAATAACGCTTTTCCCCTGATTGATTTCTGCCATACATGAAATGAAAACAGGAAAAAGAACAAGAAGCCAAAAATTTAATCTGTTATATTTTTCTGTATTTTCATTTCTTTTATTGTTTATGTGTTTGATTTTTGAGAAAATTTTATCCTTTCCATTTTTTAATTTTTCTTTCATACCAATACCATCCTCTAAAAAATGCACTTTTCGGCTGTGTTATGATAAGACAACACAGCCTTAATTTATACCTATAATATATCACAATAAAATATAATCTGCAAGCAAAAAATAAAAATATCATCATTTTTTCACTTAATTTGGTGATTTAGTAAAAATGCACGATTAATTAGTGTGATAATTGTTGAATATCCACAATTTATTTTAAAAGCCCTTTTTCAGCAGCATCGTCTAAAATTGACCTTATATACTGCCAAAGAGTATCTGAACCCTCTGATGTATGCTCGTTTCTTTTTATTACCTGTTCTTTGCTTATTCCATGTTTTTTCCATGAAATACCGTCTTTTGTGTAATTTAGCATAATTGGCTGAATACGGTCTAAAACTGCTGCAAACTTTGCTTCAGGAGTTTTGCGGTCTTCAAATTCAAGCCATAAATTGTACATTTCATTTTTCTGGTCATGCGGAAGAATACCAAAAATTCTTTCAGCAGCTTTTGTTTCCCTTTCACTTTTATCCTTATAGCCTTCTTCGTCATAGCAATAAGTGTCACCTGCATCAATTTCAACAATATCATGTATAAGCACCATTTTTATTGTTCTAAGAACATCAATAGGTTCATTTGAATACTCTGACAGCAAAAATGCAAGCAAAGCAAGATGCCAGCTGTGTTCAGCGTCATTTTCGGTTCTGTTCTCATGCAGCACATAAGTCTGACGATAAATATTTTTTAATTTATCAACCTCCAGCATAAAATTTATCTGTTTCTGAAGTCTTTCCAAATCCATATTATCACGCCTTTCATATAATCATTCCGCCGTTTACGGCAAGCACTTGTCCTGTAATGTAAGCCGATTTTTCAGACGCAAGAAAGCATACAGCGTCTGCAATATGCTTAGGAGTTCCAAAAAATCCAAGTGGAATTTCCTCTAAAATGCTGTTTAATTCATCTTTGGAAAATTGTTTATTCATTTCAGTGAGGATAAATCCTGGAGCAACACAATTCACTCTTATTCCTGAAGGAGCTGTTTCTTTAGCCAATGCTTTTGTAAATCCTATAATTCCTGCTTTAGAAGCAGAGTAGTCCACCTCGCATGATGCACCGCATTGTCCCCACATGGAAGAAATGTTAATTATGTTTCCTTGTTTACGGTTTATCATTGAGGGGAGTACACATCGGCTGCAATTTAATGTACCCTTTAAATTTATATTTAAAATGTCATCTGAAATTTCCTGTTTTATATGTGTAAAAAGTTCAATTTGTGATATGCCTGCATTATTTATCAGCAAATCAATGTGATTATTTTCATTTAAAATTGCATTTACTGATTTTTTTACGGAATTACAGTCCGATACATCAAAACAGACTACCTGTCCATTAATTTCATCAGCGATTTTTTCGGCAGATTCTTTTGAATGAAGATAATTTATGTATACATAATAATCATTTTTTGCCAGTTCTCTGCAAACAGCTTCACCGATTCCTCGTGAACCACCTGTTACCAATGCGATTTTTTTCATAAAAACACCTCTATTATAATTATATCATATTTTTTTAAAAATTGTAGCAAATACTTGAAAAAAGTATTAATTTATGGTAACATTAAAATAATACAGCAGGTTATATGTATTTTGCAACAATGTGATAAATACTGTTTTGGCAGTATTTTAGTGGAGGATTATTTACTATGAATAAAGAAAAAATAGAGCGAATTAATTTTCTTGCAAGAAAATCAAGAAACGAAGGCTTAACAGATGAGGAAAAGCTTGAGCAGCAGATTTTGAGAGACGAATATCGTGCGTCGTGCATTCTGAACCTTGCATCTCAGCTTGACAATACTTACGTTGTTGAGCCTGACGGAAGAAAGCACAAATTAGGGGAGTAGTAATGGAGTTTATATATTCTGACCTTTTAAATAAAGCAATTGAGGCATCTGAAAATTCTTATTCTCCATATTCAGGATTCAGGGTAGGTGCAGCATTATTGACGGGTGACGGAAGAATTTTTAAGGGCTGTAATATTGAAAATGCATCATATTCCATGACTATATGCGCTGAAAGGACAGCTTTTTTCAAAGCAATATCAGAAGATTGCACCGAATTTCAGGCAATTGCAGTTGCAGGCAGCAGCGATGATAATTTTTCCGAACCATGTATTCCATGCGGTGCATGCTTACAGGTTATGTCGGAATTTTGTTCATCTGACTTTATTATTGTTCTGTCTGACGGAGTTCATAAGCTTTCGGATTTTCTTCCGAATAAATTTCAATCTCTGCATAAATAAAAAGGCAATACCGCACAATTTTTTGGCGGTATTGCCTTATTTTTATTCGCTCAGCAGTTTTTTCATAAATTCATCAGTAGAATAAAGTCCGCTTCTGTTATATCTGTTTATTCCGTAAAGACAATTTATATCTCTGATTATATAATTTGGTTTTTCATAGCAGTTCAATGTTATCATGAAGCCATTTTCCTTTAAGACAGGTATTATTTCTTTACAGCATGCTCCATATGGATATGCAAATACTATAGGACAAGTATTGGTATGTTCTGAAATTGACTGCTGCAATAACGATATATCCTGATTAACTATCTTTATATAATTTTCCGGATCTTCTCCGTTCATTATTTTACAGCCTTTTCTTGCTGTTGAAGAATGCATATTGTATGTATGATTTCCGATTTCAAATCGTCCTGTTTTAAGCATATCATTTATATCGTCCCATGTCAGATACGAATATTTAGGAATGTGAGGATCAGCAGATGCTTTATTTTCTATATATGTTCCTACAACTGAAACTATTGCAGTCATGTCATATTTTTCCAGCAGAGGAGCAAGATAATACAGATTATTATAAAATCCGTCATCTAAGGTAATAAGTACGGATTTTTCAGGCAGTTCTCCCTGATTACATGTATAGTCAACAAGCTGTTGAGCTGTAACAGATGAGTAACCGTTTTCTTTAAGATATTTTAAGTCGTTTTCAATTTGCGAGGGTGTTACAGAATATGCAGACGGACTTTCTTCTGTAATGCTGTGATACATAATTACAGGCAGAAATATTTTATCCTCATTGTATTCTGCCGATGTAAAGAAAAGAAATTTTCCTATTCCAAAAAATATATAAATCATTCCGAAAATAATTGCGTCAAGCAGCAAAAGACTGAAAAAATGTTTAAGACTATAGCATTTATACATAGTAATCAGCTCCATAAAAAATACTTGTATATCAATATTATGTTGTCGAATTATATAAAATGCTTGACTTTTCTGAAAATCGTCATTAAATTTATGTATCTGCGAATATAATTAATAAGTATGTAAATATTAATGAGGTGAGGAAATGTCCAGACGAAGAAGAAAACGTGTTAAAAGTATAGTTAAGTTTATTGTTTTGCTTTTTACACCTATTATTTCTGTTTCGGTTTTTAAATCAATTCCTAAATTTCTGAATGTCTTAAATAAGGCTGATTCAATTATGCTGAAAAATGAAAATGCAGGTAATTTAAAACAGGGAAAATCTGAGGAGCTTTCATATAATCTTCATTATAATGAGGACTATGAAGATGTTTTCAATGAGGACTTTGACTTATCTGTCGGATTTGGATTTGAAGAAGAAACAGCAGATGAAAAAAACAATAAATCACCATATGAAACCGTATCAGAAAATCCGGGAGAAAAGCCGTATCCTACAGAATGGAGCGAGGGAGGCAGTATAGTCAGAAATACTTACGGAGAATTTACCGGAAACAACTATTTTAATCTTGAAAAAGCAGGTCAGGTTAATAATAAAACGTCTGTGAGCATATCTGAGCTTCAGAATGAAAGCAAGCTGCTTCCTGAATTTAAAATATCATTGAATTTGTCGGAGCCGCAGGTTCTGATATATCACACACATACCACAGAAAGTTTTGAACCTTTTGTGCGTGACTTTTATGATGCATCATTTAATTACAGAACAACTGATGAAACTAAAAACATGGTAATGGTAGGCAATGAAATTCAAAAACAGCTTGAAGATGCAGGAATAGGAGTAATACATGATACAACCATACATGATTACCCGTCATATAATGGAGCATATGACAGAAGTGCTGTTACTATTCAGAATGCTCTTGATAAATATCCGTCAATAAAAGTAATTCTTGACATTCATCGTGATGCTATTTGTTCAGAAGGCATTGCATATCAGCCATTTGTTGAAATAGACGGAAAGGAAGCGGCACAAATAATGATCATTTCAGGCTGTGATGATGGTACACTTAATATGCCGAATTATATGCAGAATTTCAGATTAGCGTCATTATTTCAGCAGCAGATAGAAACAGATTATCCGGGACTTACAAGACCAATTCTTTTTGACTATAGAAAATATAATCAGAATATGTCAACAGGAGCATTATTATTTGAAATGGGCTCTCATGGCAATACGTTGGAACAGGTTCAGTATTCAGGCGAGCTTGTTGGAAAATCCATTGCCAGAGCATTAATTTCTATCAAGGAGCAGCTATGAAAAGTAAAAAAACTGCCTTCATGGCAGTCTTTATGTATTGTTTAATAACTTCAGGCATATGGGGTATGCTTATTGCATACACAAAATCTTATAATAAGCTGTCTGCTGAAAAAATCGAGACTGTAAGTCTTACTGTTAAATCGGACAACGCTTATATAAAAATACTTGAAAATACTTATTCATTCAATATTAAACCATTTAACAAGGAGAGTAAGCTTTATTATGCCTGTTACCTTACATCACCTGATGAAGTGAGGTGGATTTCAGTTATATTCTCATTAGTGAGCGATTAGATTAGTCGTTTGATTTGCCAACGGACTTATTTCAAAGTACCAGTGATTAAGTTCGCCTTGATAGATAAGCTTGGCATTTGGCAGATACCTGAAATCATCAGGAGTATAAAGACAAGGTGATTTACTAAGCGGTATGCCCAATTTTACAAATGTATGAGCAACAAATTGTGAACAGAGAAAGCGATTTTTTCTGCTCCAGCTTATTTTCATAAATATAGCGATTAATCCTAAAATATTATATGAATATGAGTTTCTGAAAATAAAAAAGTGATGCATGATTTTTTCAAACTCATGTTTTTGTTCTGTAGTTACAGGAACTTCATATATCTCGCATGGAATATTATTGTAGAGTCCGAGAGTTCCCTGACCTATAATTTCCTTATTGAATGTTGCAGGCAACGGCATTCTTGGGTATGTGCGACAAAAACTATACATTTCAGAAAGTCCGATATCTCCCGAAAGCGAAACATGATTATACGGTTTTCTTGTGAAGAATTTAATGGCTCGTGCAACATTTGTACCCGTTTGTGCAACTATTACATATATACTTTCCTGCAAATATTCACACCTCCGATAGATTTGCATTTATCATAATTTACAGCAAGAAGGGTAAGATTTTTTGCTGCTTTATTAATGAAAATGACGGTTTTGTCCGTATTTTTAATAATATTTATGACATTTAAAATAATTATATCACAATCTCTTGCAAATTTCAAGAGAATTTGTTATAATATTATAAGCATGAATTTGTGCCTGTAGCTCAGAGGATAGAGCAGTGGCCTCCGACGCCATGTGCGATGGTTCGATTCCATTCAGGCATACCATACTTGTGGAACAAAATAGATGTCCACCCCTTAAAGCCCGTAGTTACGGGCTTTTTTGGCGTTTTAGGGGCAAAAAATTTCAGGTGAAAACCATAGATGCTTTTTTGAGATTTTCGAGAAAAAAGGATTCGAATCCTCGCAGAGGAATATTTAGGGAAAATTCAAGGCATATTTGAGAAAATAATCTCAAATATGTCTTTTTTGATATAAGGAATAGTGTCCAAACTTTTAAAAGCCGTTTTGTCTGATATCACGAATTAAAGTGATGTTAAACAAAACGGCTTTTTTGTTTTCAGGAGGTGAAATGGCAAAAACAAAAAAGTCGCAAAAATGATAGGAGGAAAATGCTTATGTACAACAGAAGAAAAGTTGAAATAATTAAAGAAAGATCCCCAAAAGGCACAAGGCTCTGCCTTGACAGCATGGAAAACGATCCACAGCCGATTCCGTCAGGCACAAAAGGAACGGTAATTGCAGTCGATGACGCCGATCAATTATTAATGAAATGGGACAACGGACGTTTCCTATCTCTCATAGGATGAATTTACATTCCAATAAGTTGAGATTAAAACTCAGAACATACAGACAAGGATTTTGAAGCGTTGAGAATTTACATTCCAATAAGTTGAGATTAAAACATTTCAAGTCCGGTGTTAAAAAACACGTACTTGACATTTACATTCCAATAAGTTGAGATTAAAACCCCGAGGTTTGCATTTCTGAGGTTTGCGTTCCAGATTTACATTCCAATAAGTTGAGATTAAAACCATATTCAAGAAGTGTACCTTCGTTATCAAGAAGATTTACATTCCAATAAGTTGAGATTAAAACAAAGAAAGTATATATGAACAACTAGTATCAGAATAATTTACATTCCAATAAGTTGAGATTAAAACGGGAAGCTGAGTATAACAAGTTTATGGAACTAATATTTACATTCCAATAAGTTGAGATTAAAACTATATGTCGCCGCCACTTTCGTAATAAACGCAGAAATTTACATTCCAATAAGTTGAGATTAAAACCCGTCTATCAGGCTTGCTGAGGAATTGGCGAGATGTATTTACATTCCAATAAGTTGAGATTAAAACATCTTTCGCAAAATTGTAAATAAAAGTTTTTAAGGATTTACATTCCAATAAGTTGAGATTAAAACAGATGTACAAAGCAGATTATTGAGCATATAAAAACATTTACATTCCAATAAGTTGAGATTAAAACCCATAAATCTTCTTAAAGTCGGGCTTGTAACGTCATTTACATTCCAATAAGTTGAGATTAAAACACAGTCAACTGATGAGTGGCTGAATAGTGAAGGGATTTACATTCCAATAAGTTGAGATTAAAACAGACACATAAAAAAGTGCCTATAATAAGTAATTTTTCCAATGGAAATAGTCGATGTCATCAGAAATAAAATTAAATTCTGAAAAAATATAATAATAAACGAAAGAAGTTCCTATTTTCTATAAAAAGTTTTGCTGTCGAAAGACTATATTTTTTTCACTATCTGATATCGACAGATTTTAAAATTCCTTATTATATAAAATTATCAGTTTCATCATTTTGTAAACCAATCAACTCCTTTTCAAGCCATTTTTCCTGACGTGTTTTAAAAATTATTATTGAGTCCTTATTATCTCTGACTAATTCAGAAATTTCAATTTTAAGTTTTTTCAATTGGGGAGGGGAGAGTTCACCCTCGAATACGGAATTTTGTATATGAGTAAGATATTTTTTACAGGTTTTAAATACCTTAGGGAGAATTTTCTTCCCTTTTACGTCAGTTACTATATCATATACAAGTATTATATACATTTTAACTCCTGTTCTTAACGCAATACTGCACAAAGATTGTACGGCAGATGTTGTACAAGACTGTCAGGCGTGTTGCATTAAATTAATTTTACCACCACATTTTAAATGGCTGATATTCCTTTTCACCTATAAGGTGCTTAATTATTTTATACGCTTCAAGACGGATAAGATATTGATATGAAACATCCTTATCCAATTCCTTATGATGCACTGTGGTTTTAAGTTTCTCGTCAATTTGTTTAACAATAAGCTGTGATGCTTTTTTATCAAGGTGGAGAAAATTTAAATTTTTTGTGAAGTCACTTTCAGTAATTTGATTTTTATTAAGGAGCGAAAATATAAGCCTGTCCGCAATAAGTGGTTTAAAGATTTCAGATAAGTCAAGACAAAGTGAAAACCGTCTTACTCCGGGTTCATGAAGATAACTGATTGTAGGATTAAGCTGTGTTTTATATATTTCGCCAAGTGTTCTTGTATATATAATTGTATTTACAAATGAAATAAGTGTATTTATCATATTATCAGGAGGGTGCTTTACTCTCTTTTCAAAATCAATCTTTTGATTTATAATAATATTCCATGCATCATAATATATTTTGCGAATATTTCCCTCATACCCCATAAGCTCCGAAACATTTTGCGAACTATAAATATATTTCCTGAGTGATTCTATCTCGTTCATATAAAAAACAAGATCTTTTCCTCTTGAATTATAATATCTGAGATTTCTGTAAATATTATATGAAGCACCGTCAATAAATTTCTGAGCAATTTGCAGACGTTTTTGTTCATCAGAGTAATGTTCAGCCTGTTTAACCAAAAGCTGACCTGCGAGAAGTTGCTCTCTTGAATAAAATGAACCCGTATAAAAGCTGTAGTAATTAAAAAAATGAATATTTATACCATATTGAGAAAGAATGTTCAGCAGAGCAGAGTTAACAGTTACTTCGCCAAATATGTATATGTCACTGTAACGTTCAATAGGTATATCCTTTTTTTCATCATTTTGATTTATAAATCTCAGTGTATTATCTTTTCTTACCAAAGTACCGCTGTTATATATGTAAAGTGATTCTTTCATGATGATCAGCTCCCAATGTATGCCTGAATTATATCATACATAAGTCATAATAAGCACATTTTTTGCATATTGATTTTTCTGATTTTTCAGGTGGATAAAGTAAATTGGCAATTTCAGCAATATCAATAAAAATTTTGTCAAGCATTTTTTCATCATTCTCTGTTAATACCACACTTACTTTTTTACGTAGAACCGGATAATTAATTTCTCCTTTAAAACCATCTGCACCATTTTTCTTAAGGTAATATAAATAGTATTTCAGCTGCATTTCAGATGCTTCTTCGATACATTTGCTTTTTTTGGTTTCACAAATTATATCATCTCTTATAAAATCTATATTTATAACATTGTTGATGTTAATGTGCTTATCTTCTCTTGAATACGAATTTTCATCAATTATTTTGCCAAGATTAACATGTTCATTGCTATGTTCCATTTGGAGATTGTTTATGTAATACCAAAGCTTTCTTTTGCATACAAAATAATAGTATATATGCATTCCTGTGATTTTTTCCATATTATCAGCCTCAGGTCATAAGAAGTTACTTTCTTCATCTTTATCATAATCAAGACCTATACCGCAAAGAAGTTCTTCATCAAAATCATATTTATAGTCTAAAGTAAAGTATTCAAGTTTTTCAAAAAAGGAATTGCATCTCTCATGGACTCTTGGGTCAAAATTGCCTAAACCGATTGAATGATTTTCAATGAACATTTTTGCAGAATTTATTTCATTAAATGAATATTTTGACTTGTTTTTTAAAACATCTCGGCATCGTTCAAACTCAGAATTATTTTTATTATATATTGATTCGGGTATAACCATATATGAAACAATATTTCTGAACTTCTGCTTTGCATTTTCCTTTGAAAATTCAAACGGAGGAGTATGCATTCTTCTGTTTATTTCATTTTTTATTTCATTAAAATAACTTGAATTACTGTTTTTTAATTCTTCCGTATCATATACCTGATTGATATACTGCATCTTGTCTTTTTCAGTAAAAAGCTGATTGTTGAATTGCAATAAGTAATCAAATGAACGGTCAAAAATTTCTTTATATTTGTAAACAGTACCGTATCCGCTTTTATTATTGACTATATAAATATTTGGAGAATCATCTTTATAATCACGATTTCTGTAACATCTGCCCATACGCTGTAAAAGACTGTCGGCAGTGCACATTTCAGTAAACAGTAAATCAAAGTCAATATCAAGACTTGCTTCAACAATCTGAGTAGAAATCCAGATACCGGTTTCGTTTTCAGATTCTGCAAATCTGATTATTTCGTCCTCAAGCATTTTTCTATGTTTTTTTATAAACTTTGAATGCAGCAGTCGGATATTTTCAAATCTGCCGTCAGGATTAAGCCTTTTGAAAACCTCAACTGCACGTTTTACTGTATTGCATATAACAAGAACCTTTTTTGTTTTGCCGTACTTTAATATTTCATCATAATCAAAATCGTCCGCTTCACTGATATGAATTTTGTGTCTTGTGATATCGTTTCTCAGAAATTGTTCAGGTGCTGCATGAGGAATGTTATAAACCCCCTTTTTATCAATAAAATAAGTGAGTACAGGAGGCAGAGTTGCTGTTATTATTGCAAACTTACCACCGGCCAAAGTGATTATATAGAGTCCATAAATAAGTTTTGCTATGATTTCAGGTTCGTATGACTGAATTTCATCTATGATTACAACGGAATATTTCAGAGATGCAAGGATAAGTTCACAGCCTCTGTATTTATACACAAAGCTGAAAAGCTGGTCGATTGTACAAACTGTTACAGGGTACGAAAGAAGTTTGGAAGCATGATATTTTATCATAGCATTTTCAATAATATTTGTGTCATTTTCTTCATTGTTTTCAATAAGTTCATTTAGGGCATCGGAATGAAGAAGTGTTACTTTATCACCTGAATAACCGTACTTATCTTTAATTCTCCTATACATTGCATTTATAGAAACCTTGAGCGGCAGGGTATAGAAAAGTTTTTGATTTCCTGCCCATAGCAATGCAGCTTCAGTTTTTCCTATGCCTGTTGATGCAATAATAATGATGTTTTCATTGTGCTTTTCAAGTGCATATTGCTGCACGTCACGAAGCTTGTAATGCCTTGTAATTGCTTCATACACATAATCTCCAATATATTTTCCGTTATAATTGCCATTGATTTCAATATCACTTTTTTCTTTTGTGTCTGAAGCATAATAATCAAACTTATTTAAAAGTCCGAGAATAACAGCATACTTTACCCAATCGCACTCCTCAATTTCACTATTAAAAAGTTTTGACATATATTTTTTTGATTTTGCATTATATAAAGGTTTAAGCTCATAATCATATATCATATCTAATTCTGAAGGAGTAATGATTCTGTTTCTGTTGTGATGAAAGAAAATTGCATTATAAAGATACTGTGTCATCTCTTGACCCAATTCTGCTTTCATTTCCTTGTTGCTTATAAAGGCAGGACTTAAATTGCCATGAGGGACATTTTTCTCAAAGCCCATTTCACTGTACATTTTTTCAAGTTCTTTTTTATTGGGAATGCTGTTTGTATATGCTTTGTTTCCCAGCATTTTCTGAAAAACAAAAGCACACTTTCCAAGGTCATGATATTTGCAGGCATATTCCACTGTTTTAAGAGTGATTTCATCAAAGCATTTTCCATATAGAGTCTTGAATTCATTAAAAGCATCAAGTAGCTTATTTGTATGTTCTTCTATTGTTTCACCGCTGCTTTTTGCCCATAGTTTATTTATGTCCATAGCATTACCCATTAAGCAAAGAATACAGGCAGATTTTTTTCCGAATCAAAAAATACATTTTCATTTTCGGCAACACTGTCACATATTACTTTATCAGGCGGTAAATGTCTGGCAGAAATAACCTCTTTCCAGTTCCTTCCGTTCTTTGTTACTTCAAAAACTTTAGGAAGCTTATATATTGTCCCTGCAATTGAGCCGGACTTGCTGTCAAAATCAGATATATAGGAATTCGGAAGATATGCGGAATAATCTTTATGAGTATAGAACATCTCGTCATCATCATCAATGTCTATTTTTTTCAGAAAAACCGTACTGACTTCATCAATACGTGCAATATCCTCACGTCTTCCAAGACTTATATATTCTTTTGGATATTTCAAACCGTTTAAAATTGCGTCAAAGTCATCATCATTTTCAGGAAGTATGTGTATATACATTTCAACATCTGTCAGAAGATGAGTAGGTTTTGGAGTTCTGATTATGCCTGTTTTCTTTCCATTTTCTGATGTAACAGAGTAATATTCTCTATCACTTTCGCATTTATCAGGGCAAAAATTATAGAATGCACATAAATCTGAAACTTCGCTTGCATTTTTTCCCTGAATACTGATTTTCATGGAATGATATTTCTCAAAACCGCATGCAGCATGAATCATTCCGATTACACTTGAATAAGGCGGCAGGGGATAGCTTTCTCTTACAAGAAAGCTTGAGGGCTTGCGATAATTCGGCATTTGCTGAAATAAATTTACTCTTATTGCTTTAAGCATAGTATGCTCTCACTTCCTCCTTGAGTTTAGTAAACATTTCACTAATGTTGACAGGTGAGAGTGTGCTTGTGATTTCATCCTCATTAGAGAAGAATCCGGGAACATATCCGATTATAGTATTTGACTGAGTGTCTTCACATGAATCTTTTACCGACTTGATAAGTTCAGTATCAAGGCCGTTCTTAGTTAATTTAAGCCTGTCCTCAAAATAAGGATTTTTTCTTTCATATATGCCGCCGACAGCAAATAAAGGATTAAGATTTTCACGTCTGCCTCTTATATCTCTCCATAAGAATTGAATTGTATCAAGTAATTTGATAATGCGTTCTGATTTTTCTGAATTTTCAATTTCAATATTATTATCTTTGTCAATTCCTATTTTATCAAGGTCAATTGTTATTGTATAGCTGTATAGCGACTTATGTATTTCACTTTGAACAAGATCGTTTTCTAATCCGTTTCGTTTAGCAAGTCCCATATTATTAAGAAAATCTGTATCAGACTTATATGGTTCAAGAGAAATTGCATTGCTTAATCTTACAACAGCACTTCTTATAGACTGACCACCTTTTTTTGAATCGTTCTCTTTATCCTTTTTTGATTTATCACCTTGTTTAGTTTTCATATATCCGAACAAGTCAATTTCAGGATAATCCTTAATTGTTGTATTCGGAGAAAATTGAACCACTTTCTGAGCGTTGTCAACAGGTGTGTTGTCAATCTGCATTTGCTGAACAATATTATATCTTATTGCCTGACGAGAAATATATGTATGAATTTCTCCACCTTTTCTTGTCATTTTTTTTAGCTGTGAGATGTTTCCAATACTCTCACCGTAATTTGCACTTGATGCATCAAAAATCATTGTAATTGTAAGTCCGTTCTTATTCATTTTTTAATCCTCCTGTTTGTCGGTATTTTTTTCATATGCATATTTTAATCCGAGAATAAAGCCATGAGAAATAGCCTTAAACATTTCATCGGATTTATAACATTCTTTAAATACTGCAGGTATTGTTAAGTTGTAACCCGCATAAATTCTTATAACAGTGTCGATAAATTGCGAGCAGTCACCAACAGCTGTAAGATTGACAAGTCTGTAAACCAGTCCCCTGAGCCTGTTATCATCAGCTTCTGCACCGTTTTCAGAGCTTTTTGCCGTTTCTTTTCCAAGAATTTTTTCACGAAGTGCTTTACCTGACGTAAAGGCAAAATAAACTATTTCTTTTGTGCTTAATTCGTTCATGCTTGTACCTCCATTAAATATTATTTCAAGGTATATAATATCTTGTATATACTCAATATTATTTGATTTGTCAATTTCATTTTTTAAAATTTTGTCTATGAAAGGATATAGGGTATGTTTATTTAATATCATATCAAGGACAGTATCGTAAACCGATAAAACTTTTTTCTCATTTGAATTTGAATCGTATGATTTAAAAGTAACCTTTTTACATTCAAGTTTAAAAAGTTCTTTGCTGCATTGTTTAAATTTTTTAACCATGTCTTTATCAATTACATCAAATACAAAGTGTGAAAAATTAGATGAACGCAGAATAATTTGAATATTACTGTTTGTTTTTTCAAGGGCATCTATTTTTTCTTCAGTAAAAGTACGCATTATTCTTTTTCTTACTGATAAATTAGATGTTTCGGAAATCTTTTCACGCTGAGCAGACATGATTCTAATTAATGTTTCAATAGTGCTGTTTGAATTTATAAATACAGCTTCAGAACCAATAAATGCAAATCCCAGAGGAATAAAAGCGTAAATAAAGTTGCATAATGGACAAACATATGCATCTGGTTTACAAAACCAATAGTAACTTTTTTTACGGTCTAAATCATCTGCAGTATCAAAAAGAAATGTGAGTTTCCTTTTCTTTTTTTGGGTTTCTGTTGCAGACATAGTTCCCAAACATTCGATGCATATGGCAGATTTCTTTTTTTGAGGAATTTCAATTTCTTCAAGCAGAGGAAAAATAAAGTTTTTTTCAAATGTATCTGTAAATTTCTGATTTCCTTCATAAAGACATGGAATTTTTTTAGATTGCGGATTTTCACTAAAGAAAAATTTTAAAGAAGTATATATAAGCTCGGTATAAATCAGAAAGTCTTTAAGCCTTTTTTGATTAATAATCTGATAAATATTATTGTATTTTTCATGCTTGACAGATAAATCTGATTCCTTTTTAAAATCCTCAATAATATCTTTGTTGATAGGAGTTATACTATCAACATCAGAGAGCATTTCATATATAGAGAGATAACTCTTCTTAATCAATAAATCTGCAAAATTCTTATATAATTCTGTAATACGTTTTTTCTGTTTATCATCAAGATTATCAATACCTATACTGTTCAGCTTATCAATTTCATGTTTTTCATTCAATGTTCTGAAATGTTTGGTATTTTCTTCAAATATTTCTGACATTGTACTTATATACATTTCAGAAATGTCGTTGTTTTTCAGATAATCAATGTCAATAAAAAGACTTTGACCTTGATAGTCATAATCTTTACCCTTTTCGGCATTGTTATGTTCCATAAATCTGATAAATCCGCAAATACCTGCATTAAGCATAAATGAACTGCCTAGTTCTGTTTTTAAGCAATTTTCAAGCAATTTTTCACACCTCCATAATGACCGTAAAACAGCCAAAACCTTGAGAACGTCGGCTGCCGAGTCCTGTTTGAATAAGTGTATTCAGCAAAGTCAGGCTGCCTGTTAATTTGAATATGCCAATGTTGCCTGTAATTTTGCTGCCAAAAGTATTTACAACAGTTTTTCTGGTATCAACCGGTTCAATGTGTATGGAGTCAGCAGGTGTTTCGATATCAAGAATTTCTTTTATGGTATGTGCTGCTGACATAAAGAAATACTTTTGGAAATTTTCATCTTTATAAGAAAGATACATATCCTTTCCGTTTTCATGACATCTTACAAGAAGCGGAGAATTCATTTTTATAAGAATTGTATTTGATGTAACCGTTTTATGATTTCTCATTTCTATTTTGGTAATTTTGATTTTATTTCCGTTCGGAAATGGATAGCTTTTATTTTTTTGTGACATAAAAGCGTTGTAGAAATCAATAGCATCTTCCGGATCTAAAATATGTATCTGCATATCTCCATTTGTATCTCCAAGTTCAATTTTGTCATTTTGAAATTTAGGAGCAGGAAGTCTTACAGCAAAACAAAAATTTTTCTCCTTTGATTTATTGTTTTCATAGTAAGAATTATACAGTTCTTCACATGAATACGAAAGAGCATTTTTTATCATACTTAAAAATGCAGGAGAGTAATCTGATGGCAATGTATTTTTCTCCAACTCAAAGTATAATTTTAATATCATTTTTTCACCTCGTTTGTATAAATTGTTTAATATGATAATATTATAAATCAATTAACAACAAATGTCAACAATTTTTGGTGTAAAAATTAATGATTTATGTCGAATTTTGTCGAAAAATATTTTTATAATCAAAAATCTCTTTGAATTATGTAAAAATATTAAGGCAATACTGTACAAAGTGGTTTGACGTGCTTTATGCGGTGTTGCCATAAATAAAAAAGCAGTGCCAAACTTATTGTTCAGCACTGCTTTTTACAGTAATTATATTTTAATTAACCGAAATATCTCTTGAGAAGTCCTTCAAAAGCCTTACCATGTCTTGCCTCATCTTTTGCCATTTCGTGAACAGTGTCATGAATAGCATCAAGATTAAGCTCCTTAGCTCTTTTAGCGAGGTCAAGCTTACCTTGAGTTGCACCATGTTCAGCAGCAACTCTTTTTTCAAGATTTTCCTTAGTTGAAGGTGAAACTACATCTCCAAGAAGCTCTGCGAATTTAGCAGCATGTTCAGCTTCCTCATAAGCAGCCTTTTCCCAGTAAAGACCAATTTCAGGATAGCCTTCTCTATGAGCAGCTCTTGCCATTGCAAGATACATACCAACTTCAGTACATTCACCGGCAAAATTTGCCTTTAAACCTTCAATAATTTCTGTATCAGTAACAGCCTTTGCTACACCGATTTCATGCTCACAAGCAAATGCAAGCTTTTCATCAACAGATTTTTCAATAAACTTTGAACCCGGAACTCCGCACTGTGGACATTTTTCAGGAGCCTCTGAACCGATGTGAACATATCCGCATACTGGACAAACAAATTTTTTCATTATTTTTTCCTCCATTTTTCATATAATAAATTTTATAAAATATGCATCTGCATATATTTGGCGATAACACAAATTTTTTACAGATTTGCCTTAAATTGTGTGTTTGACTCTATCATTAACCTCTGCTCTTTTAGCATTATTGAAACGATCAGTTGTACCTACAAGATAACCTGTGATACGTCTGATACGCTCAAATTTTACAGGGGCAAAATGATATTTAAGGTCAACAAAATCATTATCGACAACTATATCAAGGCCTGTAATATGTCTGTTTGAATACTTATTAGTGCCATATTTAACATAGGCATTAATTTCATCCTGTGATATAACTCCGCCTGTAACGTTAATATTCATAATGACAAAATCCTTTCATAAAAATTTATGAGTCCGACAAAAAGATGTCTGATTTTCTGTCGCAATTTTACGACATGACCTTGACTTTTGTCTGAAATTATTGTATCATAAATTCAAATATAAATCTGTTGCATTTGCAACTTTAAGGAGCTTTTTTATGGAAATTTGCGAAAATGTTTTGTTCAGGGGAATAAGCGAATTTGATTGCCAAAGAATGATAAAATGTTTTAAAGCAGTTACAAGTAATTATAAGTCAGGCGATGTCATATTTAATCTTGCGGATTCCAGCAGTAAGGTTGGAATAATGTTAAGCGGCAGAGCATTTACCGTAAAATACGATATAAACGGAAACAGAACCATTCTTGAACATTTAAAGAAAAACGACATTGTCGGAGAAATTTATAATTATGCAGCTACAACAAGAAATGATACTGAGGTAATATGTGAAACAGATGTATCAGTTATGGTAATAGAGTACAGTGAGTTGACAAAAAGATGTTCAAATGCTTGTGCATGCCATACAAGACTGGTTGAAAATTTGCTGACACTTATTTCACAAAAAGCAATTGCACTTAGTGAACGTGTTGATATATTAAGTCAGCGAACAATAGGGGAGAAGCTGATAAGTTATCTTCAATTAATTGAAGATAAGACTCCCGAGGGTGTTGAACCAGAAATTCCATTTACTACAACAGCGTTATCCGATTACCTTTGCGTGAACAGAAGTGCATTGCAGAGAGAAATAAGCAGGCTCAGCAAAGAAAATATACTTGAAATAAATAAAAGAAAATTCAAGCTTTTGAACAAATGCCAATAATTTCAGCAATAATTTGTAAAAACAGCGTACACTTTCATGTACGCTGCTTTTCATGACATAAAGGCAGTATATTATAATATTAATAATTTCGACTCAATTATGCAAGCTCAGCAAAATACTTGATTGTTCTAACCATCTGGCTTGTGTATGAATTTTCGTTATCATACCATGAAACAACCTGAACTTCATAAAGACCATTGCCGAGTTCGCAAACCATTGTCTGAGTAGCATCAAAGAGTGAACCGTATCTCATACCGATAACGTCTGAAGAAACGATCTGATCCTCGTTGTAGCCGAATGACTCGCTTGAAGCAGCCTTCATTGCAGCATTGATGCCTTCCTTAGTAACATTGTCACCCTTAACAACAGCTGTAAGGATTGTTGTTGAACCTGTTGGAACAGGAACTCTCTGAGCTGAACCGATAAGCTTGCCGTTGAGTTCAGGGATAACAAGACCGATAGCCTTAGCAGCACCTGTTGAGTTAGGAACGATGTTAGCAGCACCTGCTCTTGCTCTTCTGAGGTCACCCTTTCTGTGAGGACCATCAAGAATCATCTGATCGCCTGTGTAAGCGTGAATTGTTGACATGATACCGCTCTGGATTTCAGCATAGTCATTAAGAGCCTTAGCCATAGGAGCGAGGCAGTTAGTTGTGCATGAAGCAGCTGAAATAATCTTGTCATCAGCAGTAAGAGTCTTTTCGTTAACGCTGTAAACGATTGTTGGGAGATCGTTGCCTGCAGGAGCAGAAATAACAACCTTCTTAGCACCAGCTGTGATATGAGCCTGAGCCTTGTCCTTTGAGCAGTAGAAACCTGTACACTCAAGAACAACGTCAACACCGATTTCACCCCATGGGAGTTCAGCAGCATTAGCCTTAGCATAAATTGTAATCTTCTTACCATCAACAGTGATTGAATCGTCACCTGCTTCTACAGTGTGAAGACCTTCACCGATTCTACCGCAGTAACCGCCCTGAGCTGTATCATACTTGAGAAGCTGAGCGAGCATTTTTGGATCTGTAAGATCGTTGATAGCAACAACCTCATAACCTTCTGCACCAAACATCTGTCTGAATGCAAGACGACCGATACGGCCGAAACCATTAATAGCAACTTTTACTGACATTGGATATAACCTCCTAAATTTCTTTATGAATTTATTATACACCGAAAACATTTAATTTTCAAGAGGTTTGACAAAAAAATAACTATTTTTTCTGGAAACGGTCATTATGCACAAATATGTTTATTTTAAATATGCAAGTTACACAAAAATGTTTTGTACATATAAATTTTTAATAATTCTATTTCATTTTTAGTAAGAATGTAGTATAATACAAACTAGTACAAATTTATGTGAATAAAATAATATAATGTATATCTGCAGTTTTTGAACAGAGGTGAGAATGTGAGAGATACTGTTGAATTTTATAAATATTTATTTGAAAATGATTTAAGAGCTGTTGTAGTTTATGATGAATTGAATAATATGATATGGTATAATAAGTCAGCTGAGGAAAAACTGTATAATACTGTTAATTTCTTCGATTTGAAGATAAATGATGACAATTCGTTCTCTGTTATTTTAAACTCAAAGCAGATAAACGGAATGATTAATGCTGATAAATCAAACTGCAAAATTGCAGTTTTTGAATCAGACTCAGTGTTTTTGGGTGATAAAAGATCAAAAGCTTACATCAATAGTTGTGAGTCTGTTATCAGACGTTCTGTTGCAGGTATTTCAGCTTCTGTTGAAATAATAAATGAAGAAAATGAAAAAGATGAAAATAATCAGATAAATCAACAATTAAATGCCATCATTTCAAATTGCTGCGGATTGATGAGAATACAGGAATATAACCGTCAGCTTCAAATATCAGAAAAAAATAATGATTGTCACTTGTATGAGCTGAATAAACTTCTGCACTACGTTATAAATGAATGCAAAAATGTTTTTGGCTTGAATTTTAGAATAAATTTTATTCCATGCAGTGATTTCTATATTAACTGTTCTAAAAATAATTTTATATTTTTATTTCTAAATTCATTTCGTCTTATTTTTAAAAATAACTATAATTTTAAAGAAATTACAGTCAGGTGTGCTGATTTTAATAATAAAGCAGTTGTTTCGATTTCTGCTGATACATCGTTCGTTTTGTCAGATGATGCCTTTTCTGATTTCAGCATTGAGCGATTTATGATAGATGCTGAGGCTCATTCAGTTAATGCAAAAATAGATTTTGATGAGAGTGACTCTGAAAAACTGTTGGATATTTCTTTTGCTTCATGCAGCAGTATAGGTGATGAACTGAAATTTGAGTCACCTGATAAATCAGACATCTACACTTCAAACAGCTTTTTTTCGCCATACAGTGTTATGTTTTCGGATATTTTTAATGACAGAAGATTTTATTAAAGCAATATTTAAAACAATACCGCAGAAAGTAAATTAAAGGACTTTGTAAGGTTTTATTTTATTGCATTGCTATAAATGCAGTTTTAACCCCAGAAATAGTTAGTTTTATATTTTAAGCATTTTTAACAAACAAACTTTAATGTTTTTGTTGACAATATTCAAAAAAAAGGATATAATATACATGTAATAAAAAATAAGGTGAAGTTTTATGGCAAATACTTACGAAATTGAAAGGAAGTTTCTTGTTGAATTTCCTGACTTGAACAAGCTTGACATTATGGAAAAACTCAATATTGTTCAAACCTATCTTAATGACGGTGAAAAAAATGAACAGCGAAGAGTTCGTATGATTGATAACGGAAAATCAATTAAATATGTATACACAGAAAAACAATTTTTAACGGCTGTGACAAGGACTGAAAATGAGTTTGAAATAAGTTATGAAAAATATGAAAGTTTGCTGGACGATTTAAAAAAGGAATATGCTCCTGTTAAAAAGACCAGATATAAGTTTCTTTTTAAAGAACAGCTTTTTGAGCTTGACACATATTCCTTCAGCAGAGAAAAAGCTATTCTTGAACTTGAGCTTGATAATCCTGAACAAAAAATTCTTTTTCCTGATGATATTCATGTAATTAAAGAAGTTACTGAGGACAGACGGTATTCCAATGCTGTGCTTGCTACATCCGGAAAGTTCCCTGATATTAATATTTGAAAGAGTGTTTGAATGTCTGAAAAAATTATTTTGAATTTAACATCCGAACAGATTTCTGTGCTGTTCGGGAATTTTGATGAAAATATAAATAAAATACAGAATGAATATAATGTAAGTATTGTAAACAGAAGTGAGGGACTGAAAATTATAGGAGAACCCAAAAATATTGAAGATGCTGAAAAAGCAGTTAAGGCTCTTGTTGATATTGCGTCAAGCGGTCAGAATTTAAGTGAACAGACTGTGAGATATGTTACGTCCATGGTGGCTGATGGTGCGGAAAATCAGCTTTCACAGCTTACAGGTGATGGAGTTTGTGTTACCGCAGGAGGAAAAATTGTAAGGCCAAGAACCGTAGGACAGAAAAAATATATTGAGTCTATAGGTCAGAATACGATCGTGCTTGGAATAGGTCCGGCAGGTACAGGAAAAACTTACCTTGCTGTTGCAATGGCGGTTAAGGCATTCAGAAATCATGAGATAAAAAAGATTATCCTTACTCGTCCCGCAGTTGAGGCAGGGGAGAAACTTGGTTTTCTTCCGGGAGATTTGCAGGATAAAGTTGATCCTTATCTTCGTCCGCTGTATGACGCACTTTTTGATATGTTTGGTGCGGAAAGCTTCCAGCGTTACATGGAAAAAGGAATTATTGAAGTTGCACCGCTTGCCTATATGAGAGGCAGGACATTGGACGAGGCATTCATTATACTTGATGAAGCACAGAATACTACCTCGGAACAGATAAAAATGTTCCTTACTCGTCTTGGAAATGAAAGTAAAATGGTAATAACAGGCGATATAACTCAGATTGATCTTCCTGATTCAAGACGTTCGGGACTTGTTGAGGCTATGAAGGTGCTTAAAGGAATTGACGATATTTGTATACACAAATTTACTGAAAAGGATGTTGTAAGACATAAACTTGTTCAGGATATAATAAAAGCTTATGAAAAACATAACAGAGGAGAGAATAAAAATGGCTAAGCTTAAAGTATATGTAAAAAATAATCAGACAGAAGTTAAAGTTCCGGTTGGTATAAGACTTTTAATACGCCGCTGCTGTCAGGCAGTTTTAACCACCGAGGGATATAAGGAAAATGCTGAGGTCAGCGTTTCATTTGTAAGCAATTCGGAAATCAGAAAACTAAATAAATGCTATCGCAATAAGGACAGCGTTACAGACGTTCTTTCATTCCCGCTTTCAGCAAACGGTGAAACAGAAATTAATAAGGAAACGGGTTTTGTTATGCTCGGAGATGTTGTTATCTCTCTTGAAACAGCAGTAAAGCAGGCTCAGAATTACGGACATTCTCTTGAACGTGAAATCGGATTTTTAACCGTACATTCAATGCTTCATCTTTTGGGCTATGACCATGAAACAAGTCCGCTTGATGAACGCATAATGAGGGAAAAAGAAGAATTTGTGCTTGAAAGTCTGGGAATATCCAGAGATACAACTTTTATTACTGAGGATGTGGACAGATAGATGACAAAAACAGCTTTTGTAACTATTGCAGGAAGAACAAACGCAGGAAAATCATCGCTTATCAATGCTCTTATAGGAGAAAAAATTGCATCTGTCAGCAATAAACCGCAGACGACTCGTACAAGAATCACAGGAATTAAAAATATAGGTGAAACCCAGCTTGTATTTTTTGATACTCCTGGACTTCATAAACCGAAAAATAAACTCAGCGAACATATGCTTAATACGGTAAAAGAGTCTGTCAGTGATATTGATGCCGTTATTTTTATGATGGACTGTACAAAAAAGTCAACTGAACAGGAAATAGATTTGCTGAAATCTTTTAATAAGAATAAAATGCCTGTGATACTTGTACTTAATAAAATTGATCTGCTTAATGATAAATCTGAACTTGCGGCTGTTATTTCAAGGCTCACAGCTAAGATTTCATTTGAAGCAGTTATTCCGGTAAGTGTGACTGAAAACAACGGTGTTGATTTGGTTGAACAGGAAATTGTAAAGCTTGCTTCGGAGTCACCTCATTATTTTCCGTCCGATATGATAACAGACCAGCCTGAAAAGGTGCTTGCAGCTGAAATGATAAGAGAAAAGCTATTGCTTCTTCTCAGTGATGAAGTTCCTCATGGAATTGCTGTTGCCGTTGAAACAATGACTGAACGTGATGATAAGGATATCCTTGACATTGATGCGGTTATCTATTGCGAAAGAGAGTCACATAAGGGAATTGTTATTGGCAAAAATGGTTCTATGTTGAAGAAAGCGTCAACTGCCGCAAGAATTGAGCTTGAAAACTTTTTTCAGATAAAGGTTAATCTGAAATGCTGGGTAAAGGTCAAGGAGGACTGGCGAAACAGAGAAGGACTTATAAGAAGCTTCGGACTCTCTGATAAATAATTCCACTTATATTTCAAATTCACAGAGAAAAAATAATAACGTCGGAAACGGAGGCGTTATTATGGAAATATCAGAGGAATGGAAAAAGTTTTCAAAAACAGGTAAAATAAGCGATTATCTGAATTATATTAAAGCTGAACATGAAATTGAAATGTCAAAAGAGATTAATATAAATGATAATAACAGAAGGAATTGTAATAAGGGAACGTAGTGTTGGTGAACAGGATAAATTCATTGACATTCTTACAAAAGAATACGGCGTTGTTGAAGTGGCAGTTAAGGGAGCAAGAAAAATAAATGGAAAAAGCGGAAGTTCTACTCAGCTTTTTGCATATTCAAGGTTTTGTTTGCAGTTAAGAAAAGAACGTTACTATTTAAACAGTGCAGAGCCTATATGTATTTTCTATAATCTGCGTACAGGTCTTAAAAAGCTTTCTCTGGCATCTTATTTTGCCGAGGTTGTCAATTACAGCATTGAGCGTCAGAATGATAATGGAGAAATACTGCGGCTTATGCTTAATACTCTGCATTACCTTGAAAACGACTTGCGTCCGCTTGATTTTTTGAAAAGCCTTTTTGAAATAAGGCTGTGTACTGAGATAGGGATAATGCCTGATATTATATGCTGCTGTGAGTGTGGTGCTTTTGAGTCGGATAAGATTATAATGAAAATCAATGACGGTAATTTTTGCTGTCATGAATGCTGTAACCAACTTGCTGACGGCAGTTATCCCGAAGATTATATATTATCAGAAAAAGCACTTCTTCATGCCGTAAGACATATAGTTCTTTCGGATTTTAATAAACTTTATAATTTCAGGGTGTCTGATAATATTCAGAGTCAGCTTTCTGAATATGCAGAAAAATATCTAATAACGCACCTTGAGCATAATTTTAAAACTTTGGATTTTTATAAAACGGCAGCACAGTAATGATGCTGTCTGCATTAATTTATGGGTAAAGAAATGGATAAATATTTAAAAACACTTGAACTTGACAAAATACTTAATATGCTTGCAGAGCATACTTCTAATGACAAAACAAGGGAAATGGCATTGAAAATACGTCCTGACTGTGACTTGGAAAGAGTAAAGTATGAAACCCTTAAAACATCTCAGGCATTGAATTTATCAATACAATTCGGAACGCCTGCTTTTATAAACTTTAAGGATATATGCTCAACTGTAAACAGAGCAAAGTCAGGAGCAATTATTTCACTGAGGGATTTGCTTGACATTTCTGTTATGCTTAGGCAGATAAAATCTCTTTCAGATTGGTATAATCATTGTGAAAATACTGAAACTGAGCTGAGTTATCTTTTTTCAAGGCTTATGCCGAATGACTGGCTTCTTGAAAAGCTGGAGCGTTCAATCGTTTCAGAAGATGAAATTGCAGATGCTGCAAGCTCCGAACTGGCAGCAATAAGACGCAAAATTAATCGTTCACAGCTTCATCTGCGTGAAACACTTGATAAAATGATAAAATCTCAATCCGTTCAGAAATGCCTTCAGGATACTATAATTACATTAAGGGACGGCAGATATGTACTTCCTGTAAAGTCTGAATACAGAGGGCAGATAAGCGGTCTTATACATGACACTTCTTCAAGTGGACAAACCATTTTTGTTGAGCCTATGGCAATTGTTGAGGCTAACAATGACATACGTTTACTTGAAAGTAAGGAACAGGAAGAAATAGAACGCATTATTCGAGAATTGTGTTCTGATTGTGGTAGCTATGCTGATATATTATGTGATAATTATAACGTGGTAACGGAGCTGAACTTATATTTTGCAAAGGCAAATCTTGCTGCTGCAATGAATGCTTCACTTCCTGAAATAACAGATAACGGAATAATTAAACTTAAAAAGGCAAGACATCCGCTGATAGACAAAAATAAAGTTGTTCCGATAAATCTTGATTTAGGTGAAGCATATCAGTCATTGATTATAACAGGTCCTAATACAGGCGGTAAAACTGTTGCACTTAAAACTGCAGGACTAATGTGTGCAATGATTATGTGCGGACTTCTTGTTCCCGTTGCAGACGGAAGCAGTATATCAGTTTTTGAAAATATCCTTGTTGATATTGGCGACAGTCAAAGCATAGAACAAAATCTTTCTACTTTTTCATCACATACAAATAATGTTATAGAAATATTGAAACTTTCAAATTCAAGTTCACTTATTCTTCTTGATGAGTTGGGTTCAGGTACAGACCCTGTAGAGGGTGCGGCACTTGCAGTTTCTGTAATCGAAAGTCTTATGAAATCAGGTGCAAAGCTAATGGTAACAACACATTATCAGGAGCTTAAGATATTTGCACTTGAAACAGATAATGTTGAAAATGCTTCATGTGAATTTGATATTGAAACATTGCGTCCGACATACAGACTTATTGTAGGTTCACCCGGAAAGTCAAATGCATTTGCAATTTCCGAGAGCCTTGGTATGCCTAAATATATAATTGAACGTGCAAAAAGCAGAGTAAGTGAAGAAAACAGCCGATTGGAAAATGTTATTGAAAAACTGGAAATTTCACGTTCAGACCTTGAAAAGCAGAAAGATGAAATAAAGGCATTAAAAGCTGAATCGGAAGCAAATGCGGTAAAACTGAGAACAGAACTCGAATCAATTGAGCGCACAAAGGCAGACGAGCTTGAAAAGGCAAGATTAAGAGCAATGAGCATTATTGAGTCTACAAAAGCAACGTCAAATGAGTTGATTGATGAGCTTGAAAAACTCCGTAAGGAAAAGGATAAAAAAGATTTCAGCAAAAATGTTTCTGAAATTAAATCCAAAAGCAAGCAGAGCTTTAATAAAATGTATGATAAAGCAAATCCTGTAGAAAAACGTGATTTAAATAAGGAGTATGTACTGCCGAGAAAACTTAAAAGGGGAGATACCGTTTACGTTGTTGACCTTGATAAAAAGGGCATTATATCAGGTGAGCCGGATGGCAGTGAATTTGTTTTTGTACAAATGGGTGTTATGAAAACAAAAATGAAAGTGTCACGTTTGCGTTTGGTTGAAGCTGAAAAAGTTACTTACGGAAATAAATCCGTCAGAAAAATAGGTAAGGTTGGCGGAAAAATCGAACGCAGAGGAACTATGGAGCTTGATATAAGAGGCTGTGCATGCGATGATGGTATCTATCAGCTTGATTCATTTTTAGACAGTGCTGTAATGTCGAATATTTCGACTGTTACAATAATTCATGGAAAGGGAACAGGACTTTTGAGAAAGGCTGTTCATAAGAGATTGAAAGAGCATCCGTCTGTTAAAAGTTTTCGTTTAGGAGTTTACGGTGAGGGTGAAGACGGAGTTACAATAGTTGAACTAAAATAAGTTTGGCAACACAGCACAATCTTTGTGCTGTGTTGCCTTTACAAATGCTAAAACCGCTTGACGAGTAATTCATCAAGCGGCTTTGTTTTTATCAGTTATTCTTTTTTGATTTAAGAATTGAAAATATAATCATAAGTACAGCACCAACGGTCACAAGTCCAATTGAAGTATACATTACACTGTTGACAGCATTGTACATAAATGAAGTAAATGCAAGGAAAATTTGCTCCTGCTTGATAATGAATGCGTCAAAGTAATTGACTGCATTAATATATATGCATGGTATCAGCATTATTATTCCTGAAATTATCAAAGCAGACGCTGCCCAGTAAAGCGTAAATTTAATATTTTTTTTGTTTACCAATATTAATAGTGATATAAATACAGCAATGGATATTATAAGCAGTATTTCAAATACAGGATTGTTGACAATGCCAAGGTAATGTCTTACTTGCGGCAAAACACCTTCACTTTTCAGCTTATCAAACTTAAAAACATCACAGTAACTGATTACTATATTCTGTGCATTTTTTTGTGCAGTTTCAATCTTTTTTTCAAATCCTGAATCCTTGACATAATTGTTTTCATCAGCATAAGCATTAAAGAAATCGGAAATACTGCTGTTCAGCTCTGAAAAATCAGCTTTAAATCCATAATTATCACTTTTTCCGTTTGTATAGTCAAGACCATTTTTAACTACGTTTTTTATTTGATTGTCAATCCAATCCTCAGTTAAGGCATCCATATAAACGTCAGCATTAATTCCTGTCGCATTATATTTGTCATTGAAATACTTTTCAAGATTGTTTCTTACTTTGGAGCTTATATTGTTATCATCTATGATACTCAAGCTCCATTTTTCATCAGAACAAATCGAAACGTGCCGAAGAGCGACTTCTCCGACTATTGCAAATGTCATCAGAATTGTCAGGAGGACATTTATAAGGTATATTTTGGAATTTTTCACTTTATCCCTCCTATTCCGTATAGAACTGCTTGTCCGTCAATGTGCAGACAACGCCTGTTCGTATATCTGATGAACCTAAAATATCGGTCTTGCAGGTATAAAGAGTAAGCTTTGTATCTTTGGTAGGAATAACATATTTTTTATCGCTTTTCTTGAATTCTATTATTTCAGATACTTCATATGTAAAATATCCGTATTGAGTGTTTACAGTAACAATATCACCCTTTTTCAGTTTATTCAAATCAGAGAAAAAGGTATTTACATGAGCGCTTATTACGGCATTTCCTTCTGTACCAACAATAGCGGAATCAGATGCCTGACATGCTCCATGTTCAAATAGTTCACTGCTGCTTCCCCAATATACAGGAATACTCAAGCTTAGTGCATCGCTTCGTAAAACAGCGAACTGTTCACCAAATTTCGGACGTATAACTTCACCCTCTGGACTTGTTGAAGCAGAGTAATCAACATCAATGTCAGTATCTTTGATATGAAGTCCTGCAACAGTTCCACCGTTTGACTTGGTTTTAAGTGTATCCATAAAAGCAATGTCAAGATAAGTTGAGAACTTATTGTAAGGCTTTATTGAAACTGCGGCAATAATACAGATACATATAATAAGAATTAAAACAGGAGTAATAATAAGAACGAAAGTGTTGGATTTCTTTTTATTTGTCATTTGAAGCCTCCGACTTTTCAGACGATGAAAGTCTTTTAGCAATAATATAAATTCCGAAAGCGGAAAGCAGTATTGCAGAGCCTGCAATCACAGCAAACAATCTGTAATCATATCCTGTATCTTCAACAGAAACACCGACAGTTGAAATGTCAACCAAGTCACCATCCTTATTTCTTACGGACATTGCAAGTGATTCATCAGTAATATTGTCAATTTGAAAATTCAGACCCATGGTATTGCCAAAGTCAACAAAATTAGAGAGTATAGATATTTTTTCATCAGCTGAAAGCTGTTTAAGTATACTGTTTCTTTCTTCATTAGTGAGGTTGGCAATGAAATTCTGTCTTTCGTTTTCAGGCAGACTGTTTACGAAGTCGATTTTTTCCTGCATGGTCATATTAATAAAATCAGACTGCTTTATAGGTCTTTCATTATTTGAAGGATTAGTGCCTTCAGGAGTTTTGTTATTGTTGGCATTGTCATTGCTGTTACCTGCTGAAGCATCTGAAGGTTTAGTCTGATTTGGCGGTGCAGTAGTTGCAGGCTGAGTTGTAGAATTGTTATTATTATTGTTTGGAACGCCGAAATACTGTGCAATCATATCATCAAGATCTTCTTCGTAAAGATAAAGACATGAGATAGCATTATCGAAATCCTGAGAAGTATATTTATCCGGATTTTTATAATATTCATTATATCCTTGCTGGATAACAGATTCAGAAACTCCAAGACTTCTTGCAACGCTTGCAACATCATCTACTGTAGCTGCCTGTACTGAGAATGTATTGCCCAAAATGCTTATTGAGGCTGCGATGGATGCAGCAAAAGCAGTAAATTTTCTTTTCATATTAAAATACCTCCATATTGCAGTTTGAATAGATTCCTGCTTAATATATCAGGATTGTTTCAATATTTATTATATAAAATTTCAGTTTATAAGTCAAGGGAAAAAAATGTCAATTTTTCAAGCGTTAAGCAAAAGTATTCTATAATAAATAAAAAACTGCGGTATATCGTTGAATTTTAACGCACCGCAGTTTTTTGTATAAAATAAGAAAATATATTGATTTTTTGCTGTAAAAAATGCTATAATGAATATGTACTACTTATTTGATATAAGTGCAAGTGTATCTCTTGCAATAAGGAGTTCCTCGTTGGTAGGAATTACCCAGACTTCAACCTTAGAGTCAGGAGTTGAAATCTTACACTTCTTTCCTCTTACAGTTTTGTTAAGCTCCTTGTCAATTTTGATTCCGAAGAAATCAAGGTCTGAACATGAATTTTCTCTTGTCGGAGGATCATTTTCGCCGATACCGCCTGTAAATATGATAGCGTCAACGCCATTCATTGCAGCAGTATATGCACCGATGTCTTTCTTTATCTGATATGCAAGCATTTCATTTACAAGACATGCTCTTTTATCACCATGTGCGGCAGCAGCAGAAACCTCACGATTATCTGATGATACACCTGAAAGTCCGAGGAAACCTGACTTTTTATTCATGTAGTCACTCATTTCGTTAGGAGTAAATCCATGTTTCTGAGCAACGAATGTTACAGCAGAAGGGTCAACGCTACCTGTACGAGTACCCATAAGCACACCATCAAGAGGAGTAAAGCCCATTGTTGTATCTATAGATTTACCTCCCTCGATTGCAGTAATTGAAGAGCCGTTTCCGAGGTGACATGAAATAATTTTTAAATCCTTGATATCCTTGCCGACAGTTTCAGCAAGAGCAGCGGAAACAAATCTGTGAGATGTTCCATGGAAGCCATACTTTCTTACATGATACTTTTCGTAATCCTCGTAAGGAAGTCCGAACATGTAAGCCTTTTCAGGCATAGTCTGGTGGAAAGCAGTATCAAATACAACAACCTGAGGAACATTTTCAGGAATTACCTTTTTACAAGCCCAGAGAGCAAGTGCATGAGGGTGATTATGTACAGGAGCAAGTTCCTGAAGTTCATCAATCTGCTTGATAACTTCATCGGTAACAAGTGTTGTTTTGTCAAAAATTTCAGCACCTTGAACTATTCTGTGACCTACAGCTGAAATTTCGTCCATGCTCTTAATAACTGATGCATCACCTGTTGTAAGAGTTTCTACAAGCTTCTGAAAAGCTTCTGTATGTGTTGGGAAAGAACAGTCTGCTTCATAGGTTCTTCCATCGAAAGTCTTATGTGAGATGTGACCATCAATACCGATTCTGTCACAATTTCCCTTTGCAATAACGCTCTCGTCTTTCATATCAATCAACTGATATTTAAGAGATGAGCTACCAGCATTAACTACCAAAATAATCATAAAAAATAACAGCCCCTTAAAAAATTATTATTTCTTTAACATTATAATTATATACTTTTTTTTGTAAATTGCAAGACCTTTTCAAAAATTTGTCAGAAAAGATAAAAAAATGCAAATAATATACTTACAATGGTTGGTATATTTGAAATATAACTGCAGTAACGCTGAAAATACGTTTATTGGCTTTGTAAGTCTGTTATTCGTTACACGAATGACGTATTGATTTTGCGATATACTGCTTGAATTGGAGGTTTTATTATGAAAATAAGCGGAATAGTCTGTGAATACAATCCATTTCACAATGGACATCTTCACCATATCAATGAAACAAAGAAAAACGGTGCAACACATATTGTTGCGGTAATGAGCGGGAATTTTGTTCAGAGAGGTGACGCTGCCATTATGGATAAGCTTGACAGGGCAAAACTTGCTGTTAAATCGGGAGCAGATCTGGTTATTGAAATTCCTGTGCCATATTGCCTTTCATCAGCAGAAATATACGCTAAAGGTGCAGTATATCTTCTTGGAGCTTTGGGAGCAGTTGATGAAATTTCTTTTGGGAGTGAATGCGGAAATATTGAACAGCTTAGAGAAACTGCTGAAATAATTGAGAAATGTGCAATTACCTGTGCTGACGATATAAACGGTTTGCTTAAAATGGGATATACTTATCCCAAAGCATTAAATTCAATTGTTATGCGTAAAAGTATAGAAGCTGCTGAAATTATTTCCGAACCCAATAATCTGCTTGCAATAGAGTATATGAGAGCAATGAAAAGATTTACACCGAAAATGAAAGCATTTACAATTAAAAGAAAAAATGCATCTCATGACAGCATGTTCATAAAAGACGAGTATGCAAGTGCATCTTATCTCAGGGAGGCTATCCTGAGCAGCGGACGTGATATAAGCATGCTTACTGTACCCGTATGGAGTGATGCAATTGCACAAGCAAAGAAAAACGGTGAAATAGGGGATATAAATCGTCTTGAGAGGGTTATTTTGTATATGCTCCGAACAGTTGGTCCCGAATATCTTTCAGGAATCAATGACGTTGGACAAGGTCTTGAGCATAGAATATATGAGGCAAGAAAATCAAGTTCTTTGGACGAACTGCTGTTTAATATTAAAACAAAACGCTATACTATGGCAAGAATCAGACGTATTCTGCTTTCAGCACTTATAGGAATAAAAAAATCAGATTTAAAAATACTGCCTCCTTATGGACGGATACTTGCGTTTAATGAACGTGGAAAGGATATTCTTTCAAAAGCAAAGGGCTCAACTGCTATACCTTTTGATACGTCCATAGCACGTCTTTCTCAGAAAAGTGAAGAAGCAAAACGGTATGCATCTCTTGAAGTAAGAGCTTCTGATATTTACGGTTTGTCGTTAGAACAGGTCAACTCCGCACAAAAGGATTACAGGTCAAAAATATCAATTGATATAGAATAAGTTGAAATTTTTGCAGAAGTGTGATATTATAGTCTTTAGGCAATGACGCAGGCAGACGTAATTTCTGCCTGTAGAATTGTATTTTTTGCGATAGTATGAGGGATAAGTGCTGTGATGGAAGTCTATAAGTACATTCTTATGTCTATAAAAGCAGTGTTTGCATGCAAATTATTTTTTGTTTTTTAAAAATTTTTTCGACTTTTTTAGCGTTTGAAATCACTATAATTTGGAAGCTTTTTATTTTAAGGCAACACCGAACAAAGCATATGCAGCATTTCTGTACGGTGCAGCCTTAAAATTGCTTATTGCATGTATATCCTGATATAATTTCACAAGAAAGAGGAAAATTACTTTATGAGAAGAAGAAAATTAAAGATTACAAATACTCTTGCTTTTATTGCTGTTTTAGCAACGGTTGTATTTATAGTGTCATGCTCTGCAAAAAACAAAAAAGATGAGATATCGACAAGCCAAAATGTTTCATCATCAAGTTCTGACGAAAAATCAATGACTTCACAAAAACAGCAGACAACATCTGAAAGCCCTGAATCTTCACAAACACTGCCAACAGCCGAAAGTACAACAATATCCGCTGATGATGAGCTTATACTAAACGCAGCTGCAAATGCAGAGTCGCCGCAGTTTAATAATGGCATATTGCCTGATTACTACTATATTAATGTCGAGCCTGTTTATCAAAATCCTGAACTTCCTACAGGCTGTGAAATAACCGCACTTACGACACTCCTTAATTATAAAGGATATTATGTTGATAAGCTTACAATGTGTGATGATTTTTTAAATATTGACTACAATGGCAATTCTTCATTTTATGAGGCATTTATCGGAGATCCGAGAAGCGGCGTAGGCTTTGGGTGTTATGCTCCTGTAATAGCTGATGCTGCCGATAAATATCTTAAATATGCAGACTCTGATGAAAATGCGTTTGACATGACCGGAACAGAGCTTGATGAGCTGTTTTATTACATATCAAATGACTGCCCTGTTGTTGTATGGGCAACAATGAGCTTAGTTCCTTCTGAGGACAGATATTGCTGGACTACACCTGACGGAGAAGAAGTATGGTGGCATGTAAATGAGCATTGCATGGTGCTTACGGGTTATGACTATACAAATGAAACTGTGACGGTATGTGACCCGCTTAAAGGTGAAATGACCTATTCCATGTATGCTTTTAAGGAAAGATATGATGAGCTTGAAATGCAGTCTGTGATAATATACTGATATAAAGGAGAATTATCTTGATAAAAGGCGTTATTTTTGATATGGACGGAACATTGATTGATTCCATGAAAGTATGGTATAATACTGACAGAATTTTTCTCAGAGAAAATGGAATTGAGCCTCCTGAAAACATTTCGGAAATAATGAAAAAAAAGACTATTAAAAAAGCTGCGGATTATTTTATTCATGAATTCAGTTTGGACTGCACTCAGGAATATGTCATTAAGCGAATTGAGGAGCTTGTAGCAGAGGAATACAGAAAAAGCATACAATTAAAATCAGGTGTAATTGAGTTTCTTGACTTTTTAGATAAAAAAAGAATACCATATTGTGTTGCAACAGCAACATATAAAAGTCTTGCCACTGCGGTTTTGAAGCGCTGCGGAATTTTGGAAAGATTTAAATTTATTCTCACCGGAGAGGACGTTAAGTCAGGTAAAACCTCTCCAGAAATTTATTTTGAATGTGCAAAGCGTTTGAATATCAAGTGTGATGAAATTCTTGTAGCAGAAGATTCGCTTCATTGTATTGAAACTGCTGTTAATGCGGGTTTTTATACAGTTGGAGTTTATGACTCCGAAGCGTCTGCTGATTGGATTAAAATTCGGCGTATTGCACATAAAACTGTAAATAATATTTTTGAGATTTCTGATATAATAAAGGATTGATTTAATGAAAAAGGTTATGGTTGGAATGAGCGGAGGAGTGGACAGTTCTGTTGCTGCACTTCTTTTGAGAAATCAGGGATATGATGTAATGGGAGTTACACTCAAGCTTTTTTCTGACGAAGATATAATACAAGCAGAAAATGCACAGAAAACCTGCTGTGCATTATCAGATGTTGAAGACGCACGAAGTGTTGCATATAAGCTGGGATTTGAACATCTTGTCTTTAATTTTAAAGATAATTTCAAAGAATATGTAATGAATCAGTTTGCGGAAAGCTATTTGTGCGGAGCAACTCCTAATCCATGCATTGAATGCAACCGCCATATAAAATTTGATAAGATGCTCAGACGTGCAATGGAGCTTGAATATGACTATATTGCAACAGGACATTATGCGATAAATGAATATGATGAATCGAGAAAGCGTTATCTGCTGAAACGTCCTGCCGATAGGAGCAAGGATCAGACATACGTTCTTTATTCTCTTACTCAAAATCAGCTTGCACATACTCTTTTCCCTCTTGGAAATCTTGAAAAATCTCAGGTAAGAGAGATTGCCGAAGAGGCAGGATTGGTAAATTCCAAAAAGCCTGACAGTCAGGATATTTGCTTTGTGCCTGACGGTGATTATGCGTCATTTATCCGAGCTTTTAAAGGAACTGCCTCTCCATGCGGCGATTTTGTGGACGTGAACGGAAAAATTTTAGGTAAGCATAAGGGGATTATAAATTATACAATAGGACAGAGAAAGGGACTTGGAATAGCTCTTGGCAAGCCTGTCTATGTTGTAAGCAAAAACATTGAAAACAACAAAATTGTTATTGGTGATGAGGTTGACCTCTATACTTCAGAGCTTGTTGCCGAGGACGTAAATATAATTTCACAGGAGGATATTTGTGAGCCTGTGAAAATAACTGCCAAAACAAGATACAGTCAGACAGAACAGCCGGCAACTCTGTCAAAACTCGAAAACGGCGAGTATAAGGTTGTGTTTGATAATCCGCAAAGAGCAGTTACAAAAGGACAGGCTGTTGTTTTTTATGACGGTGACATTGTAGTCGGCGGAGGTACAATAAAATAATGGATTATTCTTTTGAAAAGCTGACTGATAAGATTTTTGTATGTGCAAGTAAAAATCACAGATTTGGAACAGACGCTTTTCTGCTTGCTGATTTTTCAGCCTACAGAAAAAAAGATAAGGTTTGCGATCTTGGAACAGGCTGCGGAATAATTCCGCTTATCATGCAGAAAAAAATGCCGCCTGAAATAATATATGCGGTTGATATTCAAGAGGACGCTGTAGAACAGCTTAAAATGGGCATGGATAAAAGTGAAATCAGAAACATAATTCCTGTTCATGCTGATTTAAAAGAACTTTGGAAAAATGCACCTGTCGGTCAGCTTGACCTTGTAACGTGCAATCCACCGTATAAAGCTGCAAATGCAGGTATTGAAAGCTCTTTGACTGCTCAGAAAATAGCAAGACATGAGGTGTTGTGCAATATAAATGATGTTTGCCATGCAGGAGAAAGACTTTTGAAATTTGGCGGCAGACTTTGCATATGCAACCGTCCTGAACGTTTAAGCGACGTTATTTATGCCATGAAAAAAAATAATATAGAACCGAAAAGACTACGTTTTGTTTCAAAAAATGCAGATGAAGCTCCATGGCTTTTTCTGATTGAGGGCAAAAAAGGTTCAAAACCATTTATGAAAGTTGAACCTCAGATGTACATACGAACAGATACGGGCTTTACTGACGAGCTTAATGAAATATACAACACAGGGAAGGAATAGAAAATGAGCGGTATACTATATGTAATAGGAACTCCGATTGGAAACCTTGATGACATAACATTAAGACAGCTTGATACGTTAAAGTCCGTTGACTTTATTTGTGCCGAGGATACAAGAGTGACCCTGAAACTTCTTACAAGGTTTGAAATAAAAAAACAACTGATAAGCTATCATGACCATAGCACAAGAGCAGTTGCCGAAGGAATCATTTCCAGACTTCTTGACGGTGAAAACGGAGGAGTTGTAACCGATGCAGGAATGCCTTGTATATCAGATCCCGGTGAAAAGCTGGTAAGAATGTGCTATGAAAACAATATTGATGTTAAGGTTGTTCCCGGACCAAGTGCAGCAATTTCTGCACTTGCAATTTCAGGTCTTAATACGTCAAGATTTACCTTTGAAGGTTTTCTGTCTGTAACAAAAAAACAGAGATATGAACATCTTGAGTCATTGAGAAATGAAACAAGGACAATGATTTTTTATGAAGCGCCTCATAAGCTTATCTATACATTAAAGGATATGCTTGAATATTTTGGAGATCGAAAAATATCATTATGCAGAGAGCTTACAAAGATTTATGAGGAAGTAATACGTCTTACACTTTCTGAAGCTGTTGATTATTATACGGAAAGAAATCCTAAAGGTGAATTTGTGCTTGTTGTAGACGGAAAAAACTCTTCCGATGATGAAAATAAAATGACATTTGAAAATGCATTAGACAGAGTTGCTGAACTTGTTAGCTCAGGAATGAAAACTTCTGAAGCCTGTAAAACTGCGGCTAAAGAAAGCGGACTGAAAAAAAGCGAACTTTATTCGGCATTTTGCAGTCAGTCTGAATGTTAGGGTTTGTTTTAAAAAGCCTCTTTGAAAAGAAATTCAAAGAGGCTTTTGTTATGTCCGAATATGAAATCAATCAATTTTCCTGATAATATAATCCTGCATAATTATCAAATCAGAGCTATCTGTAAATCCATCATTGTTTAAATCTGCTGATATTTCATTGTTTTTGGACTGTACATGTGTATTGACGCTTCTATATCTTAAGGCAGTTAAGTCAAAGCAATCAATTACATCATCAGAATTTATATCGCCGGTAATTTGCGTACTGTCAGTCTGAAAATCAATACAGCCTACATTCAAACCGCTTGATGAACTTGTGATATAGTAAGTTCCTGATGATGATATTGAAAATTCATACTTTTTAAGTGAAGAACCTGTTACATTTTCAATAGAAGAAATTACATTTCCATAAGCATCAAGCAGGTTTACAGTCCTTGGATTTTCTGTATTACTTGACATCATGTATATGTTTAATCTACCTTTCTTAGGAGCATTTATCTGAATAGAACGATATTTCGGAGATCCGCCGCCGCCAAGTCTGATTAGTCCGTTCAAATTATGTTTATTATCGTCAGAAACAATATTTTCAGCAGTAATGCTTACAGTTTTTTCCTCACTGGCCGTAATAGTGAATACATCGATAATTTTTATCGGTGATGAGTAAGTTCCTGTTTCGATATTGCCTGCATCAAGAATATAAGATTTATTATACTCTTCATTTGGTTTGTCTGACGGAGTGTAGTTGTAATAGAATGGAACCCAGCTTCCAAGATAATCTTTCGGAGTAAGTCCGTTTTCAGAATATTTCACTGTATTTGCGGTTCTGGCAGATGTATTTACAGGATTTCCGTTTACAGTAGTATTATACTCCTTATAATCTGCATCTTCAGGCTCTCTGCCGCTCATTGAACACCAGCCGACAGGCTTGATAATATCTTCATATTGTAATTTTGTATTGACAAATGCTACATCTGCATCTCCCCATGGTCTGCCGAAATAACCCGGATTTACAGTTAAAGTGCTGTTTGCAGTAATTTCACAGTTATAAAATAAATACCCACCGTTTCCTCTGTTTGCAGTTATATATCCTCCTACTGAGTTTGAACTATATCCTCCGAAATTTAATTCACAGTTATCAAAAATGTATTTTCCTGTGCCAAAAATATAATCGGTATTTCCCTGTATAAAACAATTTTTAAAATACCCCTGTGAACCGCCTGTATAAAGTGTATCCTGACTTCCCAGAAACTCACAATCATAAAATTCACAATTTGCAGATTCTATTGAAATTGCTGCAGCACGTTCTGTAGCAGCCTTGCTTTTTACGTCCGAACCTTTTTTACGTTCAAATGTAATTGACTGGCTTCCCGCTATCTCAACTCCGTCTGCAATTTCTTCGTCAGTTACATAGCGGTTAAATGAGTTTTCAAATGTAATGTTTTCTGCACGAAAATTATTTGCTTTACTGCTTAATCCAACAGCATATCCCCAACGTTTTATTGGTTCAGCTTTTGATGATTTTGAAGCAGCAGCACTTGTATTATAATTTCCGCTGCTGCCAACACTGTAATACTTATATCCGATTCCGTAATACCATGTCAGCAAAACTTCCTGTGACGGTGTATCATTTACAAAGCTGATATATGGTGTATTTACATTTATTTGTTCACGGTATGTTCCCGGAGCAATATGGATAATAATTCGCTCACTTTCCGAAGAAGGATTTATTCTTTCCGCTGCATCAACCGCACTTTGAACTGTTGAGTAGCTTTCAGAAATATTGGAATATCCCACATATAAATTATTTTCTTTAGCAAATACATTTGAATTTTTACATGGTAAAAAATGAACTGATGAATAAAAAGTTATAATTGCAGCAGAAAAAGTTGCAATTATCTTGCGATTAAAAATATTATGTTTCATTAGTATTTTCTCCTTGTCGTATGTAATAATTTGCGTTTCTAAAAAGTTATACTTGAAGATTTATAAGTAAATTATACAAAATTCTGCTCAAAAAATCAAGTATGTTTATTGCTTTAAAATAAATTATTTAGTTATTCTTATTACATAGTCATTATTGTTTTGCTATAACAGCCAGAGTATACTATTTAATTTTTTATATTCTATTTTAATAAATGTGCTTGACATTTGTTTGCAAATAGTGTATAATCTAAATAACAAAAAGGGGGATGTATATAATGACAAAAAATAAGGCAATACCGCACAATTGCAAAACGGAGAAAAATGTGGTATAATAGGAATATG